>Ga0193717_1001681_pt1 | contig 13427 bp, 13 predicted proteins | sample U2c2metaG_FD_145900 | JGI IMG/M metagenome (GOLD analysis project Ga0193717, IMG submission 145900) | Soil microbial communities from a riparian zone of the East river system, Colorado, United States - U2c2 | ecosystem: Environmental > Terrestrial > Soil > Riparian zone | place: USA: East River... | reverse complement strand
GTCGTCGCGGGTTCCGGGGGCGGCAAATTCGTATCGTCCCTCGGCCTCGTCCTGTTCGATTTCCTTGACCAAAAGACCGGTTCCTGCGTCGTCATCGATCCCAAGGGCGAGGCCCTGCACAAGATCGGCAAGCTGGCGATGCGCCCCTTCGACCTCCACCGGGAGGGAGAGGATTTCCGGGTCGCGTGGCTCGACCCGTGGGACCTAAGCGGTACTGGTGCGACCGGTAGCTTTAACTTCTTGAAGCGTCTAACGCGTGACAGCCGAAACCTTGCCGACGATGCCCGCGCCTTGGCCGACGCCATTATCATTCCGGGGAGCAAGGCCGAAACTCATTGGGACGATTCCGCCAAAATCTTCCTTGCCGGGGTCCTGATCTACACCGCTATCCATCCGGAAGAGACCCGTCGCGATCTCAAGCGCGTCTGCGATATCCTGATGTTGCCTTGGGATGGCCCGGAAGGCGCTGACAGCCTGAGCCGCGTTCTCGAACGCATGACCAAGATGGACGATCCCTCCACCTTGGCCAATAGCGTCGGCTGGCAATATCTCGGCATGCCGGACAAAGAGCGCGAGAGCATCCTGTCGGCGGCGCGGCGGGATGCGGTCTGGATCAAGAGCCCGCCGATGTGGCGGGTGCTTGAAGACGATGACAACGCCATTGATCTTGAGCGCGTCGCGACCGAGCGTTACTTGCTCTTCATCGTCCTTCCATTTGAGCGGCTGCGCACGCATCGCGCTTGGTTGCGGTTGCTGGTCACGGTGCTGGCGGACACGTTCCGCCGCGCGCCTGCGGCAGGACCCGGCTTCGCCCATCGCCGCCACGTCTTCGTCGATGAATGGCCGCGCCTCAAGCAACTGGAAATTTTTCAGGACGAGGTGGCAATCGCCCGCGGAGCGAACGTCCAGTATCACTTCTATTGCCAGTCCTTCGGCCAGATCGAAGAGAACTACAAGGATGGTTGGGAGGATTTCGTCGCCAATAGCGTGGTGCAGGCGTTCGCGATTCAGGACAAGAAGACGAGCGAATATCTCTCGTCGCTCACCGGAGCACAGACGATCGAGAATCCCAGTTGGGGAAGCTCGATCGACGCGTCGTGGCGGCGCTCGCGCTCACGATCCTACGGCTACACCGGGCGCCCGGTGATGATGCCCGATGAAATCCGCCGCATGACGAATACGCAATTGCTGTTCGTGCGCGGCGTCAACCCGATCATGGCGGACGTCGAACTCGTCTACCGCTCGCCAAGCATTCTGAAGGCGGACGGCGTATCGCTGGCCGAAGTAGCGTCGACGATTGGCCGGCCACCACAAAGCGCAAGCGAAAGGGCGCGCTTTGCGTGGTGGGAAGCGGCACCATGAACCCCGTTATCGAGACGTGGCTGCGCCGGGGCGTCTGGCTCATCATCGCAATCTCGCTCGGCTGGATTGCGTACACCTTCGCCTACGGCTACCGGGTATGCCGCCTTTCCGGTACAGGGGAAATCACTTGTTTCTGGACCGCCGCGACGGCGTCGTTCCTCACGGTGGTGGATCACGTGGTGTGGACCATCACCCGCCTGCTCAGGGTCGTGCTGCCGTAGGCTCCCTACGAGGACGGTGACTTGCAAAAATTGCGAAGGACGTCGATCGCTTTCGATTGTGCGGTCTGCCCGTCTCTGTACTTCTGTTGCAGTTCATCCCTTAGCTCTTGCGGCCCTTGGCCACCGCTCTCGAGTTGTCTCTCCCTAGCTATCATTCCTTCCTTGTAGATCGCATTGAGCTCCGGCTGTGCCGCCAGCGCGCCGTTACCTTCGGCCACCATCGCCGCCATGAATTTATTGTCCGCCGCTATCGCTTTTGCCAGACCCGGGCCATTGCGGCGCGCTTCGATGCGGGCCTGCTGCTGCGCATCGACAAGCGGGCAAGCCTCAAGCAATTTCCTGTAATCGGTCGGCATAAATCTCCACGAAAAATATGCCTCATCCTATCCGCCGGCTGTTAAGAATAAATTAATACGTTCGCACAGGGTTGTAATCAAAGAAGTTCTTCATGCGCGCCTCGATGAACTCCTTCGGCGCCGAGCGTTCCCGAAGGATGCGCTTGAGCAGGTCCGCTTTTTCCCCAAGACGTTTGGGGTTCGCGTGCCCATCCTTATCGAGCCTTTCGTATTCGGCTCTTGCCACCGCGCAGTCGGGATGCGCCTCGGCGCGGCCTGCATCGCCACAGCGGAACGTATACATCGGCGCGCGCGTTTTTTGCGTGGCCCAGTAGTAGATGTCGAGCTTTTCCTTCCATTCTTGAAAGATGAAACGTTCTTGAGTTTGACCCGCATATCCGAATTCGTCGATCTTGCGGATGAGATGTTCCAGTGCCTCCTTCGCCGCCTTTTCTCGCGGGGCGTAGTGCCAGTCCTCGTTCATCAGCGCGAGTGCCGTTTGAATCGGAATGCGGCGCTCCAGCGCGTAGAACGCCAACTCGTGCTTGCGGTATTCCTCGCTGTAGCGCGGCAGAGACGCGTAAGACGCAAGCGCGCTTTTGGTGATTTTGGCATATCCCTCGGCTCGCTCGCGGTCTTTCGCCGCGCACTCCGAGCCGTTGCATTCATCGGGCTTTTCGGAGGGTGCTTGGTAGGTTCCGGGCAACGTATCGGGAAACGAGGCGCGATAGCGCTTAATCGCACGCTCGACCTCGTGAAGTTTGCTGTAGCTCATGTCTGCGTAGAACGCATCGATCGCCGGACGGATCGCGGCTTGCAGCTGGGGCCGGTTGGCTTCAACAGGCGCGTCCTTGGGCAGACCTATCGGCCCAAACAGAGGTTCAAGCCAGCCGATAACAAGCCCGATAAAAATAACGAGGCAGACAAGACCAAGCTTGCTCCACAGCGGCTCCCACCACCTCGCACCAACGGGGTGTTCCCGCTGGCTGAATGCCGGTTTCGGCGCGCGCGGCCTGCTCCCGCGAAGATCATCTCCCAGAGCCACCGCTGACTCCTTCCGCTGGCATTACGAGCATCTAACCAATCGGCCGCACCGCGACGTCCGAGAATGAAGTCTCATAACATATCGCGAAGCTAGATTCCTCCTCCTCGCCAATGCGAACACCAAAAATTCAGCAAGAATAGGCACCGGCTGCTTGCGCAGCCGGTGCCGTGCTTGGGCCGCGTTAGTCGGCCTTCTCTTTCTTCTTCTTGGATGGACGGCTCCAGACCAGCTGTGCCGGGTCCTTGTCGATGAACATTCTGGCGTTGAGCGAAACGCTCAAGGCCGGATCGTCAAGCACGATGGACAGGAAGTCCTGGCCCTTGTCGCTCGTGCGCTTCCACGCTGCGCCGAACTCGACGGAGCCTGCTTCGCTGCTGGCGAATACCCGGTAGTCCGGTTCGCGCTCGCCGTTCTTGTCCACCGGCTTGAACTGCACGCCCGCGCGATGAAGCGTCAGCGTCGTGATGTCGCCGGTGTAGGTGTCGGCTTTGCGGTCGTATTTGAAGTTTCCAATTAACATGGTCGTTTTCCTTTTGTGTTGTGAGGCCGCCACAACGGGGCCTCGATAAGCGACCGGTTGACGACGCGAGGCTCTGGCTGCGGCGGGGCGCAAGGCGGGAGGGGGATCACCCCACTGCACGAAGCGAGCGCAGCGAAGCGCAGGAAGTGCGGGGACACCCGCCGCGCGGACCTCTGGGTCTGTAAGCGCCTGCGCTGAAACCCCGAAGCGCCGGAGTGCGTCGTAGGTCGATGGTGTTTCGAGGTCCTGAAGGCGGTGCACGGATGGGAAATGACCGGTTGGAAACGCGCGTGCGCAATGCCGCGCTGAGCAGCATGATCACGCTAGCCGTTTTGCGGTTTGCGGCTGGGCCGGGCACGGCGCGGCTGAGATAGTGGACGTTCCGGCTGTCCCGGCTCGGTGGTTGGCGCCCTTGGCTTGGCACGCGTCCAGAGCAAGCGGGCCGTCCGGTGGGAAACATCGCGAAACAGCGCGGCGTTGATGGGCCGTGGCAGCGCCGGATCATCAAGCAGGACCGACAAGAAATCCTGTCCCTTGTCGCTGGTCCGCTTCCATGCGGCCCCGAACTCGATGCTGTCTCCTTCCGCCTCCCGCATGACGCGATAGTCGGGTCCGCTTTCGCCGGACTTGCTGACCGGCCGCACAATGATTCCGTTGCGTTCAAAGGTGAGCGTGATGATCCTTCCTGTGTAGGTGTCATCTTGCTTGTCGTAATTGAAGGCTCCAATGATCATGTTCAAATCCTCCTCGTAAGTGAAACTTCAACGTGAGGATTCCGAAACGCACGCGATCCGGCAATGCGGCCGATTTTTTGCAACAAAGAATTTGTGATGTTGCGTGCCGCGCGCATGCGGTTAATCAGGTGACGGCGTCCGCTTTCTTGCGCGCCGATCGTCACCCGAAGGGCCGAGACGCCCTATCCCGCGTCCGGGATCTTCAAGGGCGGCTCGGTGAGCGCAGCGAGTAGAGCGGCTGCCTAAAGCGCCGCTTCGGCGCAAAGGCCGCGCCCAAGGTCACAAAGGGATGCCGGCATTGGTGCAGCAAGGTTTAGAAAGTCCGGCCGGGCGCTTTACAGCATACACCTGTGTGCGGGGCCCCGCTTCCACAGATGCTAGGCCGCGTTTTACGCGGTCCTCCCGGCCGGTTTCGTGCCATCGAATGCGGCTTCCGCAGACGACGGCTATCTCTGATGCCTTCAGTTATCGCGAACGTCGGAGCATCCATGGCGTCGCAGGCAATGGGCGCAGCAAATCAAAAAACGTCGGCGTGGGAAATGTCTGTGCTTCGTAAGAAAACTTTTCTTTAAGGAAAGAATGCGGAGGAGGTCGGCGCAGCAACTTTTGTTAACGCAGCGGCTGCGGCTATTAACCATGCTCTGCTCGCTTAAAAGTAATTTTCTTATTGAAACCACCGCCTCGCGCCCGGCTAGATGCGCGCAAAACAACAACAACAAAAATACCAAGGGGATGGACTATGAAGAGTAACACTAGCGCGGCCGGAGGCGCGGACAGCGACACGCTCGAACGGACCGCGAAGAAGGCAAGGATACCGGATACGTTGAGCCAGCGGGGTGCGATAGCACTAGCTAAGCGCCTTGAGCACTACTGGCATGAGCGCGGCTTCGCGGCCGCACGCTTCTGGGCCGAACCGATCAACGAACGGTTCGCGAAGGTCGGCACCTATGAGATTTATCGCGTCGCGTGCAATCTCGTGAATGCGCTGCCGCCGCGCTATCGCGAGGACTAAGGGGCCGTGGCGGTCCCGGCGAAGCGCGGCATCCGAGCGGTCCCGATGCGCGAGAGACCGCCCCACTGCGCGTGGTCAGCGGCGTTCCTTACTCTCTTGACCCGAACGACGACTCGCTGCCGGTGCGCGCGATAGACTTTCGCTAAATCGCCGATTACGCACTACACTGTTTAACGCTTGCCGTACTCGCGCAACGCAGTGATCCGGCTTGCGCGCGAGCGTGCATTCCCAGATACGAAGAACACGCCAACCCTGACTTCTGAGGCTTCTTGTAACTTTGCGATCACGCGCACGATTTCTTTCAAACTTCTCATCCCACACGCTCGCATTTGTTTCTGGACTCAAATTTCTGCCGCACTTGTGCCCATGCCAAAAACATCCATCAATGAACACCGCCACTCTAAAGGCTTGCCATACGAAATCGGGGCGGCCGAAGATCGGACGGCGCCTTCGCCAACCCGTAACTCCGGCCTTACGCATCAGGGCTACGAAGCGCAATTCCGTGGTCCGATTCCCAGTGCTTCGGACGCGGGCCATGAGTGCGCTGCGTGAAAGCCGCGCGAAGCTCGTCCGTTCTCGGTGCGGATCACCCGGCCAGCGCGCCATGGATCATCGCTTCACGGCCTTGAAGATTTGCCGACCTACCAACTTTGCGTAGGCAGGCGGGACGGCGTTTCCTACTAACTCGCACACGGAGTCAATCTTGTCGGAGCCGAAGCGGTATTTTTCAGGGAACGATTGCAAGAGGGCTGCTTCGCGAACCGAGATCGTGTAACGGCGCTTGTCAGGATGACCGAACCGCCCCTTGCAAGGCGTGGTACATCCGCCCGTTATCGTCGGTGATGGTGCCTCCCACGCCATTCTGCCATACACGTTCGTAAAGCCAGTGTACTCGCCCCGATGACAGTCCGGCCGTAACGACTGCGGCACACTGAGCCATGTCTTGCCCGGCTGAGCGGCCTTGAGGCGACGTTTCGTCTGTCCTTGAATGTCGCGGACGACGTGCCAGTTGTGCCGCCGCGGCCCCCCGTTCTTCATCGCGGTCTTGAAAGTCGTCGGGGCGCTCATGTGTCCGATTACTTCGCGAACGGTGCGCCAGCGCTTCAATTTAGAATCTTCCTTCGGCACTCGCGCGTGCGACGCCGTCGGAAACTCGACAGGTCGATCGCGCCATGCCAAAAGCACCAACCTTCGGCGCGACTGCGCGAGCCCGAAGTTCGCCATTTGCTCAATCTCCCAAGCGTACTGATAGTTCTCTTGGCGCAATATCTTCAGGAATTGCCCGAATACGTTGCGCCCTCGCGCTGCCAATCCGGGGACGTTCTCCATTAATATGAACTCAGGTTTCAGCTCTGCAATCAACGAGCCCATCACGAGAAGAAGTTGATTGCGAGGGTCCCTTCGCCGGTGCTTCGCCGTGAGGGAGCAGAAGCCTTGGCAAGGAGCGCATCCGGCGAGAAGCGTAATCTTCCTCCCCCCAGCAGCCTTTCGCAATTCCTCCGCCGAGACGTCGCGAATGTCCCTCTCAAACAGCTTCGTCTTTCGATGATTGAGCCGATACGTGGCTGCGGCATCGGCATCGATCTCCACCGCCGCAGCAACGCTGAAGCCAGCGTCGCGAAGGCCTCGGCTGAGACCTCCACAGCCCGCAAACAAATCAATTGCAATTGGTTTAGTCTCGCGCATTCTTCCGCCCCCTTCGCGTAGCCTTCTTCTTTTTCTTTTTTTTGCGATGGCCAGCGGCCTTCTTCGCGCTCTTTGCGTCGTCGTCCGGCAGGGCTTGCAATCGCGGGTCGTCTGGCGGCGCGCGGAGCCTCACGACTTTCAAGAATTCCTCATGCATCGCTTCCGTGCTTGTGAGCAGGTTGCTCCATTTTCTGATGTCGAAGATGCCAGCGTCTTGATTTGCCTTTCCGTGCGCCTCATCGCCCGGACGAATGCGATCGGCTATCAACAGTCCCTTTACGACCGCGCGCTTGTGCTCAGGGTCCGTGGATTCCTGTTGCAAGCGGGTTCGCAGGTACAACACGTAGTCGCGTAGCTGATCGAACTCGGCCCTCCCCACCAGCGCGCCGGGCCGCTTTGCCTCGACGACATGGGCAACCTGATAGCGATCACCGAGGCAGAAGAAATCAAGGCGACGGTCCCCTTCCTTCGTCTCCGACTTTTTCAGTTTGAATTTGTCAGCAATGAGATTGTCTAACGACTGCTCGTGGGCGAGCATCGACCACTTCGGATCAATCAGCCACGGATGTTCCTTGACGTAGTCCTGCATGTCCGGCTTTTCCGGAACCTTCAGCTTTATCATTTCCGCAAATTTCCGGATGATCTCTACGCGGCCACGAACGAGATGGGCGGTGTTGACGGCTTCGATGAGGTCCCATTCCACGAGGACTTTTGAGAATTGCGCGACGTCCTCCGCTGACGCAGAATTCAAGCGCCGTATTGCCTCAAGAAAGCTCCGGTTGGTGAGCGCGTTGTAAGCGAACTCAACCAATTCGTCGGCGATGTCCTTGCCGTCCTTGTCCTTGTCGAGTTGTGGAATTGCGACGATACGATCAACGACGGCCTTGAATATTTTGCGTTCATTCTCCGGAAGTTTTTCAGCTTGCTTAAGGAACTGCGCGATCCTCGGGCTCTTGGCCTTCGCCTCCCTGCGCTTGTCCGTCCAAGCTTCAAGAAGCTCGCGGACCTTCTTCTGACCCCAATCCTTCAAGGGAACGGAGACCGGGTCCTCCCAGCGTACGGTGCCACGATCGGTCGCTATGAGGTCAACGGCCTCGTCGAGAAAATCGGCGCGAACCTCGCCAGTGAGGTATTGCATTCCATGCTGTCCCCATACGCCGCCGCTAAGGTCGAAGAACCACGGCGTCTGGGCGAGTTTTCCGCGAACGTAGACGACGAAGCCGCGCTGTTCCTCGTCCGGGATCGTTTCTTTTGAGAAGCCCGCCCACCACTGAATCTGCTGGCCGTTCTTAAGTTCGGCGGTTTCCCAATGGCCCCGCTTCTCCGGGAAGCGGAACTGAAATGGAATTTCTTGCCGCGAGATGGCCTTGCCGTTGACGTGGACCTTAAAGTCCTTGTCCAACACCAGCAGCCTGCGGGCGATACCGCGCTTGAACTGCTGCTCGTTGATCGCGCGGCTAATTTTCAACCTCGAAAGCGCGATTTTGACGCCATGCTTCTCCTTGGTTTTCTTCGCGTCGTCCGGAAGCGGATCAGGTGAATAGCCGCTTGCGTCCGCGAAATTCTGACTCTTCGTCAGCGCCTTGAAGTCCAGTGCGAAGTGAGAAACCTCACCCGCTTTCACCGTTCGGACCTCAATGCGATCCGCGATGCCAAATCCGGCGAGCTTTCCGATCCCCTTGCGCCCTTGAACCTTCCTCGGCTTGAGGCCGTTGTAGGCCTCCGTCCATTCATCCCCTCCAGCTCGTCGATCCCGACCGACGGACAGGTAAAATGCGTTCGAGTCGTCGAACGTCATCCCGTGGCCATCGTCGCTTACGATGATTTCATCCGTGTCCTCGATGGCCCTGCCGACCGGCAACGTGATCCACACGTTGCGCGCCATGGCGTCGTAGGCATTTGATATGAGTTCCGCCAGCGCGGGCACGGCGCCGGAATACATCTGAAGCCCCAGATGCTTGAACAGTTGACCGGCGACGGTCATCTTGTAATGGCGCTTTTTCGTCATTGGCCCGGCTATCAGCGAGAAACGTTACGAACCACTTGTGCACTACCTGATCGCGCTTGGTGCGGGCGGCCGGACTCGAACCGGCACGGGGTTGCCCCCGAGGGATTTTCTTACCAGCTACGGCTTTCGCCGCCTGAGCCTGCACGTTCGTGCCGACCGGCTCAGTTTGTGGTCTGGACTATACCTTCACCGTGAGCGCGTTCGCGCCTTTAGGTGCTGCCCGTCTAGTCTCTACACCTTCGCGCCAGCCGTTCGGCTGGTGCGCTTGGCTCGGGATTGCCTGTTACCGGTTTCCCCGAATTTGAGCAGTTCTGCTCCTCGGGTTTCCCCGGGGGCACTCAATAGCTTAAGTCCCTTGCGTCTACCATTCCGCCACGCCCGCGAACCACGGCGATCCTACCTAGGCGACGGATTCCAGCCAAGGTTAATCTGGAAACGCCGAATTTCCTTAGGCGGACGGCTGCTCACCTTCGTCGCCCCGCGCGCGGCGCGCGCGCTGCTGCCTTGGCTTGCGGACATTGATGGCCTCGGCGTCCAGCATGTTCTTGATGTGCGCCGCATAGTGCTTTTCGATCATCTCGACGCTGGTGCGGCAGTTCTTGGCGATTTGATAGATGTCGGCACCTTCCATGAGGCGGAGACTGATATAGGTGTGCCGCAGGCTGTAGGCGCTGCGCCTCTGGCCGTCGCGGTCGAACTTCAATCCCTGTTCGTCAAGTATGGTGTTGAACAGTTCGCGGTGAATGCGCGGAAAGACTTTGTCCATCGGCGCAGGCTTCAGCTGCTTCTTATTGCCATCAAGACTCGTGGGCTGCGGTGTCCTGCGCTTCACGATGCGCTCAAACGGAAAAACCGCCCCGGGCATGCTCTTGCAATAGCCGGTGCCGCGCTTGCCGCGCACGTCGATGTGCAGGATCGCTTGATCACTGCCCCGCTCGGTGACGATCTTCACGTCGCGGAATTGAAGCCTGTAGGCCTCATCAGGCCGCAAGCCGGTGTTCACCATCAACAGCACGAAGTCGTGGAGGTCCTCGCAATCCTCGCGCTTGTTCTTGCGCTTCGGATTCTTCGCGCGTTCGCGCGTGGCATTGTAGAGCTGCTTGTATTCTTCCTCGGAGAACCAAGCGCGCCGGCCGAACTTGCCTGCCTTCTTGTACGGCTCGGCAATGATCGGCAGGGCGATGAGGTCGCCATGCAGGATGGCGCTTTTCAGGACCATGCGAAGCGTCACGATCTCCTTGTGCAAGGTGCTGCGCGAGGGCCCGGTCTCCTTGCCCTTCACCAACGCCTTTCGGCGCTTGATGCGGTATTCGAGGACCTTGGCGGGCGTGATCTCCGAAAGCCCCAGTGTCCCGAAGAACGGGACCAGATGAAGCGTGATGCGCCGCCGGTGCCCGACGATGGCCTCAGGATTGCGCTCGCCGTCCGTGACGGCGGCATACTCTTCAAGAAAGACCTCCGCCGCGTCGGCAAAGCTTTTCTCGGTTTTCAGGATGCCCGCCTTGGCTTTACCGCGAAGGCCGAGGTACCAGTCCTCGGCATAGTCCATCGCTTGCGCGATGCTGTCGGTGCCGGTCGTGGCGCGATAGTTGCGATTGTTGAGGAACGTCGAGCACTGCCAGTGCCGCGAGTTCTCACGCATGTAGACGTGGACGCGTCCATCCATCAGCGAATGTTTGCTCATCCGCGCGATCCCCTCGTTGAAAAGCTCTTATGTGTAACAAATGTGTAAGAGCTTTTTGGAGGTGCCGTCGATCCTATCTCTTTGTTTAGAAAAAGAAAGTGGCACCGAGGGATATCTATATAAACGCTTTTAAGTCCCTTGCGTCTACCATTCCGCCACGCCCGCGCGAGTCGGTTTCTAGCATTGGTCGCTTGTGCAAGACAGAAGCGAGCGGCTCGGCCGCCCGTACCAGCCCTCATGGTGAGGAGCCGACGAAGTCGGCGTCTCGAACCATGGCCGCGAGCGTTGAGCGTGCCGCCATCCTTCGAGACGCGGCCTCCGGCCGCTCCTCAGGATGAGGCGAGTTGTGATTGGTACTATCCCGCCCGCCGTAATCCGATCGCGCCCCAGATCTCGTCCCAGTCGTGGCCGTGCTGGTCGGTGACGCGGCCATCCTTGGCGAAGAACTTGTTCGGAATCTGGAACATCGCGATCATCAGCCCGCCCTCGGGCGTCGTGGCGGAATGCCGGCTACCTGGCTCGCGCCAGACGAATTCGCCGGGACCGACGGTGAGGCCTTCCGCCGCGCCTTCGCTGTCGACGAGCTTGCCCGAGATCACATAGGTCTGCTCGACCATGACATGCTCGTGGTCGGGCAACACCGCGCCGGGCGCGAACTTCATCAGCAGCGTCGCAATTCCGTTCTTGGCGTCGACATAGAGGGGCTTCGCCTCGCAGCCGGGAAAGCTGGTCGGCCGCCATTCCATCTCGGCCGGGCGCACGATGTGCGAGTGCCCCTCCACTCCGGCCTCTGCCTGACCCTTGGGTGTGACGGCGTCCATGGTGTCCTCCTTCGTCCGTTGGCGCCATGATAGCGCGCCGCGTGCGTCCCGTCGCGGGCCGCGAACGGGTTTTTCACGGGCGCGAAATCGTCAATGCGTTCCCCAAATCTCGCCCTCAGTGTTAGCGATGCGCTAACGCCAGCGTGAGGAAACGCTGGTAAAAAAGCACGCCTTAGGCGAAAAATGTCGCTCTTTCAGCGACTTGGGTGACTCGGAGCAGATCGAAATTACCGAGATATTTCAATAACTTACGCTTTACACGCGCATCCTGCGTGATAGCCTCCACGTGTCTTTCGAAGTCCTGGCATGGAGGTTTTTATGATGATGACAGCGTTTGCGCCGATCAACGACCCGTATGACCTTGCGGCGAGTCGTCTCGCGCGCTCGAAGACGACGACGCTCGCCGAATGCGTGCCGTTGCTCGACGTCGCGCTCGAGTTCATCGATCGCGGTCCCGCCGAACTCACCATCGAGGCGGTCGAGACCTATCGCGAAAGCGCGATCCGCCTTCTGGAAAGCATGCGCCCGGTGATCGAGCGGCAGGCCAAGGCCACGCTCGCGGCCTGGAAGCACCAGGTTGGCGATGTGGAGCTTCGCGCCGCCGCCTGATTTCTCTGAACTGACGTGACGTCCTGGGAAGTAACCGGGCGAACAATAACTGGGCGCTTTGGCTTTGCGACGAGCAGGCGGTGTCGGAGACGACCCGCGGGTGCGGTCGACGCAAGAGTGACGCGGGCAGTTGAACAGACCGGAAAGCAGTTCACAGCGGCCTGATTGAACGCTTCGTCTTCGAGAACAGCAGGCGGATTTCCGCGGGTGCTGTCGGTCAAGACGGGAAGCGTGGGCAGGACCGGCACGCTGGGAAAGTCCGGAAATCGTTCGCCGACATGCGAGCAGCCCTGCCCCCGGGCAGGGCTCCCTCGCTCAACCATCGAGGCCGACCATGTCCAAGCTCATGATCCTGTTCGTGCTGTTCGTCTCCGGCTCGCTCTACGATCCGCCGCGCGTGCTCAACCACCTTGGGCCGGGCGCCACCGCGATCGGATGGCACATCAAGTCGACGTTCAATTTGCGCTGAGAAAACCTTTTAGCGCGCGCGTGAAGCCGGCCGGGTCGTCCAGGTTGGAGATGTGCCCGGCACCGGCAAGCTCGAAATAGCGCGAGCCGGCCAGCTCCTGATGCATCGCCTTCATCGCGGCCGGCACCGCGCCGCCCGCATCCTTCTCGCCCGCCACGAACAGCACCGGCGGCTTCGTGCTCGCGACCGCGGAACGGAAGTCGTGATCGGCGAGCGCCGCCGAGCAGCCGATAAAGCCGTTGACCGGCGTGTTGCGGATCATCGCGCGGGCACGGTCGAGATAGGGCGGGTTCTTCGCCACGACGTCCGCCGGAAACCAGCGCGTCACGGTCGGCTCGACCAGCGGCTCCATGCCGCCCTTCTGCGCCGCCGCGATACGCTCCTCCCATTGCTGCGCGCTTTGCGGCGTCGAGGCGCAGCCGGAATCGGCGACGATCGCACGCTCGATCCGGCCGGGATGGCGCTGCGCAAGGCCAAGGGCGGTCGCACCGCCCATCGAGAGCCCGCAGAAATTGGCGCGCTTGATGTCGAGCGCATCCATCAGCGCGAGCGCGTCGGCGATCAGCATGTCGAAGCTGTAGCGCCCGCCCGGCGCTTCGGTCTTGCCGTGGCCGCGCTGGTCGTAGCGCAGCACGCGGAACGACGACGAGAAATCCTTCGCCTGCTGGTCCCACATGGTGAGATCGGTCGCCAGCGAGTTCGACAGCACGAGCCATGGACCGGCGCTGCCGTCGATCTGGTAGTTGATGCTGATACCGTTGGCTTTGGTTTGCATTTTACGCTGCTCCATTCCGGATCGGCGGCTGGAAGCTCAGGCCCAGATCCCAGGGGAAATAGATCCAAGTGTCCTGCGACACCTCGGTGATGAAGGTGTCGACCATCGGGCGGCCCATCGGCTTCGCATACACGGTCGCGAAGTGC
>Ga0193717_1001680_pt1 | contig 13430 bp, 11 predicted proteins | sample U2c2metaG_FD_145900 | JGI IMG/M metagenome (GOLD analysis project Ga0193717, IMG submission 145900) | Soil microbial communities from a riparian zone of the East river system, Colorado, United States - U2c2 | ecosystem: Environmental > Terrestrial > Soil > Riparian zone | place: USA: East River... | reverse complement strand
GATTTGCTCAATCGGTCAAAGGGGCATTAGCAGCCCAGGAATCGGTATTGCGACATGCCTCTGAGCTTGCCGTACAAATTAAAGGCCCACTGGGTCGAAAAGCCCAGAGCTTCAATGCTGAGGCTACAAAGGCTCTGAAGACCATACGCGGGTTCATGCAGCGAGATGCGGGAGACAATACGGCTGAGGCCGCTGAGCTTCTTAAGGAAGAACTCCAAACCCTCCGTTCACAAGTTCGAACAGCTTACGACTTCATCGCAGCTGGCATGGCAGCAGAAACTCTTGCTCACGAAGTCCACCCAATTCTAGACAGGGCCTCGGAACTGATCCAGTCGGCTGAGAGAGCTAGTCGTCGGGCCGGACTTGAGAAAGCAACAATAGATTTACAGGGCGCTCGCTCGTATGTGAGATTGGTGGGCAAGCAGCTGTCGATGCTCAATCCGATGCTGAAAATCTACCGCGAGACGAAAGATACGATAAGGCTCGCGAGCTTTCTAGCCGAGTATGAAGCATATGTCGCCCGGCGCCTTGAGGAGCATCGGATCAAGCTGGAGATCCGCATTCTGAAGCCATTTTCTGTTCACCTCCCTCGCGGTCGGTTGATGCAGGTCATAGATAACCTAGTGCGCAATTCGGAGTACTGGTTGACCGTACCACTTGCTCGGAAGCGTGTCGGCGACCCGGCGATTGCAATTAACGTTACGAAGCCTATAATATCGATCTCGGATAATGGCATCGGGATTAAACCGGAGATCGAAGACCGACTTTTCGGAATGTTTGTGAGCGATAAACCGAAAGAGACAGGACGCGGCCTTGGGCTATATATCGCCCGCGAGATAATGATGCGATACGGTTGCGACATTGTGCTAGCCGAGGAGCGCAACGAACATGATCGTCGCTTCAGATTTGATATCGACCTTTCAGCGATAGCGCAGTGATTCAATGAGCCAGCTTCCGTTGGTTATACGGGCATTGGGGGTCGAGAAAGTCGTCTGGATCGACGATATGTTTGCTGCCGTTTCCCATACTGTCGCGCCCGATCTTGTAGACTTGGCGACGAAGATTTCCGAGCGGAAGCTATTTGCCGAAATAGGCCACCCGGAAATTGATGACGAAGAGGAGAAAGTAGGCTTGCTCGTTACTATCCTCGAAAGCAACACAGAGATTGTGACGAAGGCGATTCAGCTACTCGGCGGCGGTGGCATGTTAAATCAGGCGCGAAAGATGATGTCGTTAATGGGGTGCGATGCCGAAGAACGGAGCGGATCAGCATGGCAAGGGATTCTGAGCGGTGATTTGCCCTTGTATAAAAACACCCTCTTTTTGGTAGACCGCGACTTTAGGACTGAGGGACTGGACTCCGGTCAGTCGGATCAACTCTTGACCAAGACCGTTTCAGCTTTTCTCGTAGATGACTCATCCAACTATTGTGTTGTTGTAACTAAGGAAGTCGGAGCTGACGAGGAGGTTAAGTCGCGATCGACTCTCTTGGAGCACCTTCTTGGGGGGAACCCTCCGAAAAATGATGCGCTAATCCCTTTTTCTGTGATCTCAAAGAACGCCCTGGCAGCCGGCGCTGAGGAAAGCTTGTCGAAGAGCTTAAGGAACAAGTTGGGTGGTGTAGTGCTTTATTCGATGCTTCAGCAGGTAGAACAATCTCTGGAGAAAAGTGTCGTCGCACTCCGAGATATGCTGGCGTCAGACTTTCCCAATATCAACAAGGCAGTGCTACATAACTCCTATAAGGAAGGGGCTTCCGAACTTGACGTATTGTTACGCATTCTCCAGCAGAAACTTCGGCTAGAGCTGGCAGATAGCTTCCAACCCAAGTCGGATGACGTACTGCGGAAGATACTGGCTAGATTTCGTCTTTTTCAACTTGACGCGGAGGCGGAGGACGAGATCAATAAACATACTATTTCCGGTGAGCTTATCGATCTTTGTCGGGCTGAGGTGCTGACTGATGGCGCGCTTGTGAACCAAATGATGCTGCCAATTGTACCCGGTGATGTTTTTGCCAGCATTAGCTCCGGAGTTTGCAAAGTTGGAGAGATGAAGAGTTGGCCCGGGGACTTGAAGGAAGGGACCGAGTATCTGATGTTGCTCGGCCAATTGTGCGACATTGTTCCTCGCGGAGACACAGGGGAATCAGCCAGCAATATGGCGTTTCTGGCAAGATTTTCAGTAAAAGCGGCAAAGGGTCATGATGCGAAGATGCATAGAAGCCAAATTCACAGCGGGCGCGTTGGGTGGATGATGGTTGGCGACCTTGCATTGCATTTTGATTTTCGTGATGTATTGGCGGCGAATGTCGCCGCTCTTCAGCTATGCACCTTTAACAGATATGGCGCGGCGTACCTTTCCGAAGCCGATACAATAGATGACGCATGGTCTCTAACGTCGGTAGCGCGGGCCAAGAGAAATGCACTTGAGCTGTTTGCGAAGACCACCATAATTCCAAGCGAATTGAACTTCTATGCCTTGGGATTCAATAATGACGACGCCATGCGGTCGCTTAAAGTTCAGAAAAGACAAGGAAAGCGGATATTCAGCTATCCTGTCCGCCGTGTATGCAGGATCCGCGACTTAGAAGCGAGTGAAGCGTTAGGAGCTTTGGAACGTTATTGGCGGCGCCCGGCCAAACCTCACTATTTTGTAAATTGAGCCGCAGCATGGGGTGTCAGGTAAAGCGATTATACGGAGTTCGCTGGGGATAACCGGCGCGAGGTGGAGGCGCGCCGGGGTATCCTGAGCTTATGCCAGACGACACGTCGCGACCTGTCGCGACCAGGCCCGACAGCGACTTTACCCTCTCCATCGAACAGGCGCTCGCCCTCTACATCGAGGCCGGTCTCCCCCGCACTCCGCGTAGCGTTCAGCGCTACTGTGCAAAGGGCCATTTGCAGGCCCGACTGGTCGAAACCGCGTTCGGCGAAAAATATCTCGTTGATCCCGCGTCAGTCGCGAAGCACATCGCTTACATCCGTGAAGTGACGCCTGCGACAAGTCGCGACGCTTCGCGACCGGTCGCGACAAGTCGCGACACCGAGAAGATTGGAGAGACAACGAAAGTGGAAGCACCGACAGGCACCGACCTGCCGCGACATGTCGCGACAAGTCCGGACCTGTCGCGCTATGTCGAGCGCGTGGAAAGCGAGAACGAGTTCTTGCGGACCCAGATCGGCGTGAAAGACACGCAGATCAAAGAACTGACCGAGCGGGCGCGCGAGACCAACATCCTGATAGGCGGCTTACAGAAGATGCTGTCGCCGCTCCTTAGCGCTCCGCGGGATCGTGCCGATGATGCCCACGACCAACCGATCGGGGGGTAGCGCATCCACAGCTTCGCCGCGTCGCCGAATTTCTTGGCCTTATAATCAATGCATCGGTTATGGAGGCGACACACACAAGCGAACAGGCGCGACAACCTGCGACCGCCGAGGCAGTGTTTCTTGAGAACACGTTGCTTCGAGTCTTCGGTGTTCTCTTCTGTCACGATCCGAAGCGTGCGCGTACCCGCACTGGAGTGGTCGAGCTCAATCGGGGAGTGCGGGAGCGCAATATCGCAGTGCGCTTCGATCCTGAGTATGCGCAGCCGGGTCCGGTTGCACACAAAGTAACGCTTGCGGTTATTCGCAAGCAGTCGCGATACGGCCGGCCAGCGCAGAACACGATTTCGTTTTCGCAGCGGGAACTTGCACGCCTTGTCGGGCGCAGCGGCTTTGGCGGGCAGGACAGCGACCAGCTAACCCTCGCTCTCAAGCAGATCAGGTACTCGCATGTGATCGCGCACTTCAAACAAGGGGAGCGGTTTGTCGAGCGCGACTTCAGCATCTTCAACGAGGTACTGGTCGAGCGCCGCGCCTCGCGCCACGATCCGATCGTCGCGTGCACCGTCGTGTTGGCAGACCCGATCGTGTCTTCACTCAACGACAGCCACTTCACCTGTCTCAATCACGCGGTGCTGGAGCAGCTCGGGACTATCGGCCAAGCGCTCTACATGCGCCTTCACTTCCATTTCTCCACGCACTACGACGGACATCACCGATCACGGGTTCACTTCAAGAAGCGCTACGACGACATCTGCCGCGAGTGGCTCGGCGGACTGACCGTCTTGTCGTATCGCTCAAAGATCTTGAGCGAGCAGCTGGGGCGTCATCTCGACATGTTGGTCTCCGTTGGGTTCCTCTCCGGCTACCAACTGACGGCCGCGGCCGACGGCAAAGGCTTTGTCTTTGCCTTCAAGCCGGGCTCGGCCTTTTTTGACGACTATCAGCGTTTCTACGCGCGCAGATCGGCGACGACCACACGCTTCGAGTTCAACGACGACCAGCAGACGATAGGGGAGCCCCACCGGGTCGCTTATCTCTTCGTCGAGCGGCGCACCGGGCAGAAGCCGGGTGGCATCCCCTACGTCTCGTCCAAGGACGTGGACGCGGCCAAGGAACTCTTGAGGCGACTACCGTTCGCCGAGATGCCAGCATTCCTCGACTATGCCTTCGCCCAGGCCAGCCGGACCAATTTCGACATGCAGACCTTGGGCGCGGTGAAGCAGTATCTCAACGGCTTCCAGCAGACGCGGGGCGATAGGGCCGCCGCCACGACAAGGGCTCGGGCGACCGAAGCCGCGGTCGACCAGGAGCGGGCCTCCAAAGACGCATATAGCCGCTTCTGCCGTACAGAGGCTGCGAAACTGTTCCAGAGCCTCTCTCGGGCGGAGCAGCGCGATATAGAGGCGTTGGCGCGGTCGAGGACGCCTTCATACGCCAGCAAGCCGGGCTCGATCACCGAACCATTTTTTATACTCAATCGGGATCGTATCCTGATGCAGCGCCATCCCGGGCGCATTGCCTCGTTCGAGGAGTGGCGAGCCCATTAGAGGGCCCGCCCTAAGTGAAGCGTTCGCACATCCTCATGTGTGGACTTTGACCGAAGCAAATGAGGACTTTGACCGAAGGAAGTGAGGACTTTGACCGAAATCGGCAGAGCCCCTCACCTCGCAAATGTGGCTCAACCGAGCGCTCGATTCAAAATCGCGGCTCGCGTCTAATATATTCTTATATATTTCACACAGAGCCGGTGTGTTCTCTTTGAAAAGAAGGAGAGCTCATGAGGGTACAAACGACGGTACAATCCCGTTTGTACCCGTGTGGTAGTTTTAAAGACAAAAAAGCGTTGCAAGACAAGCTCATTCCCCCCCGCGTTTGTCGGGCGTGCCGCCCGACCCCGTGCCGCCACTCCGCCTGCAAATGACACAAATGCTGAGGCATTTGGCATTTGCCAAAGCTAGGCGGAGCTGGCGGCGCTTTCCGCTAGCCGTCGCCAAAAGGCGAACGGCGCTCCAGCCGCGGCCACTGCGGTCGGCGACTTGGGTCGCCGGTCCTCGGGCTGCCGGCACGGGGTCGGGCGGCCCTTGGCCGACGCCGTCGCATAGTCGCGGCGAAGACGCCGCTCCTTGCTTTGGGCTCCCCGACAAACGCGGGGGGGTAGAGAACACACCAGCTTAAGTGTCGCTTCGCTCCCGGTCGCTATCGCTCCCCGGTACTCACCAAGCCGAGTTCTGGCTTGGTTAGGCCGGTTATGCACAGCGTGCGTACCGGCCGCGCGGGATATACTCAGGTGGAGCTCCCGGCGCTCACTCAGCATCCCGGGGCAGCCCCGAGTACCGCGCCGGCAACGCCCCACCACAGGTATGCCCGGCGGGCCTACGGGTACCCATGAACTCCACACGGGGTACCCGACGAACGGCCGTTCGCGTGGTCGGCATTGCCCGGCCCGTGTCTCGCACGGGGGCTGCCCCGGCATATGGAGCCCGAGCATCACTACATAGCCAAGACGACACGGGGCGTCATTGGACTCTCGCGCGAGGAGCGCGAGAGGCATGTCTACATTGTTGGCAAGTCAGGGTCTGGCAAAAGCACCGTCCTGTTCAATCTTGCCATGCACGACATTATGCACGGCGAAGGTGTCGCCGTGATTGACCCTCACGGCGACCTTGCGGAGGCGGTAGCGGATTGCATCCCGCCGAGCCGCACCCATTCGGTTTGCTATCTGGACGCGGGCGACACCGAGCGTCCCGTGGGATTCAATCCGCTTGCGCATATTGCGCCCGAGCGCCACGCGCTCGCCGCCTCCGGCATCGTGTCCGCGTTCAAGCACCTGTGGGGCGACAGCTGGGGGCCGCGGCTGGAGCACTTTCTCTTTCACGGGCTGGTTGCCCTGCTCTCAGTGCCGCGCGCGACCCTTATCGACCTGCCGCGGCTCTATACGGACGAAGCGTTTCGCGCGCCGATCGTCGCGCGGCTCCGCGACCCGATCACGGCGCGCTTTTGGCGCCACGAGTACCCTCAGTACGACGAGCGCTATCGCGCTGAAGCCGCGGCACCAATTCTCAACAAGGCGGGGCAGTTTGCCGCCTCCCCCGCGCTGCGCGCTATCTTGGGCCAAGTCTCACCAAAGTTCGACTTGAGCCACGCGATGGACAACCGTCAGATCCTCATCGCCAACTTGGCCAAAGGGCAGATAGGGGAGCAGGCGACTAACCTTCTTGGCTCGCTGTTGGTCTCGCATTTGCAACTCGTAGCGATGGGGCGTAGCGCCCTGGCACCCGAGAAGCGGGTGCCGTTCTTCGCCCACATCGACGAGTTTCAAAGCTTCGGCAGTACCGCCTTTGCGTCCCTTCTCTCGGAAGCTCGCAAGTTCGCTGCGCATTTCTGCTTGGCGAACCAGTTCACCGACCAGCTCGCGCCCGCGGTGCGGGCCGCCGTGCTCGGCAATGCGGGCACACTGTTGGTGTTTCGCGTCTCGGGCGCTGACGCCGAGTTGCTCGCGCCAGAGTTCGACCCTCTACCCGCTGCCGAGTTGGTCAGTCAATCGCCCTACGAGGGATGGCTCCGGCGGGGGATAGGGCATGAGCACATCGAGCTGCTGCCACGCCTTTATGAACCCCGCGGTCGGTTGGCACTTGTTCGCCGACAGAGCCGGCGAAACTTCGGACGGGTACACGACACCATAGAAAGCTCGTTCGTCAATTGAGTGACTGTGCCCGAACGATAGGGGAGTGTGCTATACTGCTGATTATGACTTCCAAAACATTGCAAGCCGCGATGGAAGAAGCTGCGGCGCTACCAAAAGCCGCGCAAGACGAAATCGCGCGCGAGGTATTTGAGCGGGTAAACAATATCGCCCGGATAAAGCAAGCACTTGAAGTAGGCGTCCACGAGTTGGACGCCGGTCTTGGCACGTCGATAAATTTCGGAAGCCTTCGCCGCCGCTTGCGCAGCGGCTCGTACCAATCGTGACGACCGGTATCCTCAATCGCCGCGGCAAACGAGCGCCTGAAGTCATCTTAACCTGCCACCATAGTCATCTATGAACCCTCATCGCGGCCGGTAGGGAAGTGTGATAAACTGAACCCATGCAAAAGAAGGACATAAAGAGCGTCCTGGAACGCGCCGCAAAATGGCCTAAGGCTGCGCAAGACAAGCTCGTACGTGCGGCACGAGAGATTGAGGAAGATCTTATCGATGACCCTCAACTCATGAGCGAGCTCCGCGAAGTCCATCAGGAAGCGCTGAATGGGGATGGTAGCTCCATTGATGACATCAAGGAGCGCCTTGGGCTCTAGAGAGCATGAGGCTGTATTTTACTGCCACCGCCGAGGACGATCTCGATCGTTTACCCACCTATCTGCAACGGCGGATCATTGAGAAGTTGGAGTTGTACGCCCAGCAGCCTGATCCATTGGAGTTTGCCAAGTCCCTTGCCGGCAGCGCCTACTATCGTTTTCGGATCGGCGATCACCGTGTTTTTTTCGAGGTCCTGAATGACACGTTGTGGGTCCTCTGCGTTCGGCGCAGAGACCAAGCCTATCGATAGGAGCGGCCCAAACTTACCCGAGGTGCTAGCTAACGTCGTTCGTCTCTTGTTACTCTGCGGGGCCGCTTAGCTTCCCGGGCAGCATCTCTAATGCGCAAGCCTTGCTCATCGCCGGTCCCACGTCAGCCGCAAGCGACCCTGGAGCAGGGGCAGGACGATACCGCGCCACCGCGCCCACAGGAGATTGTCGTTGGAAGATATCCCTGTAGGGCCATGAAATGTAACGAGCTTTTCGACTCAGAAAGTCGTGGTATACTCGACTTAAGGTGTTGTTATTGCTTGTGAAGTATGCTTTACACTAACGAAGAGCATGTTGACTCCGCGTCGGCAACTGTGACGACGCCATCAAGCTGCGCGGGCGCGTTTGCCGGAGAAGCCCAGTTGAAATTCGTAATCGCCGGGCCACACAAGCTGCAGGTAGCGGACCTGCTGTGGTCTCGAATCCATCACTTCTGTTTGACCCTTCTCAGATTGATCGTGACCTCTGGGAACGTCACGATTGTCTTGCCCGATGGAAGCCGGGCGCACCTCGGCGATGGGCTCGGCTCTCCGGTTGTGGTCCGTCTGATCACTAATTTTTGTCTCTTACGGATGATGCTGAGCCCGTGGTATCAGGTCGGAGCACAATACGTTGATGAGAAGTGGATCGTCGAAGAAGGGCGACTCGCCGATCTTATTAGTGCTCTCGCTCGCACCGGTCACAAGTTTGAGAGGGAGACTCAAACGGGGCGCCTTATTTTCAAGCTGCGACGTTTGATATTTGTTCACCAACAAAAATATGGTGTGCGCCACTCAATGCAAAATGTGGAGCATCATTATGATTTCGGCGATGACCTATTCGAGTCGTTCCTGGATAGTAATCTAAATTATACCTGCGCAGATTTTGAGCGAGGCGAAGCGACCATTGATCAAGCCCAAGACGCGAAGATACGAAACGCTCTAAAGAGGCTTGAGCTACGATCAGGTCACAGATTGCTTGAGATTGGTTGCGGGTGGGGTGCTTTGTCTCAGCTAGCCGCCGCTGAGTACGGTGCTGTCGTGACAGGACTTACGCTTTCCCGAAACCAATTGACGTACTCCGAGGCACGTGTAGCAACGCTACCCTCGTCTGTACGACCACGTTATTTGCTCGAAGATTACCGACAACACGAGTCTACTCGGAAAGAACTTTATGATCGCGTTGTCAGTATTGGAATGCTTGAACATGTAGGTTACCGGCAGTTGGCTAGATACTTTGCTGAAGTTGCGCGGCTGCTCAAGCCGGACGGCGTCGCATTGGTTCACACAATAGCGAGACGGGATTTAGGGGTCACAAACCCTTGGCTCTCTCGCAATATTTTTCCAGGAGGATACATCGCTCAGCGAGACGAAATCATCGCCGCGGCGCGATCAAATGGACTCGTTCTTACAGACCGAACGTACTCCTACGCTCCTGGTAATTACATTAAAACATTGAGACATTGGGCTGATCGATTCAGCAGGTCATGGCCCGTTCTCCTGAAGTATCGGTATCCTGACCGGGTAAGGCGTACCTATGACTTCTACTTTGCCGCGTCTGAAGCCGCGTTCAGAGAGCTTGATATGCAGGCGGTGCAGTTCGTGTTCAAAAAAGCCATCTAAACTACCATCCGTGCACCCGCGCGAACGCTTTCAATTCTTTCCTAATGGACACGGTTCCACGTCACGATCCGTCTGCGCCTGGTGAACTCTCTGTTCCTTCGTCGGCTCTTTAAACAGAAAAGAGACGATCACCCCAACGGGCGGGGATATTTCTCTGATCTTTGCGAGCGTCATCCGGCATGTAAAAACGTCGGGTGATGTCTGATAACCGTAAAACACCAGATACGCGTTCGCGGATAAAGAATACAAGATAAGTACCCCGGCCACAGCGGTGATGCTGGTGATCCAGCTCTCCCATTTCAGCCTTATGGCAGCACGGAGGGCGTACTCGAAATAGAATCCGTAATATAGAAAAAACGCAAAAAAGAGGAAAAGAGAAAAAATCCACTTTGTGAATGCCAAAAACACGACGATCATCATGAATTGCGATACCGCAATGATCCATTCCACAGCGATCGTAGTGAGGATCATCACAAATTTGATAAACATACCACGACGACGAGTGGATCCGCTCAATGGGCCAGCAACGAACTCCTTCCGCTCATTTTCCCTATCCGGGTATAAAAATACTACTAGTGTCTGGACAATATAGTTAGATCTACAGGTTTGCATTAATGCTTCGCGTATATCCAGAGTAGGATAGTTGCCGTGCGGCAATACGCGATCGATCACATTCTGAGTGCTCGCGACTTCTTTCAACGTTTGCAGAAAAAGATAACCGAACCGGACAAAGTAAAAAAAGACTACCAGCGTTGCGCCCAAGACGATGAACACTCTGGGCTCATGAATGTATATTAAATCACTCACGTTGACTGGATCTTTGAGTCTGATTGACAGCGAGCCAATGCCCGTCGTGATAACGAGGAAGAGAAAGATATTTAGCAGGAAGAAGATGAAAATGATGCGGGCAAGCTGATTCTGTCGAATATTGATCTCGGGAGATTTTATTCGCATGAACTCGAAAAGCACCTTCAGACCCTCGGTCATTCGGAGCTCTTGACTGGCAGGATCAGCGGTAGCGCCTACTTCGGGGCCGGGGGGAACGGTGGAGTTCACTCGCACTATCCTCGCTATTCAAAGCCAGAGAGGCGAAAACTCTATACAATCTCTGTTTGTTTGACAAGCCGTTTAGAAACGACGGCGAGAAGTGGGTGGGACTTCGCATGGAAGTGGCGCGGTATGTGCAGAAATGGCTCAACAGAGCCACAGAATATAGGTCGCACAATATCTTTTTCGCGACGCTAGCGGTGCGAGAGGATATGATAGACTTGAAGCATGACCAAATTGCTTGAACAAGCGTTTGCGACGAATCAGCGTCGCCTACCCTACCATTCGTCAGAACACCCCCAATACTACTCGTAGGGTTACGAGGAAATCATTCGAACCGCGGTCGCAATCACGAAGGCTGCCAAAAACATCACTGAAACCGCTGAAAAAAGAGGTGTAAAGAATACTTTCTCCATGTTAAATATTCCTCGGCCAAATTGAGTGGCGAACACTTGACGTCCCGCAGCCAGTAATGCCATCGCAAACAGAACCAGGTAGAATGCAATAATAACTGCCATCGACGACATAAAGAACGCCCAATGAGAAACGAAAGAATTTCTGTTCAAATCAGCACCGGCGACTAGCGTGATGTACCTACTAATAGCCTCGTGCGCGACGAGATATGTTTTGCACTTAGAAAAGTCGAACTTTTCTAATTCCGTGAAGCTGACTACTTTCAACTTATCATTACAGTAAACAGCAAACGACTGGCCTCTGTTCCAAAAATTGTGTTTATAGTAATCCGGGTGGAGCGAATGAAATATAAATGACGTCGTTAGCCAGTTAAATTCGGTAAGTGACGTAAGCATCCTCGTAGGGCTCAGGAAAACAAGCAATCTACCAACTACCCACGGAATGTCATCAAGGTGTATTGCGTCTTGTATACTTATCTCGAATGCATGAAAGTTCTCTTCGCTGGGTTCGATTGCACTACCCCAAATTCGCCCGCTTTCTTGGTGTAACACCAGGTCGAATAATAGGCCGGCTATTTGCTTGTCTCCCTCAATGTTTGTATAGAAAAATGGACGACTCGCCATGCTCGCGGCCTCAAATGCCGGTGACCAGGGCGCCACGTAGAAAAGCTGCAACTTCATCGTCTTTGGAGCAACCAGCGATTTATTTTTCTCTAGCGGCGCTTCCCATGACGATAAGGGTTCGCTGACCAACATAAGACCAACGGTGGTCGATCGGACCTCGCTGTCTGCGATCTTCAATTGGATTGCGAGCACGATCGCAAAGAACAATGCCCAACTCATACTCAATACAATCAGATTGGATATCATCGTTAAGATCATCAGTCTTAACGTAGGGCATATAGAGAGTAACCTCAAATACAGGACGCATACGTATGCTGAAAATATATCAAAGATTGCATGTAACAGAACCACGATTACCAACGGCGAGAATTGGGCTATTTCCAGCAAAAAATTGGTGTGGACCATTAATGGTTGGCGGAACTCCTTAAAATAATAGAGTTGAGCAATTGCCATAAGAATATAGAAGACGACCGACAGAATCAGTGCCTTAAGAACGAAGACTGATTTCGCGCTCGGAGCTACAATGTCGGAGATGAAAAAGACAGCATAGGACGCGATAATACTGACGAAATTGCTGCGCGTTCCACCAAGGATCGCTTTTCGGATCTGTCGCTTAAATTTCTTGGAAAACACCGCATCGAGCGTCGCGCCAATTAGAAAGAACGCGCCGGCTAATGCGAGAAGCGGATCCGGAGACTTGACCAGAGAGTCCATGTGATTCCTCAGCACAATGGAATCGGCTTGCGCTTACCGCTCGGGAGGGGCGGAGTCAGTCGCAACTTACTGTAGCTTTCTGGGTTGCGCCACCCGTCAAAATCGAATGAGAAAATTGGCACGTCGGCTGGGTGGGTGCAGCTGCGCGTAACACGTCAGAGTCCTACGGTCGGGTTTGACGTTCAAATCCGGTACCCTAGTCCTCAAGCCGAACGGCTTTGCCTTTGCCTGTTATCCAAGTTGCGCTGATGGGATTGCTGACGAGAAGCCTTGCGCGATCGACAAACGCAAAAAAGTTGGTACCCTTGCCTTCGGTGATCTCATCGACAGCTGCAATCATGTTTTTAACCCGCTCAGGCGATGTTGTGACCATAGCAACACGAACCTGTTTTACCCCTAACTGCTGCTTGTGCCGGCCAGCTTTCCATCCTTCATAGTAGGTGGCGAGCTTGTAGGCGATGTTCTTTCGCCAGGCCGGCGTGCCTTGAACGTCAGTCCGCGTTAGTGGGATCGTTCCACGGTCGATCTCCAGAATGAAATATGCCGCGGTCCCGTCAGCAAATGCCAAGCCAAACAAACCATCCGGCACGACCGAGAAGGTTTCCCGCTTTCCCATCACGACCTTGTCGACTTGCCAACGCAGCGGTTCGCGCCCGGTCCGAGTCTTTTCCGGCGCGTTAGCGAGTATTTCATGCTCACGTATGAGCGAGATATCGGCGCGAGACCGGCATGCTACCTCCAGCCCAATCATGAAATCCGCGAGTTCGAGGGTATGCTCGATAAAGACGCCGCCGGCTCGCTTGTTCTTCTCCGTCCAGTCAATATTGGGATCTATCTCGTGACCGTGCTGGCGTAGCGCCCGCGCGCCCTTCTTGCCCAGGGCATAGACGAAAGGCCGCGGTGACTCCCCTACCCGCTCGGGTCGGACACGATCGAGGTAGCCATGGTCGAAGAGGACGCGCAGCGTGCGCAGCACATTTTGTCCGCTGCCGCCGTCCAATGCAACCAGATGAGCTGATGACGCGAACCGATGACGTGCAAGATGCGAGAGGAGCGATAGATCGCGTAGCGTCAACTGAAACGAAGGTGGTGCCGTGGCGCGTTCGAAGCGCTTGGAGCGTGTCTTCAGGTCGC
>Ga0193717_1001679_pt1 | contig 13438 bp, 15 predicted proteins | sample U2c2metaG_FD_145900 | JGI IMG/M metagenome (GOLD analysis project Ga0193717, IMG submission 145900) | Soil microbial communities from a riparian zone of the East river system, Colorado, United States - U2c2 | ecosystem: Environmental > Terrestrial > Soil > Riparian zone | place: USA: East River... | reverse complement strand
AAGCTGGGGCTGAAGTTCACCCGCGAGGGCGGCGGCTTCAAGGACCCCGAGCTGCAAGAATACGTGCTCGAAGCTGCTGTCGGCCCCGAGATCTGGCAGCGTGTGACGACCGTCGAGGTCATCCCCGCCCAAGAGATCCGTAGCTTCGATGCCGACCTGTTCCTCAAGGAGGCTCGGCGCAAGCCTGGTCTGCTGGAGGAACTTCGCAAGGCCCTGAAGGTGGGCGAACCGGCCCCATTGCGGTTCAACCAGAGGGCCATGGAACCCAAGGAGTAAAGCAACGTGCAGCCACAGGTCAACGAGGATGTAGGGACCGGCGGCTCCGACCAGGAACCCCTTCGCCTAGACGCGGAGGGGCATCCTGTGTTTGCGGAGTGGGACGAGTCTGATCCTAGCCATGGCGAGATGGCCGTCCCCGACGGCGTTCAAGCCGAGTGGGTCGATGGAACACTCCAGGTGCCTCAGAATGAGGACCGGATCTCCAGGGAGATCGCCGAGTTGGACAAGGCATCTGATTCGAACCTGATGGCCATGGCGGGTATAGAGCCGATCGTGAGCACTACCGAGGCCGCCGAGTACTTCGATCGCACCAGCCAATGGATGTATTGGGGGCTCAAGCCCGATCCCGAGACGGGCGAGCACGTCTTCGTCTGGCCCGACGGGACGCCCATCGTCCCCGAACGCATCGGTGATCCCGCCACCGGCAGGAGACGCTTCACCATGCCGATCCTGCGCGCTATCCTGCAAGCCTCTTACCGCAGGGGCAACATCGAGGCAGGTGAGCTTCAGACCGTCATCCGGCGCATCCGTTACACCGAGCTGGGCGTGGAATGGAGAGACCGCGAGGGCTGGAAGTACGTCGATCTCGGTCGCAACCGGCACCGGTGGGTCAGGCCCGAGAACGCCTACTACGATCGCCGTGCCAAGGTCTGGAAGCTCAAGAAGGACGCCAAACTCGACGAAGGCGTCCCGGTCACCGACAAGGCCGTCGTCGTCAATACCGAAGTCGTCGACGCCGAGATCATCGACGTCGAAGAGGTCCCCCTGGAAGGCCCCGACCAGTGACAGCTGACGCCGACATGGTGAACCATCCTCCGCACTACACCCGAGGCCCGACGGTGACCTGCCCGAGCTGTGACACCTCGTTCGTGCTGGAGTGCATTCAGGTCGTCCGCTACATCCGCGACTTCCGGCTGGCCACGGCGATGAAGTACCTGTGGCGGGTAGGGTTCGGCGGCAAGGCCGACGACGTCGAGGACGTCAACAAGGCCGTCTGGTACGTCACCGACTACACGGAGAACCCCATCGAATGAGCACACCGGACGAGACGATCAGGAAGGCCATCGACGAGGTTGTTGGGCCACTGATCGCCGATCATCGGACCTATCTGGCCGACGTCAACTCCCCGCTGCTGGCCGTCTCGCGTACCGAGCTGCACTATGTCTTCGATCAGTACCACAACCAGCTGCTCGACTTCAGTGCCGACATGATGCCAGTCGGCCACCGCCACCCGTTCGTGCACGACGCGATCAAGGAGCACATGGAGTACTACATGCGCACCGCGCCGGTCGGCGACCACGTATTGCGTTGGCCGGTCGAATACGCCCGCGCGCTGGTCGAGACCTTCACTGAGGAAGACGTCGAACCCAAGCACAAGGTCTTGTTCACCGAGGGTGAACGCGAGGCCCTTGTCACCGCCGTCAACATCGCCCGGGAGAAGTCGGGCCGCACCAGGATCGCCCTAGTCGACACCGACCAGCACAACTGGTATTCAGGCATCAACCACGTCGACATGCGACTGCTCCCACTGGATGAATTCTGGCTCAAGGACTTCCGGTGGGAGGATCTCGGCGCTCTTGTGATGGCTCTGGTGACCGTCGACGGCAGTGTCTTGGAGCCCCGCTGGGTGCAGTCCGTGGTCGATCAGGCCAAGCGCCACGGCGTGCCGGTGATCATCGACGAGTCACGCACCGGGTTCGGTCGTCTGGGCACCATGTGGGGCCAGCAGGCCGTCAATGTCGATGCCGACATCACCGTGCTGGGAGGCCCCGTCGGCGGCGGTGCGGTAGTCACCACCAGCGAGAACTTTCAGGCTAGTTTCAACATCGTCGACGTCAGCCCGCAGGCCGGGTCGCCGGTAGCCTGTGCCGCCGGGGCCGGAGTGCTGCGCGCTGTCAACCCCGGAGTCCTGGAACACGTCAAGGAGGCCGCTGGTGTCTTCGAGGACGCCCTGCAGGAGCTGGTGGGTCAGTTCCCGGAGTACGTGGTGGCTACTCATGGCTCCGGGCTACTGCGCACCGTTGAGTTCCAGACCGACGTACTGGCCAGAGAATTCGAGATCGGTGTGCGCCAGCATGGACTGCTCGTCGCCACACCCATAGGCTCTTCCTTGATCCTGACTCCGACATTGATCTGTAGCGAGCAAGAACTGAAACGCGGCGTCGATCTGATGGCCGACACACTACTGGACTGGAACGAGAGGGATGAGGTCTAGTCCTAGCCAACGTGATCTGTGTGAGGAGCGATACGAAGCTATGACAGTTTCCATCGCTCAGTGCAGCACAGAGGACGAGTACATGCCCCGTCCAGGCGACATCGACATCGGCCTGCAGAACGACCAGATCTTCCAGCGTTACCTGGTCCGTCGGATCTTTCGTGAGGTGGAGTTCATCATCAAGGAGGTCGATGGGACCGAGACCACTGGGTTCATCACCGGGTTCGACACCAAGTGCCTGCAGATGTCGACCACACCGCGCCATGAGGCCGACGAGCCGACCTCGGTGCTGATCTTCTGGCCCATCCGCAAGATCGTGGAGACTGGGCGCAAACTCGATTCTCTCGAACATGAACACCGCAGTAAGATTCGCAGCTATAGTCATGCCCTACGCGCCCAGTGTGAGGCCTACCTGACCGGCAAGGCCGACCAGCAGACTCGACCACGACCACAGGGCGTTCCTACCCCGATATTCGCGGAGCCGACAGTCTCATAGGCTATAGTGCTCCTGTAGACAAATTCACACAGGAGCACTCATACATGGGATTTTCGGACCTCGACCCCGTCGAACAGGACATGGGTCTCCGCTGTGAGGACATGGGGCCTGACGAGCTGGTGACCTACATCAAGACCTTCCAGGAGGCCTACGGTCGACACCTCGCCGTCGACGGGATGATCGAGCGTTCGGTCTTCAAGGGGATGAAGCGCATCTATGGCGACAAGACCGCAGGGCTGATCGTCAAGTGGGTCTTCTACAAGTACAAGGGCCTCTACCAGGGCGACGTCGTCACCTTCACCAAGTTCGCCAAGGGCCGGAAGTGGTGGGTCGACCAGATGCATCAGGAGATGCAGGCCGCGCAGCGCAAGGATGACGTCAAGACTGCCTCCCGTGTGGGAGTTGGCACTAAGCGATTGAGCGACTTGTGAAGATCAAGCCCTCCATGGTTGTTGGTCCTGCTGCCGACCCCTATATCTTGCGATGGTTCTTGTTCCGTACAGAGCGATTCGGCAACAAATTGCCACGCCTCTATCTGCATAAGTTCTTGCGATCCGACGATGACCGTGCGCCACACGATCACCCCTGGTGGTTCATTTCGGTCCTGCTCAGGGGGAGTTATGTCGAGCACCGCTGGATCGACGGCGTGGAGACCATCCATCGTCGCCGTGCCCCCTCGATCGCCTTTCGTCCCCTGTCGACTCGACACCGCGTGATGCTGGACGAACACACCAACATGGGTGGATGGACCCTTCCGATCGAGAGGTGGCAGGACCCGGTGTGGACGTTGATCCTCACTGGCCCTGCTGTTCGTACCTGGGGTTTTTGGTGCAAGGAGACTTTTGTTCCGTCGCGCGAGTTCGATGGGTGTGGTGAGTGATGGTTGATCACATGTCCTCCCAGGAAGAGCTGAACGCCTACTGGCTGGAGAAGAACGCCACCAGTAAGTGGGACCAGGGACACACCCACTACGTCGAATCGAATGATGATGAGCGTGTGTGGTACGGCAGCTGTCCCGAGTGTCGTGAGTCCAAGCTGTCGGAGATCGATGCCCAGATCGAGTTTTGGGACGCTCCGTTCTGGAGCGAGGAGGAGATCCGCAAGGCCACCGCGTCGGTCCCGTATCCCATTCAGATCGATGCCGTCATCAACAAACTCAAGACAGGAGACGAGTGAGCGACATCCGTTATCGAGTGCTCGGAGACGACGACCTGGAACGCATCGTCAGACGTGAGCCAGGACTGGCCAGAGGCTATGAAAAGTGGTGCCCTACCTGCGATAAGAAGGGGTTCTACCTGACTCCCACGGGCGAGGTCGAGTGCGACTGCGAGCTGCAGGTCGCCCTGTTCAAGCTCTATTCTGCCGCCGGTATCGGGACCACCTTCATGCGCCTGGACTGGTCGGACTACCTCGGTGACGAGCGCATCCTGGCTGGTCTGGCTAAGTATGAGGAGAACCGACCAGAGTTCGTCCGCCGAGGCATGGGGATCTACCTGTCCGGTGACGTCGGCACCGGCAAGACGATGCTGGCCAATCTGGTGCTCAAGGACATGATCAAGGTTGGGTACAGCTGCTTCGCGACGACCTTCGCTCAGACCATCGAGATGTACACCGCCGGGTGGAGCGACAAGGACGACAAAGCCTACTTCCAACGTAAGTTCCTCGGCTCTCAGATGCTGCTGCTCGACGACGTCGGCAAGGAGTTGCGCAACACGAAGTTGAGTCTGTCGGAGTCAACTTTCGATTCGATCCTGCGTCAGCGCGTGACCAACGGGAGGCCGACCTTCATTACTACCAACCTGGACGCCACCGACCTCCGTGAGGGCTACGGTGCAGGCATCCTGAGTCTGATTCGAGAACAGTCGCTGGAGGAGGTCATCACCGGCGAGGATTATCGCCCCAAGGCCAACGAGATCAAGGTCAACGAAGTACTGGAGAAGGTGACCCGACCAATTGTCTGAGAAGAAACGCGCCCGCGCCACCTCAAGATGGAGGTGCAGGACGAGAACGGTGACTGGGGCGCAGGTCGACCTGCCTCAGGAGTGGTGGCGTCGGTGAGTGACGTGGAACAAAAGTTGCTCGCCAAGATGACCTCTCTGGAGGAGATGCAGAAGGTCTATGACCTGGGTCTGCGTCCGGAGGTCTTCGAGGACCCCGTCAGCCGACTGATGTTCGACTTCATGGTCGACTACTGGACCAAGGCCCAGATGAAGCAGGCCCCCACCTGGATCGTCATGGAGACCGAATACCCTTCGGTCCCCCTGGACTCAGAGGTCGAGGAGTCCACCGAGTGGCTCTGTGAGTGGCTCAAGAAGCGGTTCACCCGCAACCGCACCCAGGACATCATCCGGCGTACCGCGCTCAAGATGGACGAGGACGCCAACGCGGCGCTATCCATGATGTGGCAAGAGGCCTACGAGGCCTCCATGGTCACCGCCCCGCGCTCTACACGTTCGGACATGAGTCAGAACACCGCCGCCCGCCGGGAGCGCTACGCCCGCGACCGTGACAACCTCGACCTCCGGGGTATGAGCTTCGGCCTGGCTGAGCTGGACGAACACACTCGCGGCCTGATGCCCGGTGAGCTGGCCGCCGTCGCGGCCTACACCAAGGTCGGCAAGTCCTGGCTGCTGGCCAACGCGTACGTCTCTGCGCACAAGACCGGCAAGCGCCCGATCCTCTACACCCTGGAGATGGACATCGAGGAGATGGAGAATCGCATCGACTGCCTCTACTCCGGGGTCAGCTACTCCAAGTTCATGGAGCGCACCCTGGGGTTCGAGGACATGGACAAGTTGCTCGTCGCTCAGGACGAGTTGGCCAGGACCGGCATCGCCCCACTGGCTCGTCCGGAGCGTGGGGACCGGACCGTCAAGGCCATGATGACCGGCGCTCGCCAGGAGGGTGCAGACATCATCCTGACTGACCAGCTGTCCTGGATCGATGCCGAGCACGTCTATACCGGTGACTCGGCTACTCGCATGAAGCATGGGGAGTTGATCGTCGACCTCAAGGAGGAGATCAGTCGCGCCAGCCAGGGCAAGCTGCCGTGTTTCGTGGCCATTCAGCTCAACCGTCAGACCATGAGTCGGGACACCACCGGCAGTGGCCGTGGTGCGCTGGAGAACTTCGCCAACAGCTCGCTGATCGAGCAGACCGTGGACATCGCTCTGGGCCTGTGGCGAAACCAGGACATGCGCAACTCCAACCTGATGGGCATCGACATCATGGGCACCCGGCGCTGTGACAAGAAGTCTTGGCTGCTCAACTGGCATCTGAATAGTCGCACTGAGATCAGGGTTGCCGAGGAGTATGTGGAGCAGCCCGCGTAATGAGGAAGAAGTGGAACGACCTGACTTTCGCTGAGCAATTCTTCGCTGTCGTGATACTGCTCAACCTGTGGATTCCCTTCATTGGCTTGGTTCTGCTGTGGGCAGGAGTATGGCCGTGAAGACCGGTTTCGATCACATCGTCGACAAGCTGGCCTATGACGACTACCTCCGACGCCTGGACTGTCGTGCCGTCCTGGACTACTACGGCGTCGAGAACGACCGCGAGGAGCCAGGACGGCACGACACCACCGAAATCGTCCACAGCTGTCTCTTGGACCGTGTTGAGCGCCATCACAATAACGGTGACGCCAACCCCTCGGCGTCCTGCAACGTCGATCGCAAGAAGTACGTCTGTTGGGCCTTCTGGGGCGGCAACATGTTCGACTTCATCGCCAAGATGGAGGACAAGGAGGACTTCAGTGACATACTCCCGCTGGTCCGAGGATTCCTGGGCGAATCAACGCTTGACCAGGATACTTTCATGGCCGAATTGGAACGTATATTTGCCTCCAATCCCCGAGGCGCTGCGGGGTCGGTCCTACCTGCCTATGACACGCGAATCATCAGTCCGTGGGCTTTCACTCATCCCTATCTGGCTGAGCGAGGTATCGACAATGACACTGCGTCCCGACTGCATATTGGGTGGCGTGAGGACCTCAACCGGATCACGATTCCCGTCTTCTGGGCGGGACAGCTGGTTGGTTGGCAAGCTCGGGCCATTCCAGATCGTGGCGGACAGTGGCCTGGCACCTGGGGAGGTTCATTTCCGAAGTACAAGTCCTCGCCTGGGTTTCCCAAGTCGGCCATTCTCTATGGCGTCTCCGATGGCGGAAGGTTTTCTGGAGGCGGTGAGATCGTCGTCGTTGAGTCACCCTTCTCCGTTATCAAGGCTGCAGCGCTCGGAGTGGACCGGCGAGTGGTCGCCACCTTTGGAGCCAAAGTCTCCCGACGACAGATAGATCTTCTCGCCGAGGCCGATCACGTCATCGTCTGGGCCGACGCCGACCCGGCAGGGCAGTTCATGGAACGCAAGTTGGCCAAGTCTCTGCACCGTCGCATCCAAGTCTCGCTGGTGTCCCCTGACGTGGGGCTCGACCTGGGAGACTATGACAGTGCAGAATCAGTAGAGGCCAAGATCGAGGGCGCGGTGCCTGCGATCATGAAGATCAACGAGTGGGGAAAGATCTGATGGGCGAACAACGAGTTAGTGTCAAGACGTTGGCGTCGGGCGAGAGGGTCACCGACTATCCAGACGGTCGTCAGGTCTTGCTTCCCGCCAACAGTCTGAGTGCCGCATTGGCCTCTCAGGTCGAGGAGCAGGAGGCCGCTAGTGCGGTCCTCACCGACGCGCTCGTCCAGACCGCACTCGACAAGCGAGAGGCACAGGCGTCCGGAGATGTCGTCCCAAGTGACAAGAGAAACGTCTAGTCCCCTCTATGACAGCCGGAAGGTCCCCCGCGCCAAGGGTATTGGGTATCCCTCCTGCAATACCGAGCTTGCCCTCCTGTCGCCCAACACCAAGGACCCCCACGGCTATTACCGAGACCTCGGAGTCGATCCTGGCATCTCGATGGACAAGCTCCGCAAGTTCATCCGCAACACGCTTCGTCAGCTACATCCAGATACTGGCAACGGTGACGTAGACACCTTCAACTGGGTCCGCAACGTCTCCAAGGTCCTGTTGGATCCGATCAATCGCGAGAAGTACAACCGAACACCACCAGGCATGCGTCTGATGGACGCGGTCTACGAGGCCGAGCTGTCCAAGATCGACGAGCTGCAGGTGATGGACGAGGAGGAGCTGAACCGCGTCTTCACCCCACAGAAGGCGCCAAAGAACCCCTACGCCACCAGCCTTGGCGATCGGTACGACTACTTCGCTATCGACGCCCACACCGATCCCTGGCAGGCCGACGGGCTGAAAGCTCAACTGTGGTACCACTTTTTAGTCGACGCGGCCCCCATGGTCAATTACAAACGCGTGATCAAAGTGCTCATCACCAGCGGCGATGCCGAGTACCACCATGACGTCGGCATCATGGTCATCCCACGAAGATGGGAGCCTTCCTCGGCCCTGGCGATGAGCCTTTTCACCCACGTGGCAGGGTTTCGCCCAGGGCGAAATGATCCCGCAACACGACTCGGATTCGTTCGGCCCCAGATGTCGTAGGAGTGGTGTACGGTCTCTCCTGATCGCACTTGGTGATCACATCGAAAACAGACTCAAACGCCTCAACAGAGAGATTCAAAGCACATGGCTGGTCGTGGTATTCAGGCAATGCAGCAAGCCGTCAAGAACATCAACACCCCCAAGGGTGGCGGTGCAGGACGGCGATTCAACTACTTCGGACTGGAAGACGGCGAGTCCGTCATCGTCCGATTCGTCACCGACGAGGACGCCATCCTCACCTGTGACTTCTACGAGTTCGTCGAGGCCGTCATCGACGGCAAGGCCACCAAGCAGAGCTTCATCGTCGCTCCGGACTACCACGCTGACGACCCGAGTTGGCAGGGCGAGGACTGGGTCCTCAAGTACGGCGGCGTGACCGAGGACTACAACACCAAGGAGAAGGTCGCTCCCAAGCCCAAGGAGCGCACCGTAGCCATCGCCGTAGAACGCGAGGCCATCCCGATCGAGAACGCCGGTGGTCGCCCCAAGTTCCGGTATCAGGACAAGCTGGTCGAGGTCGTCACCAAGGTCCGTGACGCCGACGGCAAGGAGACCGGTGAGGAGAAGACCCTCCTGGGTCGCAACTTCATCCTGATCCGCAAGGACGCCAAGACCTTCTGGGGCAACGTCGTCGGCTACTACGGCGAATTCGGCACCCTGGTCGACCGCGACTACAAGCTCACTCGCGCAGGCAAGCAGCTGGCCACCAACTACTCTTGCATCCCGGTGGGGCCGGAAGAAGAGTGGACCGACGTCAATGAGTTGCGTCAGTCCATCTACACCCGCTACGGCTACGGCACCGGCAAGGATGTCGACGGCAATACTCTGGCCAAGGACAGCGAGGACCGGCTGCTGTACTGCCCGATGACCCTTGACGAGTGGGCAGAGGACCAGGCGTCGGAGGACCGCGCCAAGGCCTTGCTGACGGCCACTCCGAAGGCCACCGCTCAGGCCCGCCACAACGGCTCTTCGGGCAACGACGAGTTCCACAAGGACACCACCCACAACCCGGCCAGTGACGCCGACGAGGCACAGGCCGCACCTCCGCCTGCTGCTGGTGACGTGAGTGCATTGCGCGCCCGCCTTGAGGCGCACAAGTAAAGACCCCTCACCCCTGCTGAGATCCGTCTCAGCAACCCCTTGGGGGACACGGATCATGTAAAGGTCCGTTACGGGGCTGGCCCTGCCAGGTGGGGTTGCCTGGCAGGGCGCAGGGGTCTTTCACTCACGCACCAGGAGGTTGATTAGTGGTTCTACACAACCATACCGAGAATAGCTTTCTCGACGGACGTTCGCGTTCGATCGAGCTGGCCGAGGCCGCCAAGGCAGCAGGTTGGGACTTCTGTGCCGTTACCGACCACGACGAGTGCGGCGGTCACATGGACTGGTCCAAGGCGTGTGACAAGGTGGGCATCAAGGCCGTCCACGGTGCCGAGCAACGTTGGCTGGAGGTCAACACTGCCACCAGCCGCGAGAACAAGACCTCTGGCCACGACGCTAGTCACATCATCCTGTTGGCTCAGAATCAGGTAGGGCTCACCAACCTCTGGTCGCTGTCCTCGCTGGCCTACGAGGAAGAGAACTTCTACGGTAAGCCGCAGCTCAATCCCAAGCTGATGAAGCAGTACTCCGAGGGGCTGTGGGCCTCCGACGGCTGCGGCATCACGCGGTTCGCCGGGTACGCCGAGAATGATGACATCGACCGTTGTCGCCAGGAGTGGGGCATCCTGCTCGGCATCTTCGGTGATCACTTCTACTCCGAGCTACACACCTTCCAGATCCTGGAGCCGGTGAGTCCTGAGGATATTGCGCTCAACCGCAAGATCATGAAGATGAACCAGATGAAGGTCACTCTGGCCGCCGAGCTAGGCGTGCCTCTGGTCATGGTCAACGACGCGCACTACTCCCAGAAGGACCAGTGGGAAGAGCACCGGCTGGTCTACAACCTGTCCACGCAGGCATGGAAGAAGGATCAGGTCGACACGCTGGGCCAGGCAGCGGACTGGGTGATGGGCGCCGAAGAGATGGGGTTCTACCTGCAGCGCCACGGGATCCGCACTTCCACCATTGCGGAGGCACTGAAGAACACCCTCTGGATCGGTGAGCAGTGCAACACCGAGATCAAGCCGACTCTGTCCATGCCTCGGCTGCACCCTACCGACGCTGAGGATGCAGCCGCGTTTCGTACCTCTATCGAAGAGGGATTCAAGCGGTTCGTCGTTGACAAGGGCCTGCCCGAAGAGCAGTACCGCCAGCGCTTGGAGTACGAGGCCTCTCTGATCCATGACCAGGGGATGGCGGGCTACTTCAACGTCGTGGCTGACTACGTCATGGCCGCCCGCGACGGCAGCTGGAGGCAGTGGGTCGAACCCGGCGCCAAGCCCGACCCCTGTCTGTGTGGCCCTGGCCGTGGCTCCGCCGGTGGCTCTCTGGTCAACTACGTCCTCGGCATCACCTCGCTGGACCCCATCAAGTACGACCTGATGTTCGAGCGGTTCATCAACCCCGACCGTCCCGACTACCCCGACATCGACGTCGACTTCCAGAAGTCCAAGCGCCACGGCATCATCGACTACATCGGCAAGCGCTACGGCGAGGGCAACGTCACCGCCATCTCCACCCGCAGCCGGTCCGGTCCCAAGCAGATGCTCAAGGATCTCTGGCGCGCTCTGAGATACCAGGACTATGCCGACCTGACCGCGATGACCAAGATCATCGGACAGCTCGACACCTTCGACTTCACCACCGACCCCGACGACCTGATCGACGAGGAAGGCAACGCGCTCGAACCTCCTGGCTGGGATGAGATCCTGGCAGAGAAGGGTGGTGAGCTACAGTCCTACGCCAAGAAGTACCCGCTGCTGTTCAAGCGGCTGGAGAACATGGTGCGCCTGATCCGCAACCCTGGCGTCCACGCCGCCGGAATCCTGGTCAACGGCGACGCCCCCCTGCTCGGCCTGGTGCCGACTCGGATCAAGAAGGGCGTGCGGGCCACCCAGTTCGACATGAACGAGATCGCCGAGTTGGGCGGAGTCAAGCTCGACGTCCTCTCCGGTCGTGGCCTCGACGTGCTGGCCGAGGCACGTAAGCTCGTCTACGAGCGTGACAAGACCTGGCTGGACTACGACGGCTTCGGATTCGGCGCCCCCAAGGATGCCTCACGTGTCGTCGAGTTCGGCGATGACCAGTACAACGACCCTGCCATCTGGGACCAGATCCATCGTGGCCAGACCGCCGGTATCTTCCAGATCGGCACCGCCTCGGGCACCAAGCAGGCCATGCGGTTCAAGCCATGGAACCTCGTCGACCTGGCCAACCTCGCCTCCATCAACCGGCCTGGCGTCATCGGCGCTGGCCAGCTGGACCATTTCCTGGACCGCCGCCACGGGCTGGAAGACATCGTCTATGACCACCCACTGATGGTGCCCATCACCGGCCCGGAATCGTCGATGTACACCTACGGCATCCTGGTCTACCAGGAGCAGCTGATCCGTACCGCGCGTGAGGTCGCACTCTTCACCCCGGGTGAGGCCGAGAGGCTCCGCAAGGGCATCGGCAAGAAGATCGCGGCCATCCTCGAAGAGCTGAAGCCCAAGTTCCTCGACGGCTGCATGGCCAATTCCGAGTTCACCCGCCAGGGTGGCACTTTGAAGGTCGCCACCAAGATCTGGTCCTCCCTGGAGGCCGCTGGCAAGTACGCCTTCAATAAATCCCACGCCACCGGCTATGCCATGCAGCCCTGCTGGGAGGTCTGGACCAAGCATTACCAGTTCGACCCGTTCATCGTCGGCTGCCTGTCCACCTTTCCCGACAAGATCACCACCTTCATCCGTGAGTGCCGTCGACGTGGACGGCCCGTGTTGCCCCCTGACATCAACCAGAGCGGGATGAACTTCACCCTGACCGACAACGGCGTCCGGTTCGGTCTGGTGGACATCAGGGGCATTGGCGAGGCGGTAGTGCCCGACATCATCGTCAACCGGCCCTACGAGAGCATCGCCGACTATCTGGGCCGCACCGCCAAGAACAAGGGTCGCAAGAAGGGCGTCATCGACGCACTCGTCAAGGTCGGTGCATTCGATGACATCGAGCGCAACCCGGCCTTCGACGGCCCCGAAGAAGTCCTCTTCCGTGACCGGCTGATGGAGCAGGTCTACTGGCACCGCGCGGGCGATGAGGTGGCAGTCAATAAGTGGGCAGGACTGACCTTCGAGGAGCGCGACGAGATCGTGCGTGAGAAGTGGCGCAAGAAGCCTGAGGCCTACCCAAAGTTCAACTTTCGTGACGAGAAGAGCCTCGTCGAGATCGAGACCGAACTGCTCGGAACCCACATCTCGGTCGACCCAATGGCCCGGTACGCCAACATGATCGAGAACGTCTGCATCCGTCACCCCATGGACTACGACGACTACGACACCAACGCGCGCTTCGTCGTCGGTGGGGAGCTGATCAAGGTCAAGACCCACATGCAGAAGAACCAGAAGCAGATGGCCTTCCTGTCCGTGAAGTGGGCCGAGGAGGAGTTCGAAGTCGTCGCGTTCGCCGAGGCCTACGCCCGCTGCAAGCCCCTGCTGCGCGTCGGCGCCCCCGTCGCGTGCGAGGTAATCAAGACTGACCGTGGCGGTGCCTCGCTGAGCACTCTAGAAAGGCTCGACGCATTATATGACTAATCCAGATCCCAAGATGCTGAAGCTGGTGGCCGACATCCAGGCTAAGTACGGCCCTGACTCGATCATGATGGCCGGAGAGATGCCAGTCCGACCAGCCAAGCCCAGTGGCTCCCTCGCGCTGGACTTCGCCATCGGCATCGGCGGGCTACCTCCCGACCGCGTCATCGAGGTTGCCGGTGACGAGGGCAGTGGTAAGACTACCCTCGGCCTGCTGGCGCTGAAGACGTTCCTGACCAAGGATCCCACTCGTTTCGCGGCCATCCTGGATCTCGAGCA
>Ga0193717_1001678_pt1 | contig 13439 bp, 9 predicted proteins | sample U2c2metaG_FD_145900 | JGI IMG/M metagenome (GOLD analysis project Ga0193717, IMG submission 145900) | Soil microbial communities from a riparian zone of the East river system, Colorado, United States - U2c2 | ecosystem: Environmental > Terrestrial > Soil > Riparian zone | place: USA: East River... | reverse complement strand
CGGATAAAACAGGCAGATACGGTTTGGCATTATAGCCCCGGTATTTTTCAAATTGCTCCAGTATGTTTGCTGTCCAGTTTGGAAAGCCATCCTCAAAGCTGTCATCGCAAAAATATTGGGGTTTATTGCCAACTTTCGCGGCCTCATCCAGTAATACCCTGCCGATGTTTTCAAACTGCAGCTCTACTCCTTTACGGTTAAACCAATCAATAGACAGGCCATCCGCTTCCGGCTGGGCTATCATTAACCTGGATCCCGTCATCCGGTGGCCGGTACGGATTATTTTCCACTTACCTTGTGGCACGTCCCAATCAAGATGACCATCTTGATTAACCTTGCCGGTCAAGTCAATAACTTCAACAAGCGGAACCGGCTGGTCTGCCGGGTTATTATGCCATTCCGTTAAAACCGGCCCCATGACAGCCGTTGCCAGGATGAAATTACTGGCATCTTTATGATTGGTTTTAGCAGCCAGCACTTTTGCACGTTCATCACTGATGCGATTGCTCCCTGAACCATTATCAGGTATAGCCACAATGGCTGTATCCTGGTAATCCAGTTGTTCAAGCGGCAGATCAATATATTCTTTAAAGCCGGGCGGATTGAACACATTGTCATATCCTACCCTGTTACCCGGCAGCGGTAATTTATCTGAGAATTTTCGCGGGCCGGCAACCGATAGTTCCGATTGCAGATACCATCGCCCGGAATTTTCGGGCTTTATCCATGGGCCGCCCATACACCAGCCGGAAGAAAGATTGATACCGACTGCAATGTTCAGCCGTTTTGCTTCTTTCATGGCATGGCGGTAAAGCGCTTTCCATTCTTCTGATAAAAACTTTACTCCTTGCGGAAACGGCACGCCGCCCAGCCCCCCGGCCGAGTTTACCAGCAAAACCTCGCCCATGCCTTTGTCCCTAAATTCTTCCAGATCGCGGGTTATACCTTGCTGGTCAACAAGACCATTGAACCACCACCAGTAACACGATGACTTTGCAGCATCAGGCGGATGGAGAAAATTTCTGCGTAACTCATTTATACCCATAACATGAACGCCACCGGCAACAGCTGCCATGGTATTGGAATTAAAAAGCGCGGCACCTGCCGCCGCCATAGCGCTAACTTCTAAAAATTTCCTTCTGTTGATGTTCATAAGCAATATGGATAAAACCGAACAGCTAAATTCTGCCCGGTTTTATGGTGTTATTATTCTAAATCTCGCATCACGGGAAAAAGAATTTACGAATGTTTAGTTTATTTTTTTGCAAAACTCAACAAACAGGTTATGCCTGGCCGGTGTTTGCATTTCCGTCTCCTTATTTAAATAAAGACACCGCCCCATAGAACGGGCGGTGTCTTTATTCTGCTATTATTTAATGGTTAAAACCGCCACTGCAAATGGCTTAAGTGTTATGGTGTTATTCTCCAGCTGTGATTGCGCAACGGGATTTTCACCTGTAGTAACGTCTACATAATTAACCCGGGCATTTTTAGCATCAGCCGGCAAATCAAGCTGTACCTCTTTGTCGCGCCTGTTAATCAGCAGCAACTTTTTTCCTTTACTGGTTATAAACGCCTGGCCGGTAACATCGGGACTGGCAATGGCAGTGGTTTGCAGTTTGTCACCCGGACCAAAGTTGTCTTTCAGTAATTTCAATACCCAGTAACGGGCGTTGGGTTTGCTGTTCTTCCAGTTCATCATGCTTACATCCGGAAACTGGGTTGGATAGCCTACCAGCTGTGATTCGCCGGCAACATCAATACCTATTTTGGTCAGTTCAAGGTAAATGTAGGCATACATGGCCCCCGATAAATTCCAGTAAGCATCAGGAATATTACCCTTATAATCGCGGTCATGTAATATGGTACCAATTTCGTTGATCTGGGTAAATACATGCGGGGCAAGCCGTTTGCGTATGTTTTCGATATACCTTACCCGGTCCAGAAAGCCATTAGCCTGATCAAAAAATGAATACTGATAGCTATCTATCGTTTGATCATCAGAGGCAGGGCGCCCGTAAAAATGATAGGAAATTCCTTCTAAAGGCACGCCTGGTTTATGATTTGCAGGGTTTAAGAAATATTCGAACCATTCGGGCTTAGTTTCATAGGCTACGGATATGCCCACAAACTTGGTTTTGGGCGATACCTTTTTTAACGCAGGAACAACGGCATCATATATTTTTGTGTACAGTTGCGGCGACATCCTATGTTCCAGATCAGGTTCATTAAGCACCTCCCAATAAGGTATATTATAATAATGACCAGATTTGTGGAACTTACCCAGTTCATCAGTAAACCCGCCTTTGGTGTACCAGCTTAAAAGCCTTACGAAATAACCGGTCACCTCTTTCATGGTAGGATCACGAAGCTCCTTCCCCTGATTATATCCCCAGTTTACCTCATCGGGATTGGCATCAATCGCTACCGGTTTGTCAATTTTAAACATCCATACCGGTATGGTACTAAAGTTTATCACTACAGGATGCCCTTTTGTTGCCTCCATCAAATCCTGCATCGCAGGATCAGCATAGGTAAAATCCCAAAATGTTTGATCCTTGGTGGGAGCGCTCAGCTCAACAACGGCTGCTTTGGGGTAAGGAAACCATGGCACATAGCGCACATAATCAGCCCCTAAATTTTTTAACGCTTCAAAAGTACCTTTATGGATAGGCGAATTTTCACGCAGCATCGGGTTATACACTACCTGTAAGGTTGTCGTTGTTTTTGAAACCGAAACCGTTTTGTCCCAGTTTATAGCCACCGCTTTTTTTTGCGCGTAAAGCTTTGGTGCCGATAAACATATTACAGCGCTCATGATCATGAAGCTGATGCTAAAGTGGGTTCTATTTGCCATATCTGTTATTTTACTTATTTATAAAGACGATTAAAAAATTTAGGAGCTGAATAAAATCAATGACTAAAAGTAACCAGGGTTTTGCGTTAGCTGTGGATTTAATTCTCTTTCTGACTGCGGTATAGGGAACAGCAACCTGTTATTATTAATACCAAACGCATTTCCAGGTAAGAATTTATATATTATTTTTGCTTTAGTGCCATAAGCAGTCATTACCGGGATCACGGTACCTGTGCGTACCAGATCATGCCAGCGTTGATTTTCAAATGCAAGCTCCACTCTTCTTTCATGCAAAATAACAGCGCGAAGTTTTGCCTGGTCTGTTTCTGCGCTTGCGGGCAATCCGGCACGGATGCGCACGGTATTTAAATTAGTTAAAGCCGGTCCTGATTTCCCCTGTTCGTTCTGTGCTTCGGCTAATAGTAAAAGCGCGCCTGAGTAACGGTATATGGGCCAGTTATCGTTAGTATTATTGGCCACGGCATGCGTGTGCAGATATTTTTTAATATAAGGCACACCCACTTTACCAGCTGCCGGTGTATAATTCACGATGCTTTTGTTGGCTGTAATCACAAACAGATCGCTCGTATTATAAGTACCCTCAGCAATCCCGATAGAGGCGTCCAGGCGCTTATCACCAGGCTCGTAAGCGTCTATCAGATCCTGTGTAGGTGTATTCCAGCCACCCGTACCTGAATTATCGGTAGCAACCACTGTTGTGCCAAATGTGGTAATGATACCGGTATTTTTAGTTCTTGGTAAAAACTGGTAAATAAAGTTACTTGGCTGGGTTCCCTTATCTGTCCCCTGTAAAAACTGTATTTCAAAAATCGATTCTTTACTGTTTTTATTGGTTGTTGAAAAGGCGTCGGCGTAATCGGCATTTAATCCGTAATTCATCGCCGGTAATGTGCCGAGCAATGTTTCGACTTCAGCATATTTCTTTTGGGTCATATACACATCGGCTAACAACATGGTTGCCGATCCTTTGGTTGCCTGGCCAGCTTGAGGAAATTTTGCTGGTGGAGCCAGTTCTTTAATAGCGTCATTAGCGTCTGCAATGATCTGCGCGTAAACCTGATCGACAGTTGAGCGCGGCAGAAAAGCTTCCTCGGCGTTGGTTACTTCTTTTAAGTATAAAGGAACAGCACCAAAAAGCCTCACGAGCTTAAAATAGTTCCAGGCCCTTAAAAACTTGGCCTGGCCATCAATATCATTTTTTACGCTGGCATCCAGGGTTACAGGCGCTAACCGCCCGATAACGATGTTTGATCTGGAGATACCATTATAGCAATGGAAGTACACCGCGTTGGTATAGGCGTTGGTTGGATCGTCAACCCAATCAGCTATGTTCTCTCTTTGAACATAGGCAGTACCGCGGTTACTTGGATAAGGTTGATAATGGGTATTATCAGACCTCATTTCAGAAGTAAAGTAATCATTAACTGCTAAATCCTGCAGCGGGGCATAAGCCGCCGCTATAGCCTGCCTGAAATCAGACTCGGTTTTATAAAAAGTGCCGGGTGAAACCGAGTCGTTGGGGGCAAGGTCAATAAAACTCTTTTTACAGGATACTGCTGTAAATGCGAGTATGGTAATTAAGATATATATCTTTTTCATGTCTTGTTAAATATTGAAATGAGCTTATTTAAATGTAGTTTGGATACCAAATGAAAATGTTCTTGGCACAGGATAAGCGTTTTCATCCACACCAATACCCTGAGTGGCATCCAGGCCCGAAAAGCCGATCTCGGGATTCATGCCGGTATAACCTGTTATAATAAAAGCTTGCTGAACAGATCCATATACCCGTAAATTTTTCAGCATGCCGCCATTCTTTAATTTGAAATTATAGCCCAGCGAGATATTTTTTGCTGTAAGATAAGATCCGCTTTCAAGCCATTGCGAGTTTACCTGACGGCCCATAGCGGTTGTTCCGGTTTTAGTTCTTGGGTAAATACCAGAACCAGGATCTTCCGGTGACCTCCAGTGGTCAAGCGCGGCGGCAAGCAGCAATCTTGAACCGTCCATATTGGTTTGATAGGCCCATTTAGCAGCATTTAAAATTTGTCCGCCAACAGCGCCCGCCATTGAAATGTTCAGGTCAAAGTTTTTGTAAGTAAAGGTGTTTGTGATACCGAAATTAAAATCGGGAGTTGGATCGCCAATAAATGTACGGTCGTTCACATCATCAATCACTCCGTCACCATTAATGTCTTTCACCTTAATTGTACCCACATCAGAAGAAGTGCCGTACTTGGCCGAATTGGCCAGGTCTGCAGCGTCTTTATATAATCCTTCATAAACAAAGCCATAAAACTCTCCTAAATGGTGGCCAACCTGGTTGCGGTAATAATCAGAAGAAACGGTATTGTTTCTGCGGATAAATCCGGGATCAACCAGCGATTTGATAATATTTCTTTCAAATGAAATATTAAAGCTGCTATTCCATTTTAGTTTACCGGTTAAGTTTACGGTATTTACACCTATTTCATGTCCCCAGAAAGCAAACTGCCCGATGTTAAAATTGATGGTCGAAAAACCAGATGCTCTTGGAATGGGCCTGGACTGGATCAAACCGTCTGACAGTTTATGATAATAATCATAGGTAATGCTAATACGGCTTTTCAGGATAGACAGGTCCAAACCAACATCAAACTGCTTATTACGCTCCCAGGCCAGGTCAGGGTTTCCTAATGTACCAATGGTTTGCCCGGGTACAGAAACTCCGTTTAGCACATAGTTGTATTTCCCTAAAGTAGACAAGGCGGTGTAATTACCAATAGTATTGTTGCCTGTTATACCATAGCTTGACCGTATTTTAAGGAAATCAATCATTTTAAAGTTTTCCATGAACGTTTCGTCACTAACTATCCATCCTGCGGATACAGACGGAAAATATCCGTACTTGCGATCGGTTCCAAACCTTGATGACCCGTCACGGCGTACAGCACCCTGTAGCAGGTACTTACCTTTATAGTTATAATTTAAACGGCCAATGGCTGATAACAAAGAGTACTCTGTCGTGTTACTTGCCCCTGCGGTTATAGATGTAGCAGCACTTAAGTAAGGTATATCGTCATTTGGATATCCCGTACCCGATACTGAATTGCTTACCTGGCTAAATTTTTGCGCCGAATAACCTACTATAGCCTCTATATTATGGTCATTAGCAATTGTTTTATTGTATTGAATGTTTGTTTCTGCGGTCCAGGAGTAATTATCAACCGAACTACTTAAACCCGTAGCTATGGAGTTGGCTGTGATGCTGGCGGGAGTAAACTGGTTACGTGTTTCTGCGCCTTTGTCTGCACCTGCGTTTACCTTTAAGCTCAGACCTGGTAAAAACTCGTAATTCAAATAAGCATTACCCAATATACGTGTAGTAATGTAATCGTCTTTATTCAACATAAACTGGGCAAGCGGGTTGATGTAAGCAACCATACCCGGAGAGTTCACATTTTTTGTGTAAGTGCCATCCGGATTATATGGGGATATCAATGGGCTTGATTCAAAAACCCTTTCGAACAAACCACCAACACCATCTGTACTTAACCTGTTATTATGATCTAAACGATAACTTGGGGCCAGGTTAAACCCTATTTTTAATTTATTATTGCTTAAAGTCAGGTCCTGGTTTATACGCAGGGAAAAAAGCTTGGTGCCGGTATTTACAATAACACCCTCTTGCGACTGATAGCCGGCCATTACTGTTGATGTAGATTTTTCACGTGCAGTTTGCACCGTAAGATCATAGCTCTGTATCGGAGCTGTACGGGTAAGCAGTTTAAACCAGTCGGTACCTTCACCATACTGGCTCGGGTCTGCATAAGCAGGATCAAGCTTAGGATTTGTACCCGGCTCATATTTTACCTGGTCCTGGTACCTTTCGTTCATAAAGGTGGCAAATTGATTGGCGTTCATCATGTCAGGCACCCTGTTCATGGGGATCTTTTGCACACCATAATTACTGCTGAACTGTATTTTTGAATCACCTGGCTTAGCATGCTTAGTGGTGATCAGGATAACGCCGTTTGCCGCACGCGAACCGTATAAAGCGGTAGATGACGCGTCTTTTAGTACAGTAAACGTTTCAATCTCATCGGGGTTAATATTATTGATACTCCCAGTAATAGGCAAACCATCAATAACAAACAGGGGTTGATAATCTAAAGTAAGTGACGCCGCACCACGAATACGGAATGCCATACCACGACCGGGCTGGCCACTGGTTTGCGAAATATCAACACCGGCAACCTTGCCCTGCAATTGCTGCGCGAATTGCCCTACAGGCATGTCCTGCAAGGGATTTGCGCTGACTTGCGCTATAGAGCCGGTAACCTCCCTGCTGCGTTGTTTACCGTAACTCACGGTAACTTCTTCAAGGCCTTTGGCAGCCATTTTTAATTTGATATTAATTACTTCCCGGTTACCAATTGTGGCTTCCTCTGTTTCAAAGCCAAGTGATTTGAATACCAAAACCGAAGACGGAGCAGCATTAATAACATACTCACCGTTGGCATTGGTTGAAACGCCATTTTGTGTACCCTTAACTAATACGGTTACACCGGGAAGCGGCTCCTCCCGGTCATCAATTACCCTTCCCTTGATTTTACCCGCCTGCTGGCCGAATGCCCGGGTGCTAAAAAGCAAGGCAAACAGGAATAAATAAAAATGCTTTTTTCTGAAAATAGCATAGTAGAGATTTTTTTGCATAATGGTTTAGTTTTTTTAATAAATGAATTCTTAGCCCATTAAATGGGATGGGAACTGATTAACAGGAAATAAATTATTAATGGTTAATTGGTTAGCTTTTACTAAATTCTATTCAAATAAATAAAAATAAAAGAAATAAAACAAAATAAAATAAATAAAAACTTCAAAAAACTGCTTTTTTAATACATTTAAATACTTTTAATCGAATAGTTAAATCATTTGCAATATTAAAGCTACTATGTTAAGATAAACTTACCACAATGTTATTATAAAAAGAAAGAGTTTGAAACAATTTGCAATAATTTTAAACAGACAGAGAGTAATTGTCAGTAATAAAACCAACACCTAACACACTTGAATTACATCCATATGGAGTAATTGACCCAGCTTAATGATCCTGGAACTGATATGACCTACGCCTACCGCGCAGTGATGCGCCGGGCCGTAACTGTTCCAATTGTTCACAAACTTCCTGGCTCCAATGCTGAATCTATACCTGCTGTTTGTATTGCCTATCTCCAGTATCGGCCCCGGCACCGACTCCCCTTCGGCTACCAGCAGCATGAGCTTACCGCCCTGCTGCTCTACTACCGAAAGCAGGGTAACCGGCCCGTTTTTTACCGACATCTCTACCGATAACCCCCGCCCTACCTTGCCATGGTATACTTTTAACGGCCGCACTTTGGTCTTGCCCTGGGCTATCTGGATGTGACCGGGACCATCATGACCCATCAGCACCACATCATCCTTAAAATCCATGGCATAGTATTCGGTAAAGGAACCGCCCGCTCCAAAGCTGTCCATGATCTTCATGGCCTGCGCGTTCTTGATCTCGTACTCCCCGGCTACCGGGATATTTCTGGCTGTAAGTAAGGAGTTCCCCAGGATGATCGAACTGATCGTATCTTCATTATCGATATTACCGGTACCTTTATAGTAATAAGCCATAGAGCCCAGCTGATATTTATCTACCATTATATCCAGCGCTACCGAGGTTTTGGCTGCCCGTTCCAGCTCTTCAATTGAGCAGTCTTCCTGTATATCAAATTGCTCGTTAAATAGCTGCACCCTTGCCTGTATTTGTTCGTCTGTAACTATCTTCCTCAGTCCGGCCAGTTCATCCACCTCTAATAATTCTATATGACCGCCGAAGCTGGGTAAGATCGCTATAGATATCCAGCATACCGCTGTAATAATGCCCCATACAACCCAGCCGGTTGTAAGCCATGACATTGGCAACCCTGGCCGCTTCTACCCATTCAGCTACCTCATCCCAGCATTCCGGGTCATCATGCAGCATACCTGTGATCTGGTGAAATTTGATACCCGTTCGTTTAAACACATTGGCTATTTCTGGTACCGGGCAGGCAGAACAGTAGGCCAGCCATTCACCGGTCATTTTGGTACGGTCTTCCATCTGGTTAAAGGCCGCATAATCTATTGCCGCCTCCGGTGCCAGGTTCAGGATAATCACCGGCACTTTAGCTCTTTGAACCACTGGCAAAACCGTTGACGACAGCGCATAGGTGCTCACATACAAAAAGATCAGGTCCACGTCCTCCCTCCTGAACTGACTACCCGCCTCAAAGGCTTTCTCCGCTGTATCGATCAGGCCAAGATTCACTATCCCGGGGTGAATGGCCTGTAGCTTTTTTTCTACTATTTTAAGATACCCCTTTAGTCTTTCTTCCAGTCCTGAAAACTGCCCCCAATAGGCATCCAGCCCTATCCCGAATAAGCCGACTCTTAACGTGTTTGATCGCATAATTATGAAGGTTGTATTAAAAAAAATTAAGGCCAGAGCCCTGTAAAATCTATAATTAGGTTATTTTAAAGCTACCTGTGGAGCACGATCACAAATCATCGATCCTTGCGGAAGGATAAAAAAACGATCTGCACGATTCTAACACAATATTAAATTATTTAAGACACATAGTTAAATAAAATAAAACATTTTTAAATAAAAATAAAGTTAAATCAAGGATTTACAGGTCTTTTCTGATCAATAATTAAAACTGCATGAAGCGCATATGATGAATTGGGTTACCGTGAAGAGCAATACAGTAAAGCCCCATCTGAAATTAAGCAGAAGGATTACCTTTCAGATTTTCGATGAGTTAAATATCAAAAAAATGGGCAAGTGACGATAATTACTCCTTGCCCAATTGTGTTTTTAGTTTTTGATTCCAGTATCCGGCTTATTAACGGCTTTTATATCCTCTTTCGGAGGGTCTGCAGGTTTTACATCCTTAAGAACTACCCCTACGTCACCTGATTTTTGTTTCAAGGAGTTTAGCTCTAAAGTTAATGCTTCATTTTTAGTTGCCCAATCTTTTTGCTGCGTCTGTAATCCATTAACATCTGTACTTAATTGAGTTATTTTGGATGCCTGGCTTTCAATGGTTATATTCCGGGCAATAAGCATTTCTTTTAAGCTGTCAGCTTTATTTTCCAGTCGTTTTATTTGTTCATTATGGGCATCTGTTGTCCCTTCCATCTTCGCTAATTTTACCTGTAACTGAACTAAGCTTTCATTCTTAACAGATAGTGTTTTTTCAAGACTATCCGTCTTTCGTGTTAACAGCTCAATTCGTTCTTTTTTGCTTTGCGCATTTACACTTGTTATTCCTGATACCACCATGCCAATCATTAAGATGACTAATTTTCCCTTTTTCATGTTAATTAATTTAATTGCCACACATTTAGTTATATATCTATTATATTCAAAACCAGCGTATTAAAACGCCTGCAATGAATGGGAGTATCAGGTGATAATTGAAGTAAAAATACCGGAGAACCTTCTGATCTTTAAACACTTGTAAAAATTAATTGTTTACAGATCCGTTAGTTTTTTCCAAGTAAAATCCGGCTTTTTGCGTGATTGCACATATCCCAGGAAAACAACCTTGAAAAATCACATTCTTATCCATTCGCAGAACCTGATCTGACGACCGGGAAGGATGATTAGTTTTTGATTTGAGTCTTGTTTAAAAATATACCCCTCAATAAACATTTACTAAACAATCAGAAATAAGCGCATTTTCTCCATCATTTTCACATCGGCACATCTGAAATCTGCACATTCCTGCCTATACTATTTTCGGCTTTGGTACAAAAAGTAACTTTAAACAATTTAAAGTTACTTTTTCCGCAATCGGTTCAAAAACCGCCTAAATTTTATTTTTAAGCCCTTTTTAGTAGATTTGTATAAACCAGATTTATATGTACAACCTACTTGTTTCTCCCGAAAATGTGCAGGCTTCGTTACAGAGGCATGTGCTTGCTGATGGCTTTGATTTAACTTTTGATATGGAAAAAAGTAAGGGTGTTTATATTTACGATGCTAAATATAAGCGGACACTGCTTGATTTTTTCACTTGCTTTGCTTCGGTACCATTGGGCTATAACCACCCAAAAATGGTAAACGATGAAGAGTTTAAGAAAAACCTGATGCTGGCCGCGTTAACCAATCCATCAAACTCAGATATTTACACTACGCAGTACGCGCAATTTGTAGAAACTTTTTCGCGGGTGGGCATACCAGATTATCTGCCTCATGCTTTTTTTATAGCAGGAGGTTCATTGGCCATTGAAAATGCGCTCAAAGTTGCCATGGATTGGAAAGTGCAGAAAAACTTTGCCAAAGGCTATACTAAGGAAAAAGGATTTAAAGTATTGCATTTTGAAAATGCTTTTCATGGCCGGTCGGGCTATACATTAAGCCTAACCAATACCCTGCCTAATAAAACAAAATGGTTTGCCAAGTTTGATTGGCCGCGCGTATCAATACCTCAAATAAATTTTCCGTACAGCGATAGCAATCATGACGACCTGGTAAAAAGGGAACAATTTTCCATATCGCAGATCAGGACCGCTTTTGCCGAAAATAAAGATGATATATGCGCCATTATTATTGAGCCCGTACAATCTGAAGGTGGCGATAACCATGTGCGTAAAGAGTTTTTGGAAAAATTGAGGGAGCTTGCTGATGAATATGAGGCCATGCTCATATATGATGAGGTGCAAACAGGAGTTGGCCTTACCGGCAAATTCTGGTGCCATGAACATTTTGGCGAAAAAGCCCGTCCGGATATTTTAGCATTTGGTAAAAAGATGCAGGTATGCGGTATACTGGCCAGCAACCGTGTTGACGAAATAGAGAATAACGTTTTCAGAGTATCATCGCGCATTAACTCAACCTGGGGTGGCAGTTTGGTTGATATGGTTAGGTCCTCAAAGATCATGGAAATTATTGAGGAAGATAACCTGTGCGAAAACGCTGCGCAAATGGGCGATTACCTCCAAAACCAGTTGAGCGATATTGCCGCCAGAACCTCTATGATCAGCAATGTGCGTGGCAAAGGCTTGCTTACGGCATTTGACTTTCCGGATAAAAACAAGCGGGATGAGTTTATTAAACAAGGTTTTGATAATAATATTATGTACCTGGGTTGTGGCGACCAAAGTGTGCGTTTCAGACCGGCGCTAATCATTGAAAAAGACCATATTGACTACGGACTTGACATGCTCGAAAAAATATCACGTACTTTATAATAACGCAATAATATCGTTATAAGCAAATCAAGCGTTATGCCAAAGTGAATTTTCAATATTTAATATACGCTCAACCAAGCTCAGGCTAAAGCGAAATAGTACTTTTGGAGTACTAAAAGGGATAAAATATTAATATATACTATTTTTTAACCAAAATAGACTATATTTTTAATTATTATTCCTGTTAGATTTGTACTATCCCTATTAAAGTATAAATCAATTCTTTTTTTAACGCCATGAGCAAACACATAGAGAAATTAAAAAAGCAACTTGTTGAAGTAGCCGAAGTTGTTAATTCGTTCCAATCAGAAGCTGTACAGGTTCGGATTATTGATCGATTGTTAGATGTAATGATAGAATCGGAAAGGGTGGACGCCGATGGATCTGAAATATTCAGCAAAAAAGGGCGTAGAATGCGCTCAGATGATGAAAACTTCGCGACGCCGGGCCGTAAAAAACCAGGAGCTACTAAAATACTTAATCAACTATTAGGAACTGATTTCTTTGATGTTTCGCGTTCTATATCATCAATTGCCAACTATTGTAAAGAACAATTTGACTCTGATTTTAAAACCTCTGAACTTTCGGGCATACTATTAAAGCTTGCCAACGAAAATAAACTGAGGAGAGAAAGAAGCAATGAAAATAACCGCTTTGAATATATAAAAGCCTGATATTAATTTATTTGCATATAATATAAATAAGTCGTAGTGTTATAATAACACTACGACTTATTTATTAAAAGTTAAATTATATATTATTTCAAATTAAATAAATTATCTACGCCTAAAATTTTCCGACTGGTAAAGCCCTCTGCATATTTCACTTGTATGCTTTTGCCAAACTCGCTGGCACGGGCGGCTACTATATTAATAAACGCTGGTGATGAAATATAAGTTTGCGGTTCCCCTTCCCAATCCGGGTTATAAAATTGCGAACCAAAAGCGTGAATACTTTCTACCTTTTTATCCCAGTAGTCGGTAACATCAATTAAAATATCAGGCCTAATATAGTTGTCCTGTATAAAATGCAAAACATGATCAGGACGCCATGCTTCCTGCAGCATACCATCATCGCCCCATGTTTCAATTTTACGCAAGCCCGATAAAAAAGCAGATGCATCTACCAGTTCATTGGCCCGCCCATGGTCAGGGTGCCTGTCATGGTATGCATTGGTTATTACAATTGCAGGCTGGTATTTGCGTATGGCTGCTATTACCTTTAACTGGTACGCTTTGGTGTTTTCAAAAAAAACATCGGGCAGGCCCAGGTTTTCCCTTACAGTCAATCCTAATATTTTTGCCGAAGCAGC
>Ga0193717_1001677_pt1 | contig 13442 bp, 11 predicted proteins | sample U2c2metaG_FD_145900 | JGI IMG/M metagenome (GOLD analysis project Ga0193717, IMG submission 145900) | Soil microbial communities from a riparian zone of the East river system, Colorado, United States - U2c2 | ecosystem: Environmental > Terrestrial > Soil > Riparian zone | place: USA: East River... | reverse complement strand
TGGACTCCGACCGGGGGCGAGCTTCTCGGTGTTCGCTTCGATTCCCGCCCGAATGCCGGTGGCTGGAGCTTCAACGCGCAGGTCACGGGAGCCGAACTCGAGCGCACCATCGATCACGCTCGCATCAGTCAGGCAGCCGCGCGCCTGCAGCTCAACGCCGGTGAGCTCACGCTGACGTTCGACCCGGAGAACGCCCTGCTCATGCACGCTCCTGGCGCGCGGGAGCCGCGCTCAATGAATTTCGGCGGCCGTCTGGTGGCGCAAAATACGGCGGAGCCCACCGTTCGATTCGAAAACTTCACGATGCGCAACGACGCCGGCACTCTCGCAGCGCAAGGCGAGTGGAATGGTGAACTGAATGACGCCGCGGCCCGGGCGAGGGCGCTCGTTCTCACCGTCTCGAATCTCGATCGCGCGCTGCTGCTCGATGGCTGGGCAATGCTCGCGCAGGATGTGGCCGCGCCCGCGCTGCTGGCCGATATCGAACAGGGAGTTGTAGTCGACGGCACGCTGAACCTGCTGCCGAAGCGCAACACGGACGGGAGTCGCGGAGTCAACTGGCAACGCTCGAGCGGCGCGCTGACGTTGGCCGGCCTTGCCAGTTCGGGCGAAGACCTGCCGCACCTGTCGGCAGGACGCGGCACGCTGGAGTTCTCGCGTGGACACACGAAACTTCTGCTCGACGGAGGGGAAGTCGATCAACTCGCGGTGACGTCTGCGCGTCTCGACTGGCCGCGCATCGGCGCACCGCGCTTGCACGCAGCTTTGCAGGGCGAGCTGGCGTCGCCGGTGTTGCGCCGGGTGCTGAAAGCGCAGGGGCTCGATCGTCTCACCGGAACCGTTGCGCTCGAAGCCGATGCGCGCGGAGAAAAAGAGATTCGCCAGCCGGACCTGTGGCGCGTCAGTGCGCGGCTCGCCGATGCCTCGATTCCTCTCGGTGGCGATCTGCCGCCGGTCGAGAAACTCGCGGGCACCGTGCGCTACGCCAGTGGGCAGTTGCGCGGGCTCGCGCTCGAGGGAAGCTGGCTCGGTGGCCCCATCGAAATCGAATTGCGCCGCGCGACGTCCGACAATTCGAGCTTCGCGATCAGCGGTGTCGCGGACGCCGCTCCGCTGTTGCGCTTGTTAGGCAAGGCGGAAGCCGCGAGCCGCATCAGCGGCGAGCTATCCTGGACGGGTACGGCGCAGCGCCTGGCTGACGACAAACACGACGATGCCTGGCAAGTGTCGCTCGCCAGCACGCTCGCCGGCATCGAGAGCCGCTTGTCCGCGCCTTTCGAGAAAACCGGTTCACGTGCGCTGCCAGTGAGTGCGCGGCTGCGCGTCGACGCCAATGGCATTCAAGACTTCCAGGTCGATAGCGGCCGCGATCTCAGCATTCACGGCGTCGTCGAGAACGGCATCACCACCGCGCGCTTCGAACTGCAAGGTGTGACCGGGGAGCTGCGTCGGGCAGCCAATTCGTCCGAGCCGCGGGTTCAGATCGAACGGCTCGACATCAAACGTTCGCCCGCGGTGCTCGCCGCGGCTGCGGCGATGCTGCCCACGAACGGAGAGCTCGCCCTGGCCATAGACGACATGCGTTACGCCGATCGCAGCCTGGGCGCGGTGCTGGCCACAATGGCACGAGGTGACAGCGGCGTGGAATTCTCCATGGAATCCGCGCACACCGCGGCGCACCAGCTGGCCGCGCAAGGCCGTTGCGTCAACGCAGAGACGCGCTGCCGCCTCGAGTTCACCGCCGACACCGAACACCTGGCCGCGCTCCTGCGCGGCATCGAGCTGCCGCCGGAATGGCCCATCGAGACGCTGCACGCGGCCGGTGAGCTGTCCTGGCCCGCCGACCTGCAGGGTGAGCTGGCGCGGGAACTCACCGGACAGTTCGACCTCGAGACTCAGGGGCGTGATAGCAGTCACCAGCTCGTCGCCAATGCCACGCTCGCTGACGGCCAGATTTCGCTCGCGAACGTGCAGGGGACGGGTCCCGAGGCTGACCAGTTGTTCCGCGGCTCAGGCCGCGTGGCGCTGCTGGCGCGTGAATACGACCTGACGCTCGACTACGAGCGTGTCTCCATTGCCGCCGGCGCCGTTCCCTCGCAGGCACGTGCGCGCGTGGCGCGTGCCTGGACCGCACTGCGCGGCTCGGTGGCGCGCCGTGGCTGGACCGAAGTGCCCGAAGCTCGGCGCGTGCAATGGCACGGCACCTGGGACGCGGAGCACTAAATGGGGACATTCCTGATTTGCTAGCAAAAGGGGACGGGCCTCCAGCAGCGTGAACGCGGCGGCCCAATAAACCGTGCGCGAGCGTCGTGAGCGGCGCAGCGCGAGGCGTACGCGCGCAGCTTTATCTCAGGGCTAACGCCCACGCCGGAAATCGTCGGCCTTCGGCCGCCGTCCATGTACGCCGCCGCTTTGGCGGCGTTAAGAGTGGCCGTCAGGCCTGAGTAAGTGAGGAATTCCGAGCATCCGCGCGGGAATTCCTCAAGCGCGCTCACGCAGCGAGTGCATGGTTTATTGGATCTGGAGGCCGCCGCGTTGACTCCACCCGAGGCGCGTCCCCTTTTGCTAGCAAATCAGGAATGTCCCCATTAAATGGTAAATTGCCCGCATGCGCGTTGCGGCAATCCAGATGACCTCCGGGCACGATATCGAAGCCAATCTCGGGGCCGCGACACGTTTTCTCGAGGAGGCCGCCCGGCAAAACGCGGTGCTGGCCGCATTGCCGGAAAACTTCGCCTTCATGGGCCAGAACAGCGGCGACAAGCGCGCCATAGCGGAGCCTGACGGCGCTGGCCGCATCCAGAACTTCCTGGCGGACACCGCCAGGCGCCTCAAGTTATGGATCGTCGGCGGCACGGTGCCATTGCGCCAGGGGGCCGATGGTCGCGTGGCGGCCGCCTGCCTCGTCTACAAGTCTGACGGACAGCGCGCCGCGCGCTACGACAAGATTCACCTGTTCGACGTCGATGTGCCCGGCAGCATCGAATCGCATCGAGAATCGGCGCACACCGTTCCGGGCCGTGATCCGCGCGTGGTCGAAACGCCGCTAGGCAAGCTCGGTGTCGCCGTGTGTTACGACATGCGCTTTCCGGAGCTGTTCCGGGTGATGTCGCGCCAGGGCGCGGACCTGTTCGTGGTGCCGTCGGCCTTCACCGTACCCACCGGGAAGGCGCACTGGGAAAGTTTGTTACGCGCCAGGGCCATCGAAAACCTGGCCGGGCTGATCGCGCCGGCGCAGTGGGGCGTGCATCCGAGCGGGCGCGAGACTTTCGGCGACTCGCTGATCATCGATCACTGGGGCAACGTGCTGGCACGTTTGCCCGAAGGCCAGGGCTGTGTGGTCGCGGAAATCGACGCCGCCGGCCGCATGGATGCCCGCGCGCGTTTTCCGGCGCTCGAGCATCGGGTGATCTACAACACGTGACGCAAAGGCGCTGCGCGTGACCGTACTCGTGATCCGCCGCTTGGGCCTGGCCCAGGATCGCGAATATGCCTATCGCGTGATGGTCGACGGGCGGCAACGCGCCGAGGTCGGTGACGATTCGACCGTGCAGATCGGTCTCACGCCCGGCGAACACCGCGTGAGATTGGGCGTCAAATGGTGCGGTTCGCGTGAACTGGCGTTCACAATCGCGCCCGGCGAGATTGTGCGCATGGAATGCCGCCCCAATGTCAGGCCATTGCTGGCGCTGCTGTACATTACGCTCTGGCGAAACGACTACATTGCCCTGGAAACGGTGAAATCTTGGACTTGAGCAATTCCTCTGAACCGCTTGCCATCGCCCGCGACCTCATCCTGCGCCCGAGTGGGCTCGATGACGCTCGGCTGGATGCCGCGCTGTCCCAGGTGATGTCGAGTTCGGTCGATGCCGCGGACCTCTACTTCCAGCTGTCACGCGAAGAGAGCTGGGCGCTCGAAGACGGCATCGTCAAAGAGGGCAGCGCCAGCATCGAGCAGGGCGTGGGCGTGCGCGCCGTGGCCGGCGAGAAGACCGGCTTCGCCTACTCCGATGAAATCGTGTTGCCCGCGCTCGAGGAAGCCTCGCGCGCCGCGCGCGCCATCGCCATGCGCGGCAGCGATCGCGCCATGCAGAGCGTGCTGCCCACGAGCGGCCACCGGCTCTATCTACCCATCGATCCCGTCAGCAGCTTCACCTCGAGCGAAAAGGTCGCGTGGCTCGAACGCGTGGATCGCGAGACGCGCAAGATGGATCCGCGCGTCAAGCAGGTCATGGCCAGCGTGGTCGCGGTGCACGAAGTCGTGCTGATCGCCAACAGCGAAGGGCATCTCGCCGCCGACGTGCGTCCGCTGGTGCGCTTCAACGTCTCGGTCATCGTCGAACAGGACGGGCGGCGTGAACAAGGTTACGCGGGCTCGGGCGGGCGCATCACGCTGCCGGAGCTCGTCGCAGACGACAAGCCGCTGGCGCTGGCGCGCGAGGCAGTGCGCCAGGCGCTCGTGAATCTCGAGGCAGTGCCGGCGCCCGCGGGTCTCATGACCGTCGTGCTCGGCTCCGGCTGGCCGGGCATCCTGCTGCACGAGGCCATCGGCCATGGACTCGAGGGCGACTTCAACCGCAAGGGCACTTCGGCGTTCGCGGGCCGCATCGGCGAGCGCGTGGCGTCCGAGCTCTGCACGATCGTGGATGACGGCACGCTGAGCCGCCGCCGTGGTTCGCTCAACATCGACGACGAAGGGACCCCGACGCAGTGCACCACGCTGATCGAGAACGGGGTACTCAAGGGTTATCTGCAGGACAAGATGAACGCGCGGCTCACGGGCACTGCGTCCACCGGCAATGGCCGGCGCGAGTCGTTTGCGCACATCACGCTGCCACGCATGACCAACACCTACATGCGTCCTGGCAAGACTCCGCCGGAAGAAATCATCGCGTCGGTGCAGAAGGGCATCTATGCCGTGAACTTCGGTGGCGGCCAGGTGGACATCACCTCCGGCAAGTTCGTGTTCTCGGCCAGCGAGGCCTATCTCATCGAGAACGGCAAAGTCGGCGCGCCCATCAAGGGTGCAACGCTGATCGGCAACGGACCCGACGTGCTCACGCGTGTGTCGATGGTGGGCAACGACCTCAAGCTCGACGACGGCGTCGGCACCTGTGGCAAGGAAGGGCAGAGCGTGCCCGTCGGTGTGGGTCAGCCGACACTGCGAATTGATGCGTTGACGGTGGGCGGAACCGGCTAGGAGTGGCCGATCAGGTGGCGTCCGCCTTGTAGACCTCGCTCTTCAGCTTGCGCAGCTTCACGCCCGAGAAGGTGTGGACCAGCGTGATCTCGTCATCGCTCACGGTGCGCAGCGTGACGTTGGTGCCAAGAATGCTGAAGCTGCGGTTCTCGAGGTAACTGATTTCGCCAGTCCAGGGATGCAGCCAGTCCTGTTTCGCGTTCACGTCGGTGTAGTCCACGTTGTGCGAGTGCGGCACCATGCTCAGGCCCGCAACGGTTGCCTTGGTGAGATCGCACAGATCTTGCTTTCCGCCACTGACGGTCTGCGGCGAGTCCCCGGACAGATCGGAGATATTCACTTCGAGGTCTTCGTGGAACAACGCGCAGACCTCCTCGGCTTTGCCTTCGCTCATCAGCGTTTCCATATTCGACAGGAAGCGCATGGCGCCCGATTCACCGAGCCTGGCGCGGCCGACGCCGTAGACGCCGATCAACACGACAATCAACAGAATGGCGAATTTCTTCATGTGTGCACTCTATTGAAACCTTTCTGTGCAATCCCGTAGGTATTCACGTTACCGTGAAAACCCTACGCCCCCGCACTATCACGAAGCGCGGTCGACAGGGATGTCGTCAAAGTGCGTCATCACTTTGTAGCGAACGGAATCGCTCCGCGCCTACACAGGCGCCTACACAAGAATCAGACGCGTACATAATGAAGTGCGCGTTTTGCGACATTGGAAACAATGTGAATCCCGGCACATCATGACGCCCGCATGCTTAAGCACACTGCAACCGCGATTTCACAGGTTGATCCTCACCGGAGTCATTCGAAAATGCGTAACGACACAGCTGCCAGCGGCGAATTTCGTATCAACCTGCCGCCGGACGTGCTCGCGGAAATGCGCCGTCAGACCGGGAGCCCGCGCAACAGCATGCAGGTGGACGGCTTTCGTCCCGGCCTGTTCGGCCGCCTGATCAACCTGTTTACGGGGCGTCGCCGCTAGTCCCCAGATAAAAAAACAGGCGCGCGAGCTGCGAAGCTCGCGCGCCTTTTTTATTGGCGGCGGAGGTTCAACGTGCGCCAGCCGCGTCCCCGGATGATGCGTCTTCATCCGCGTCTTCATTGGCGGCATCCACGTCGACGCGCGGCAGGTCGTCGTGCGTATCGGTGAGGTGCCCGCTGTGCTCGTCGATGTAACGGATTTCGTGCTGGCCGATGGTGACCACGTCACCGTCGCGCAGGGAATGGCGGCGTACGCGTTTGCCGCGCACCAGGATGCCGTTGGTGCTGTTGAGGTCTTCGATGACGGTCAGGCCATCGCTGCCGGTGACGAACTGGCAGTGATGACGACTGATGAACTTGCTGTCGATCTGCAGATCGTTGTCGGGCGTGCGGCCGATGACCTTGCGGCCTGGCAGCAGGTGCAGCTCGGCCACCGCCTTGCCGTCGAGGGACAACACCAGCTTGGAAAGCACGCGGGTCGGGCGATCGCCGGCCTGTTGCGCACCGTTGGCGACTTTGGCGGCCATGGCCATGGTCCGCGAGGCAAATTCCACCCACTGCAGTTCGCCCACCGCGGAAGCGATGTCCTTCGGCGTGACGTAGTCGCGGTCCTCGTTGAACGCCGCCATCATTGCCGTATCGCACAACGTGTTCACGAGGCGCGGCACGCCGCCGGCGAATCTGAAGATTTCCGGGTAGGTGTCTTCGGCGAATATCTCGCGACCGTCCGCACCCGCGATGTCGAGGCGGTGCCGGACGTAGGAGCGCACGTCTTCGCGCGACAGCGCGCCCAGGTGGAAACGCAGGCGGATGCGCTGTGCGAGCTGCACCAATTCCGGCGAATCGAGTTTTTCATTGAGCTCGGGCTGGCCGGCGAGAATGATGCGCAGCACCTTCTCTTTCGTGGCCTCGATGCCGGACAGAAGGCGAATCTCTTCGAGAACCTTCAGCGTGAGATTCTGCGCTTCGTCGATGATCAGCAGCACCTTGCGGCCGGCCGCGTACTGCTCGATGAGGAAGCTGTTGAGAGTGGCGATGAGCTCGGCCTTCTTCATCTTGAAGGGCGAGAAGCCGAACTGCACCAGCACGGATTGCAGGAATTCGACCGCTGACACCTGCGTCTGGTTGATCTGCGCGATGACGACGTCCGAATCGAGCTGGCGCAGGAAGCTCTCGATGAGCGTGGTCTTGCCCGAGCCGATTTCGCCCGTGACGACCACGAAGCCGTCCGTAAACCAGATGGTCGACTCCATGTACGCCTTGGCGCGCGCATGGGCCCGGGAGAGGTACAGAAACTGCGGGTCCGGGCTTAAGCGGAACGGCAGCTCACGCAGTTTGAAGTTCTCGATGTACATCGCAGCGGCCGATATTACGGTAAAGCTGGCTTTCGGGCAGGGAAGCCCCTGTTTGGGGTTACCGAATTGCGAGGTAAGTCGCGCGGTCGATCCTGGACAGGAGCTTAAAAGCCCGCCGGTCGCGGGTTTTCGCTGATGTTTCGCAAATCGTGACATGGCCTAGCTTGCGGCCCGGGCGTGCCGTCTTGCCGTAGTCATGCCAATGCAGGCCGGGCTCCGCCAGCAGCGGATTGCGTGTCGGCATTTCGCCTACAAGGTTGATCATCGCCGAGTGGCCACGTGCCCGGGTGGAACCCAGCGGCAGCCCGGCAACGGCGCGCACGTGATTCTCGAACTGGCTGGTGTCGGCACCCTCGATGGTCCAGTGACCCGAGTTGTGCACGCGCGGCGCCATTTCATTGGCAATGAGGCGGCCGCGCTTCACGAAGAATTCGATGGTGAGCACACCGACGTACTGAAAATGCGCCAGCAACTTGCGCGCGGCTCGTTGTGCCTGGCGAGTCAGGGCGGCATTGCCGTACGGCGCGCGCGTGAGACGAAGGATCCCGTCGCGATGCACGTTGAGATTGAGTGGATAGAAGGCCATGTCACCCTCCCTACCTCGAACGCAGATCAGCGAGACCTCGGCATCGAAGGGCACGAGGTTCTCGTAGAGCAGTGCGCTCTTCCCGAGCTCATTCCAGGCGCGATCGAGGTCGGCGGGCTTGCGCAACACGAATTGGCCCTTGCCGTCGTAGCCCATGCGCCGGGTCTTGAGCACGCCGGGCAGTCCGATCGAACCCACCGCGAATTCCAGGCTTTCGCGCGAATCGACCGCCGCGTACTTCGTGGTCGGAATGCCGAGCAGCTCGAAGGTGCGTTTTTCGCTGAGCCGGTCCTGGGCACACCCCAGCGCCCGCAGCGGTGGCGCGATGCGCGCCTTGCCCGGCAGATTTTCGAGTGCCTCGACCGGAATGTTCTCCCAGTCGAATGTGAGCACGTCGCAGCGCTGCGCCAGCTGACCTAACAGGTCGCGATCGGTGAGGGCGCCCGCGAGGAGCGGCGCGACCTGGCCACCGGGGGTCTGCGCGTCGCGGTCGAGAAACAGGAAGTCGAGTCCGAGTGGATAGCCCGCGAGGGCCATCATGCGTCCGAGCTGTCCGGCGCCGACGATTCCTATGGTCACAGCTTCGACGGGTCGGCCATTCTTGGATCGGAATGGGCAAGAACCTTGGCCGTCTGCTCGGCGCGGAATTTCTTGAGGGCCGCGTCGATTTCCGGACGCTTGTTCGCGAGGATGGCGGCCGCCGCGAGGCCCGCATTGGTGGCGCCCGCCACGCCGATGGCGAAGGTGGCCACGGGAATTCCCGCGGGCATCTGCACGATGGACAGCAGCGAATCGAGACCGTTGAGCGTTTTCGACTGCACCGGAACACCGAGTACCGGCAACGTGGTCTTGGAGGCGGTCATGCCGGGTAGATGGGCCGCGCCGCCGGCTCCGGCGACGATGACTTCGATGCCGCGGCTCTGCGCCGTGGCGGCGTATTCGAACAGCAGGTCCGGTGTGCGGTGGGCGGAGACGACCTTCGTCTCGTAAGGAATACCGAGCTTGTCGAGTGTCTCGGCCGCTGCGCGCATCGTCTCCCAGTCGGAAGTCGAGCCCATGATGATGCCAACCAGTGGTTTCATCGCGAAATACTAGCCGTGCGGCGCCTAACCGTCACGAAGAAGCGTCAAACAAGCTCCGCACCGATCGAAACAGCTCGCGTGATGCACTTTCCCTGCTGCCCGGATCGATGCGTTCACTCGTAGCTTTGGTGATGAGCGTCTGAAGGGCCTTGCGATCGGCGCCGGGACGCCATGTCAGCAGGTCATCGAGTGCCGCCGGCCCTTCGGTGAGCAGCCGCATGCGCCAGGCTTCGATGCGCTTGTGTTTCTCGGCATCGAGCGTCGAAAGGCGCGACTCCGCGCTGAGTGCCGCCTCGATGGGGACGGGATCGATGTCGCGCATGAGCTTGCCGATGTACTGGCGCTGGCGCGCGAGCCCGCCGCGGCTGGTTATGCGTTTCGCGAGCAGAATGGCGTCGAGCAGGGTCTCGGGCAGTTCGAGCGCCGTCAGCTCGGATTCCTTGAGCGCAATCAGCCGGGTACCCAGATCCTGGGCGGCTGCGGCGTCACGCTTGCGCATGCTCTTGCTGGGGCCGCGATATTCTCCGTTTTCGTCTTTGCCGTGCATCGTACAATTCTAGCCATGCAGGAAGTAGACGGTACCCGAATCCCCGAGCTCAAGAGCATCGTTTCCGAATCGTTGCAACTGGCCAGCAAGCTGGGCGCCACCCAGGCCGAAGCCGACGTCAGCCTGCAGAAAGGACTGACTACCACGGTCCGCCTGGGGGAAGTAGAAACCGTCGAATACCAGCGCGATCGCGGCATGGGGATCACGGTCTATTTCGGCAAGCGCAAGGGGTCCGCCAGCACCGCTGATCTGTCGCCGCGCGCCGTGGCCGAAAGCGTCGAAAAAGCCTGCGATATTGCGCGCTACACGAGGGACATCCCCGATCTCGATCTCGATCATCCCTGGGACCTCCCGCCCGAGCAGGCTGTAGAAACCGCCCGGGAGTGCGAAGCGGCCGGGCGCGAAGTCGACTCGCGCATCACCAATTCCGAGGGTGCCAGCGTCAGCAGCCACCGCGGCGTGCGCGTGTATGGCAACTCGCATGGGTTTCTCGAAGGCTTCCCATCCACCAGTCACAGCGTGAGCTGCGTGCTGCTCGCGCAGACTGGCGAAGACATGCAGCGCGACTATTGGTACGCCTCGGCGCGCGATGCGAGCGAACTCGAGAGCTCCGAGAGCATCGGCCGCAAGGCGGGTGAACGAGCGGTGGCGCGCCTTGGCGCGCGCAAAATTGGAACCCAGAAGGCACGAGTGCTGTACGCACCGGAAGTGGCACGCGGACTCATCGGGCATTTTCTCGGCGCAGTGCGCGGCAGCAGCCAGTACCGCAAGAGCTCGTTCCTGCTCGGCGCTTCGGGTCAGCAGCTTTTTCCGTCATTCGTGGAACTGCGCGAGCGGCCGCACATCAAGAAAGCGCTCGGCAGCAGCCCGTTCGATGGCGAGGGCGTGGCCACGCGGGATCGCGAACTGGTGAGCGATGGCGTGTTGCAGGGGTACACTCTCGGTAGTTATTCGGCGCGCAAGCTTGGGTTGAAGACCACCGGCAATGCCGGCGGCACGCACAACCTGCTGGTGGAATCGAAGACGGGTGGTTTGGGACTCGACGCGCTCATGCGCGAGCTCGGCACCGGCTTGTTGGTGACCGAGCTCATGGGGCAGGGCGTGAACGGCGTGACCGGCGACTATTCGCGTGGCGCCTCGGGATACTGGGTAGAGAACGGCGTGCAGACCTACCCGGTGCACGAGATCACCATCGCCGGCAACCTCAAGGACATGTACAAGAACATCGCGGCCATCGGCAATGATGTCGATCTGCGCGGTGGCGTGCGCGTCGGCTCGATTCTCATCAGCGAGATGATGATCGCGGGCGAATAGTCTCGTCGACTGGCCGAAACACCGAAATGCTTCGTCCGATATTGTTTGTAGTCTTCATGCTCGTTGGCGCAGCACATGCCGCGGAGGATCCTGCTCCCGGCAAGCCGCCGCTGCGCATATTGCTGCTGTTTCCGGGTGATCTGCTGATGACCTGGGCACAGGACCAGGCCGAGAACACCACGACTGCGATCGTTGCGGCCGTGCCCGGTCACCTCGAATTTTTCGCCGAAGGTCTCGATGGGCTTCGATTGCCGGGGACCGAGTCCGAGAACGAATTCGTCGCTCTGCTCCGGAAGCGATACGCGGAAATCCCGCCGGATCTGATCGTCGTCCACGGACCGATGGAGGGCTTCGTCACGCGCCAGCGCGCGGCGCTTTGGCCAGACAAGCCTCTGATGGTGGCGAGCCAGTTCGGTGGGCCCCTGTCGAAGTCCGCCTATCCCGAGGGAGTTCCCGGGACCGGCGTGAGTATCGACGCCGCCTGGACCCTCGACATCGCGCTTCGACTGCAGCCGGATGCAAAGCGCGTCGTGATAGTAGGCGGCAACTCGGACTACAGCCGTGCCGAAATTCAGCGGACCATCGACCAGCTCGCGCCTTATCGCGGGCGCCTCGACATCCAGTACCTGGTGGACCTGCCGATCGAGGAGATGAAACGTCAGCTAGCGGAGTTGCCCCGCGACAGCATCGTATTTCAAGTGCCGATCTTCCGTGACGCCTCTGGCGCCATCCGCGAGCCGCATGTCTTTGCGCGCCAGCTCGCGGAGGCGGCCAACGCACCGAGCTATGCCTACTACGATACCGCGGTCGGCATCGGAATACTGGGCGGCGCAATGGCGAACTGGGCCGGCCAGAAGGACATGATCGGCCGGATCGCGCGGGAATTGTTGTTAGGCGAAACACGCAAGGAGTCGTTGCTCATGCACCCGCCCGTCAAGTCGGAATGCATCGTCGACTGGCGACAGATGAAACGCTGGCATCTGTCCCTCGACCGGCTGCCCGAGGGATGCGACGTGCGATTTCGCGTGCTGACGCTCTGGGAACAATTCCACCGCGAGCTGTTGCTCATCCTCGGTGTGTTGCTGATCCAGTCGGCGCTGATCGTCGCGTTGGTCGTGCAGCGCCAGCGCCGGCACCGGGCGGAGCTGGAATTGCAGGTCGAGCGCGCGCACCTGGCGCATGCTGCGCGCCTCGCCACGGTTGGGGAGCTGAGTGCCTCGATTGCGCACGAGATCAATCAGCCCCTGGCGGCGATCCTCACCAATGCCGAAGCCGGCGAAATGCTGATCAAATCGGGCGCGACCGATCTCTCGGACTTGCAGGAAATCCTGTCCGCCATCCGGCAGGACGATCTTCGCGCCAGCGACGTGATCGAACGCATGCGGCGCCTGCTGCGCAACGAGCAGATAGAGATGCGTCCGCTCAAGCTCAACGATGCCATCGAATCGATCGTTCAGCTCACACGCGGCCTCGCCAATCGCCATGGCGTCGGCGTGCAGACTTCGCTCGATCCGTCGATCCCGTCGATCAAGGGCGACTATGTACAGATGCAGCAGGTGCTGCTCAATCTAATCATGAACGCCGTGGAGGCCGTGAGTGATGCTCCGGCCGAACGGCGGCGCGTGATGGTCACGACTGTCGAGCGCCCGCCCGGCAGCGTTGAAGTGATCGTCGAGGACGGTGGCCCCGGCATCGCCGCGGACAAGTTGCCGCGCATTTTCGAACCGTTCTTCACGACCAAGCCCAATGGCATGGGACTGGGTTTGTCCATCACTCGTTCGATCGTGCACGCCCATGGTGGCCGCATCTGGGCGGAATCCGACAACACGGGAGCGACGTTTCGCTTCATGATTCCGGTGTGAGTTCAGTCAATCCCGCACTACTGCACATAGTCAACGGCGACATGGCTGCCGGGACTTTCCTGCATGCCTTTGGCGCGAGCGATCGGCTGCTGATCAATCGCGACGTCCTTTGCTGCGGTCCTTTGCCCCGCCTCATCAAAACTGCGATGTGGCAGAGAGTGCGACTCGATTTCTGGCGCAGCACGCTGGCTCATCTGCGCGACTTCAATTTCGAACCATCGCCGATCGACCTGCTCAAGAATGCCGATCGCCTGAGTGGCCCAGACACGCCCTGCGTCTGGGCGGCGACGGGCAACAGCGATCAGCTCACGATCTCATTCGTGCTCCACCAGGTCGTGGCGTCGGGCGGAGATGTAAATGGCGTTCATGTCATCCAATTCGAGAAGTACCCGAATTCAGAACAGCGCGTACGCGGAACGGGCGAACTTTCGCCCGAGCAGATGCGTGCACACGCCGAACCGCGAAGACTCTCGGCATCCGAGTTGTCGGCATACAGGGATGCGTGGGTG
>Ga0193717_1001676_pt1 | contig 13447 bp, 11 predicted proteins | sample U2c2metaG_FD_145900 | JGI IMG/M metagenome (GOLD analysis project Ga0193717, IMG submission 145900) | Soil microbial communities from a riparian zone of the East river system, Colorado, United States - U2c2 | ecosystem: Environmental > Terrestrial > Soil > Riparian zone | place: USA: East River... | reverse complement strand
GGCGGTGAGGGACGACCGTGCGCGTCGGCATTGCGGCATCGGGGTGTTGACGGTCGGAGAAGAAGGTCGCATGTCGCGACCCAGGCCCGTCGAGTTGGCCGTCGCCTTCGACGACGGAACCGCCGTCAGCACCCTGATCAACCCGCAGCGCGACCTCGGCGACGCCCGCCAGGCGTACGGAATCTCGGTGTCGGACGTGTTGCTCGCACCCACGTTGGCCGAGGCGTGGGAGGTCATCGCGCCGATGCTCGCGGGGTGCACTCCCGTCGGCGCCGGTATCGACGAGACGCTCGGCCTCATCGACTTCGAGCTCAAGCGCCTCGGGCTCGTGCTCCCGCTACCGTTGGGCGCCGACGTGCCAATGCTCGGCGCGGAGCATCGTCAGGGGTTGGCCGCTGGCACTGCACTCGAACGAGCCCGCGCCGCACTCGACGCGTTCTCCCATTCGGAGTCAGAGGATTTGGGTTCGACGGCCTTCGAAGAGCCTGAACCGTCGGAGTCGATCTCCGGGCACCTCGTCAGCAGAAGCCCCGAGGCGTCGACGCCCGCGTCGGCCCATCTGCCGGGACTGTCGGCTCTGCTCGAGGTCAGCCGAAGGGTTGGCACGACGCTGCTGGGCCGCGGCGCGTCAGGAGTCGCGGTTGCTCCGGGTGCCGTCGACACACCGTGGCATTCGGCGGCCCGGCACTCCGTGGCCGACCAGCTGCGGGCCGCCGCGTCGAGGGTGCCCCTGACCCTGGAGGCCCTTGGTCGGCTGCGCGACGTCGAAGACGTGTTGGGGGTCGCGATCGTCGACGAATCGGTGGAGGCCGCCCTCGCCGGTGACGACATTGGGTCCGTCCTGACGCCGGGTGCTCGCGTGTGCTTCACCGGCACCGCGGAGGACGACCGGGGCCGGGTCGTGGAACGCGACGAAATGCACGACCTTGCGACGTCCGCCGGGCTCGTGCCCGTGGCCTCGGTGACGAAGACGCGGTGCGAGGTCCTGATCACCGCCGAGGTGGGCAGCCAGTCCGGCAAGGCCCGCAAGGCCCGAGAATGGGGCAAGTCCGTGTTCTCCGCCGCCGAGTTCTTGGCGTTCGTCGGCCGGTAGCTCAGTCGATTTCGTTCAGCCGGTCCAAAATCGACCAGATCAGGTGATCATCGGTGGTGGTGCGGAGCAGTACGGGGTCCAGCCAAACGTCGTCATCCCCGCGGGCCACGCTCACCCGTAGTTCCTCGAAACGCACCAGGACGTCGTCGATGAAGTTTCCGAAGTCCCGGACCGGCAAGTTCATGAACCGTGAGCAGTCGCGAAGCAATTCCGCGTACTGGCTCGGAACGGAACAGTCTCGGCACTCTTCGGCCAGTTCGAGAAATCGGTCGTAGTAATCCATCAGCCGATGAGCGATGCGCATGATGCCATTGGCGTCGGCCGTGCTCTCGTCGGCCGGATCTCCGAAGACCTCCATGAACGTCGGAGCGCGCATGAAGGCGTCCACCTCTTTGACGAGGTCGTCGCAAGCTCGGAGCCGTTCGGCGACGAACAGCGCGACCTCGCGGTTGATGCGCAGGCGCCGGCTCGGGTCCGCGCGGTATCCGAGCACCAGTCGGACCGACGCTCCTCAACCGCGGCCCACCGTTGAAACAAGATCGACGCGAATGCCGCAAATCGCCAACAGCTTGGCTTCTGGTCGAGCATCTGACTGAGTGCCTCGAGCGTGGGAACGATGTTTGCGGTTGGCACCTCATCGCGTCTTCTCATGCGCCGAGGTTAGGTGCGGACACCGACATGTCTGCGTCGCGAACGAAAATCAGTTGCACCGATTGCGATCGGGGAATTCAATTCACACATGGGCAAGGTCAGCGAGTTCGCCGAAAGGGGCTGGCAGCGCTTGTGGTGTGTACCTCAGGCGTCCCGTGAGCGCGCCCGCGATACCGACTGGAACCGGTTGGAGCTCAATGCAATCGGTTCGATGTGGGGCCGCGACCTGGACCGGTCGAGGGGGCCCGGTGTTGACGTCGACGGATGGTCGGCAACCATCGTCGCCGAACTCACGCGTTGAGCGTGCTCAGGGCGGGCAGCACTTCATCGGTGAGTAGGTGCACCGACTTCCACGCCTCGTCGATGGGCATGGCGCCGACGAGTGGATGCAGGACGACGTGGTCTCCCGGATTCGCCCGGACGTCGGCGATCAACTGCGCTGGCGTCATGAAGCGGTACCGCCCGGCCGCTCTGACGTCATCGATGGTGTCGACGGGTTCGGTGCTGTGCATGAACGAGTACACCTCGCCGTCACCCCAGCCGTTGTAGACCCGGGCTTCCCAGAGGTAGTGCTGGCCAAGCTCTGCCCAGGCCTGCTCGGGATCCTCGTGGAGGAAGACCATGCCCCGACTTCGTTCGGCCGGCATGACGACGATCGGGGGGTGCCCTGATGCGGCGCATAGGTCGCGGTAGTGATTGGCGACGTCGGGAAGGTGGCTGGGAAGGTTCAGCGGCAGGCCATATTTGGCGGCGCGCCGCGCGGTGGCTCTGACACTGCCACCGACGAAGATCATCGGATGGGGCCGTGTCAACGGGGCCGGAGTGAAGTCCGTCGCCGACCAGAGCGACGTCAAGGTATCGAGCAGGTCGTCCATCAGCCTGCCGCGTTCCTCGAATGGCGTTCCGAACAGCTCGTATTCGACGGGTCGGTAACCGATTCCGATCGTGACGATCAGCCGACCGCCGCTCATGGTGTCGACGAGGGCGATGTCCTCGGCGAGCCGCACCGGGTGCCATAGCGGTCCGAGCGTGCAGTCGACGCTGACGATCACCTTGGTGGTGCGGGCCAGGAAGGCGGCGGCCATGAGGATCGGATTGCAACTCCACCCGTGCCCACTCGCGTGGTGCTCGTCGAAGCTGACGGCGTTCACGCCGCGGGTTTCCGCCCAGGAGCTCAACTCCAGCGCCGCCTGAATGCGATCGCGACGCTCGGCCGGATCATCCTGGGGCGCAGCGAAGTTGAAGCGCAATATGGCCATGGTCATTGGAATGCCCTCAGGAAATCGGCCAAGTCCCCAAAGACGTCGTGGTCCACGATCTCAACCCGCGCGCCGTCCGGTGAGACGAAGTAGGCGAACAAGGATGGCCGCTCGCCGTCACTCGTGTGACACATCTCCAACGTGAATCCCGCGGCCGCCAACGCCGCAGCCGTGGCGTCGAAGTCATCGGTGAAGTACCCCAGGTGATGAACGGCGTTGCCGGGGGCGGGCATCCACGGAGTTCCATGCACCTGCTCGATGAGTTCGAGGTGGGGAGCCTGGATCGAGTACGCGAAGCGCAGGTCGACGGTCTGCGTTCCCGAGTCCGTCCGGATCGGCACCGGACCTTCGATGGGCGTGGTCCACGTGTACCCGGCCACCGTCGACAGTCGCTCGGCGGCGCCTTCGAGGTCGGGCACCACGATGCCGGTGTGAAACAGCTCAGCTGGCGAGAGCGGGTATGTCATGGTCATCCTGGATCACTGGCTGGTGGAAGCGCCGTCGACGATGAACAACGCGCCGCTGGTGTACGAACTGTGTTCGGTGCACAGGAAGGCGATGGTGTGCGCGACCTCACCTGGCCTGCCGACCCGGCCCATGGGGATGCGCGCCAATTCGGCGTCGATGAGCTCCGGGAAGGTCTGGGCCAACGCGGTCATCGGAGTGTCGATGATGCCGGGCACCACCGCATTGACCCGAATGTTGCGCTTTGCCCACTTGACCGCGAGATTGTGTGTGACGCTGATGATTCCGGCCTTGGCAGCGCCGTATCCGGGCACCATGGTGACCGCGCGCAAGGCCGATAGCGACGACAGGTTGACCACGCTCGCCCCGCCCGCCGCCGTCGACGCGCTGAGCGCCTTGCGCAGGCCGACGGTCAATCGGTAGGGCCCGGTGAGGTTGAGGGCTACCGATGCGTCGAAGCCGTCGGGCTCGGCTTCGTTGAGCCCACCGGGAAAGTTGGCCCCGGCATTGTTGACCAGGACGTCGAGCGTGTCTGTCGCCGACACCAATTCGTTGATCGAGCCAGGATCGGTGAGGATCAGCCGGCGATACGTCATGCCGGCCAGGTCGAGGTGGTAGTCGTCGGGGCCCGCCTTGGTGCCGGTGATCGTCACGTGGGCGCCCGAATCCCGGAACAGGGTCGCGGTCGCGTGGCCGATTCCGCTGGTTCCGCCCGTGATCAACGCCTCGGTCCCGGTGAAGTCGAAGGTGATGCGAGCGGTCACGAGTAGTCTCCGATCTTCTTGTTCAGCCAGGCGGTTTCCCAGAAGTTCGTGCTCTCCGAAAGCAGGTGTTGGTGCGCGGCCCTCAGTACGGCTCGCGCCCCGACGTGGCCTGGGTCGACGCGAGCAACCGCTTCTGCGAAGTAGATCGCGTGCACCGGGCGTCCGGCCGTGACGTGCTCGTCGGCCCTTGCGACGAGCGGGTCGGCACCGACCAGGTCGACGAGGTCGGCGCTGAGTTCATCGGGCCCGACGTCATAGAGCTCGGTGGTGGAGCGGTGGTGAAACCAGCCGGAATAGTTCTCCCAGATCGCCCTGACGTCCCATGACACCTTGCCGTAGCCCTCACCGACGTCCAGTTCCGGTGGCAAAGTGATCTCGCGCATCAGGGTGTGAACGTCCTTGCCCGCGTTCATCCCCTCGACGGTGCGATCGTGGACGTAGGCGATGGCGTCACGTAGCCGCGTCAATTCGGCGTGAATGCGCTTGGCGCCGGTGATCGGCCCGAAGTGCCCGGTGAGCAGGACCTCCGGCTGCAAATCACGCACCCGCTCCACCGAGGCGATCGTGGTGAGCGCGTCGCGGTAGCGATCACCGCGCATCGTGACGAGGTTCGGGATGTGGCCGAATACCGGCCCGAAAGTGTTGCCGCACAGACAGATCTTCTGTGCAGGCAACCAGACGACCATCGAGTCGGTGGTCTCACCGCCTGGCGTCGCAAGCAGTTCGATGGTGCGCCCGCCCACGGTCAGGGAGCGCGTGTCGTCGACTTCGATGTCGGCGGTCGGTTTTGCCTGTCCAGGCAGTCGGTCCCCGAAACGCTTTCGGATGGTGGCGATTCCGCGGCTGAGCTTGTCGGAGAATGCGAACGCGCTGTTGCCCGCGCGGTAGGCCGCGAGGCGCTCGTTGTCGTCGCGCCAATGCCGCCAGTTGGCTTGTGCGATGACCTTGGTGTCGGGGTCGCGCATCGTGTCGAGCCCGCCCACGTGGTCGTAGTGGCCCTGGGTGACGATGACGAAGCGAATGGGGGAGCCGTCAACCGCGTCGAAGTTGGCGCGATGCACCTGGCCTTCGAAGCCCATTCCGGTGTTGACGACGACCCGACCGTGCTCAGTGGTCAAGAGATAGGTGTTCGACAATCCCGGCGAACACCAGATGCCCGGTGCGACCTGCTCGGCACGTTCGGCGGCGGCCGGGGCAAGCGCGTCGGCGCCTGGTCGGCTGCGGTATACCGGCTCGTCGATCATGGGCTTCCTTCGGGTCGCACGTCGAACCGATCGAAGTAGAAGGCGAACCGGGATCGCAGTTCGTCAGCGGTCACTCCGAAGTGTCCTCGCAGGTCATATCGCACCGCGCCGTGCTTTCCCCGCCGATTGCCATCGAGATAGCCCTGAAACGCCCTGCGCACCTTGGCGCTGAGCTCGACGTCGGCTCGCCCGTAGAGCTCGTCGAGCACGTCCAACTCGTGACCGTTGAGCTGGTGGAAGGCGATGTCGACGCTGCGGTCGGCCGGAACCAGAGCGCGATCGCGCACACACGCCGCCAGTAGCCGCTCCACGCGGTCGGCCCAATAGTCAAGCAGCCATTGTGGTTCGATGCTGCGCCGGCGCAGTCGGTCGGAATAGGCCATCATCGTGACCGCAGACTGAATCACCGCCACCGGGTCACGGTGTGTGAACGCTACGGTGGCATCGGGGAAGGTGGTCATCAGGGGGCCGAGTTGCTCGCAGTGCTGCGGGGACTTCAGCACCCACGTGCGGGGACCACGCAGAAAGGTCAACGCCTGAAGGACCCTCTTCAAGTAGCCGTAGTGGCGCGTCTGGTCCAGTTCGAGGTAGTGGTCGCGCCAATCGGGCACCCGGGCATGCCATTCCAACACGTACGCGGCGAAGTCCAGATCGAGGAGCTCGACCTCCTCTTCGATGGCCTCCGGGAAGCGGTCGTGCATCGCCGCGGTCGCGGGTGCGCTGACCATCATGGCGTCGTGTTCGTCCTTCGCCTGGGTGTACCGGGGATCGACGCCATAGACGTCCGGACCTCGGGCCGGAATGGGTAGTGGCTCCTGGCTTTCCCAGTACGGGAGGGCCCGCCGCCGCGGATCCGCCGCGAGCAGATTCACCAGATGGGTTGTGCCGGAACGCGGCATTCCGACGACGATGAACGGTCGCTCGATTTCGATCGACTCGATCTCGGGGTAGCGCTTGAGCAGTTCCGTCAACGACAACCGGTTGCGCAACAGTCGCACCACCCGTCGACGCAGCGTGCCACGGATGAGTTGGGTAAGGCCGTCATCTGCTTCGATCGCGCCGACGTACGCCTCGACCCGTTCCCACAATCCGTCGGTGTCCGCGAAGTCGTCGACGCCTGCGACGGCGATGGCCTCCTCGGCCATTCGCTCGACGTCGAGGTCGACGTGGCGGCGTTCGGTGTGGTCGAGGATTTGCCTCTGTACATCGGTGAGTTGGGGAGCCGTCAGGTCGTCGAATCGGAGTTCTGCAGTATCACTGCCCATCTCGAATCCTCGGGGTCACGATTGCACTGTTCGAATATTCGACATACCGTTCGATATTATGACACTGAACGTAGACGCCGGGCGCAAAGGCGGTCAAGTGCCATCACCGCCGACGGAGCGGGTCGTCGCGGTCATGGGTCTGTTGGCGGCCGAGCCCGAGCGAACCTTCACGCTGGCGGAGCTCTCCCGCAACCTCGGCATCAGCCGCGCCACGGGTCACGCCATCCTGACCACGCTGGCTCGTCACCAGTGGGTCCTACGCCACGAGCAGCCGAACGGCTACTCGTGCGGACCGGCGCTCGGCGAGCTGGCGCGGCCGACCACGGGCAGCGAGTTCGGCGCGCTGCTGCGCGAGCTCTCCGATAGCGTTGGCGCGCAGGTCTTCCTGGCTCGCCGAGACGGTGGGTCGCTGGTGGTGACGGACTCGGTCGGCGACTCATTCGCGGCTACGGGAATAGCGACCGGCTTGCGGATGCCACTGGTCGCTCCGTTCGGGCGCGACTACGTGGCGTGGGCGGGCGGACCGTCCATCAGGGCCTGGCTCGAGGGAATCGGCGCACCATCGGCCCAGTTGCGGCGGCGGCTCAATGCCGTGGTCACCGAGGTGCGCGAGCGCGGGTACGTGATCGAACGGCTCAGCCGGGAGTACGTCCGGGTGTACACGGCGCTGCGCGCACTGGCCACCGACGGTGAACCCGACCCGATCACCGCACGCCTCGCGGGTGCCTTCGCCGACCTGACGCTGGTCGACTACCTACCCGACGAACTCGACGATGGCGCCCTTCACCAGATCGCCACCGTCTCGGCACCCATCAAGGACGCCGACGGCGTGGTCACGATGTCGATCACCGCCGCCCCGTTCGCGGGCCTGAGCGCCGACGAGGTACGTGCGCTCGGCGTGGAAGTCCGTGCGATTGCCACGCAGCTCGAAGCGCGGTTGGGCTAGGGTCCGTCGCTATGACCGCCAAGGACGGCGTCCCACGCATCGACGACTGGAACCGGTTACTCGACGGCCGGGTGGCGGTGGTCACCGGTGGAGGCGACGGCATCGGCGCAGGCGTCGCGCGACTGTTCGCCCAGCACGGAGCGCTCGTCGAGGTCGCCGAGGTCGATCGGAATCGTGCCGACCGAATCCGCGATGACGTGACCAACGCGGGCGGATCAATCCGCAGCCACGTCGTCGACGTCACCGCCGACGACGACGTGGCCCGACTCGCCGATGTGGTGCTCGCCGAACACGGGCGAGTCGACATAGTGGTGAACAACGTCGGCGACTACCGGCCGCTGGTGCCGTTCCATCGGTCCACACCGGATTCGTGGCAGCAGATGTACGACGTCAACTTGCGTCACGTCTTCGCCGTCACCAGAGCATTCGTGCCGTCGATGATCGAAGCCGGGCGTGGCAACATCGTCACCGTGCACTCGGTGGAGGGTATGCGTGGCTACCCCAAGGACCCCGTGTACGGCGCCATGAAGGCGGCGGCCGCGCACTTCACCACGTGCCTGGCCGTAGACCTTGGCCGCCACGGTATCCGCGTCAACGGCATCGGCACCGACCTGGCTCAGACTCCACAGGTCGACTACCTGACCGGCTACGAGGACGTCGACGAGTTGTGGGCGTCCTGGGCACCCGTGGGAAGAGTGGGCTGGCCCGAAGATCAAGCCCGGGTGGCGCTGTTCCTCGCCTCCGACCAGTCCGCGTTCGTCACGGGCCACAACATCCCCGTCGACGGCGGCACGAAAGCCGGTGGCGGGTGGCTCTTCTCGCCGCGTGAGGAACGATTCGTCAACCGCTCGAGGCACCTGTGAAGTCGCTCGACGAGACCGTCGACGTCCTGGTCGTCGGCTCGGGTGGCGCAGTGGCCGGCGCCTATACCGCTGCGCGCGAGGGACTCTCGGTCGCTCTGGTGGAGGCCACCGACCAGTTCGGCGGGACCACCGCGTACTCGGGCGGCGGCGGAATGTGGTTTCCCTGCAATCCCGTAGTCGCCCGCGCGGGTTGCGACGACACCTTCGACGAAGCACTGCGCTACTTCCACGCCGTGGTGGGCGACCGCACCCCAGTCGAGCTCCAGGAGACCTACGTGCGCGGCGGCGCGGCGTTGATCGAGTACCTGGAGCAAGACGAGCGCTTCGCGTTCAAACTCCTGCCATGGCCGGACTACTACGGCGCGGTAGCCGGAGCGCGCGCCGACGGAATGCGTCACGTCGTCTCGAAGGCGGTGCCGGACAGCCGACTCGGGCGATTCCAGGGCTTGGTTCGCGGCCCACTGGACCACGAACGGCTCGGCGCAGCACAGCCGGACCTGCTCACCGGCGGGCGGGCGCTCGTCGGCCGCTTCCTTGCCGCCATGGCTGAAAATCCCTCCGTGACGGCCTATCTGAACACCCGGCTCGTCGAGTTGATCGTCGCCGATGGCCGCGTCATCGGTGGCGTGGTGGAACACGAGGGCGAGCGGCAAGTCATTCGGGCCCGGCACGGCGTCCTGCTCGCCGCGGGTGGCTTCGAACAGAACGTCGCGATGAGGGCCGAATACGGCGTTCCTGGAACGGCATCCGACACCATGGGTGCGCCGGGCAACATGGGGTTGGCGCACCAGGCGGCGATCGCGGCGGGGGCGAGCATCGACCTGATGGACCAGGCCTGGTGGTCGCCCGGCCTGATCCATCCCGACGGACGGGCGGCCTTCGCGCTGTGCTTCACGGGGGGCATCTTCGTCGATCGCGCCGCACGACGGTTCGTCAACGAGTCCACCGCCTACGACCGGTTGGGCCGCGCGATCCTTCAGGCCATGGGCGAAGGTACCGTCGGCACGCCGTTCTGGATGGTCTACGACAGCCGGGCCGGCGAGCAGCCACCCGTCATGGCCACCAACGTGTCGTTCTCGCCGACCAGCGAGTATCACGCAGCAGGGCTGTGGCACGAGGCCGAAACGCTGGCAGACCTCGCGCAACGGATCGACGTCCCCGCCGACAACCTGGCGGACACCGTGCTGCGGTTCAACGAACTGGTCCGGCGCGGCACCGACGAGGACTTCGGCCGCGGGCAGGAGCCCTTCGACCGGGCGTTCACCAACGGCGCTTCGCCGCTGGCGCCGATCGACACGCCGCCGTATCGCGCAGCGGCCTTTGGGATTTCGGATCTCGGCACCAAGGGCGGCCTGCGCACCGACGTCGACGGTCGGGTGCTTGACGTCGCCGACAAGCCGATCCCCGGACTGTACGCGGCCGGAAACACCATGGCGGCCGTGTCCGGAACGACCTATCCAGGTGGCGGGAACCCCATCGGGGCCTCGTTGCTGTTCAGCCATCGCGCGGCACTGCACATGGCGCGGCGGGTCACGCCGCCGGGCATGTGAGCTCGCGAGATCTACACCACGGTCGTGCGGCGGCTCAATTCGCAGCGCTGGTGTCGAGCTCGCGAACTAGGTGGGGGTGCTAATCGCTGGCTCAGCAGCTGGCTCGGGCTCGGGTCGTGGGAACGGAACGGGCACTGGCCGAGTCCGGACCACCTGTGGCCACCAGAACCAGCGGCCGAGCAGTGCCGCGATCGACGGCGTCATGAATGCGCGAATGACCAACGTGTCGAACAGCAGTCCAAGCCCGATCGTGCTGCCGATCTGAGCGACCACGGTCATTTCGCTGACCACCATCGACATCATCGTGAACGCGAACACCAAGCCTGCGGCGGTGACCACGGATCCGGTGCCGCCCATCGCCCGGATGATGCCCGTGTTGACGCCTGCCGGAAGTTCCTCCTTGAGGCGCGCCACCAACAGCAGGTTGTAGTCCGCGCCGACGGCCAACAGGATGATCACCGCCATGGCCATCACCATGAAATGAATGGGGATGCCGAGGATGTGTTGCCACACCAGCACTGACAGCCCGAAGGACGCGCCGAGGGACAACACGACGGTGCCCACGATGACGGCTGCCGCGACGACGCTACGGGTGATCAGCAGCATGATGATGAAGATGAGAGTCAGCGCGGAGATGCCCGCGATGACCAGGTCGTAGGCGTTGCCATCCTCCATGTCCTTGTAGACGGAGGCGGTTCCGCCGAGGTAGATCTTGGATCCTTCGAGCGGCGTGCCCTTGATGGCTAGGGCGGCGGCTTGCTTGATGGCGTCGATCCGCTGGATGCCGTCGGCGGACAGCGGGTCACCCTCGTGGCTGATGATGAACCGGACCGCGCGACCGTCCGGGGAGATGAAGCTCTTCATGCCGCGTTTGAAGTCGGCATTGTCGAAGATCTCCGGCGGAAGGTAGAAGCTGTCGGCGTTCAAGGAGTCGTTGAACGCATCGCCCATGGCGGAGGAGTTCTCGGACGCCGCGGCCTGCTGATCCTGTTGCCCCTTCTGCGTGGAGTACTGGGTCAACATCAACTGCTTCATCGACTTCATGATCTCGATCTGCGGCGGCAGCAACGCCTGCAATTGCGGCAGCAAGGAATCGAGCTGCTCCAGGTCCGGGAGCAGATCTTGAACGTCGTCACTCGTGGTGTAGACGCCGTCGAGCGTGTCGAACACCGAACGAACCGACCAACACACCGGGATGTCGTAGCAATGCGGCTCCCAGTACAAGTAGCTCCGCAACGGACGGAGGAAGTCGTCGAAATTGGCGATGTTGTCGCGCAACTCGGCGATGTCGACGACCGTGCCCTTGAACTTGGCGACCATGGAGTGGGTGGCGGCTGCCATTTTGTCCATCAACGACGCCATCTCCGTAATCGTGTCGATGGTGGTCTGCATGTCGTCGGCCTGTTTGAGCAAATCGGCCATCATGCCCTGGTTGTACTTGCGGTTCAGGTCCTGGCTGGTGTTGCCGAGGCTCATCTGAGCGGGAATGGTGCTGAACTTGATGGGCTTGCCGTTCGGGCGGGTGATCGCCTGGACGCTTCCGATGCCGGGCACCGCGAAGACGGCCTTGGCGATCTTGTCGATCACCAGGAAGTCGGCCGAGTTGCGTAAGTCGTGATCGGTTTCGATGAGCAGCAGTTCGGGATTGAGCCTCGCTACCGAGAAGTGCCTTTCGGCCGCCGAGAAACCTTCCTGGGCGGGCAGGTCCTTCGGCAGGTAGTTGCGATCGTTGTAGTTGGGCTTGTAGCCCGGCAGCGTCAGTAGCCCGATCAGCGCGATGGCAATGGTCGCCGCCAAAACCGGACCAGGCCACCGCACGATGGCGGCACCGATCTTGCGCCACCCGCGAATGCGCATGGCACGCTTGGGTTCCAGCACCTTCCCGAAACGAGTGGCGACCGTGATCAGCGCGGGCCCCAGTGTCAGCGCGACGAGCACCGCAACGGTCATGCCGACGAAAAGCGGCACGCCCAGCGTCTGGAAGTACGGCAACCGGGTGAAGGACAGGCAGAGGGTCGCGCCTGCGATCGTCATGCCCGAGCCGAGCACCACGTGGGCGGTGCCGCGAAACATCGTGTAGTAGGCCGACTCCCGGTCCTCGCCGAGCGTGCGGGCTTCCTGGTAGCGCCCGATGAGGAAGATCGCATAGTCGGTCGCGGCCGCGATCCCGAGCGTCACGAGCAGCTGGGTGGCGAACGTCGTTAGGCCGATCAGTTCGTGATACCCGAGGAACGCCACCACGCCGCGGGCGGCGGACAAGCCGAGGACGACCATGAACAGCGTGAGCAGCACCGTGACGATCGAACGGTAGACCAACAGCAGCATCGTGATGATCACGGCCATCGTGGCGAATTCGATGATCTGTACGCTTCGGTCGCCTGCGATCTGTTGATCGGCTGCCAGCGCGGAACCTCCGGTCACGAAGACCTTGACGCCGGGCGGTGGTGGGAGCCCCTTGACGAGCTTTTGCACCGCCGCGACCGATTCGTTGGCCAGGGCCTCACCCTGATTGCCTGCCAGGTAGACCTGAACGTACGCGGCCTTGCCGTCGTCGCTCTGCGCTCCGGCCTCGGTGAGTGGATCGCCCCAGAAGTCCTGGACGTGTTCGACGTACTTGGTGTCGGCTTCGAGCTTGGCGATCAGTCGGTCGTAGTAGTGGTGCGCATCGGGGCCGAGCGGTTGTTCGCCCTCCAGCACGATCATGACCGCGCTGTCGGACTTGAACTCTTCGAAGTCAGTCCCGACGCGCTTCATCGCGATCACCGACGGCGCCTCGTCCGGGCTCATCGACACCGATCGCATCTGGCCGACGACCTGGAGCTGAGGCACCGTGACGTTCAGGATCACGACGAGCGCGAGCCAGCCGAGGATGATCGGGACCGCCAACGTGCGGATCCACTTGGCCACGCCGGTGTGCCTGGCCTGGCCGGTGGCGGCGTCGGAGTTAGCGGTCGGAGCAACGCGCGGATCAGACACTTTGGCCGAGCTCCTCCCTGCGTCGCTGTTCGGCTCAATTCTTAGTCCGGCTCAATTCTTACCAGAGCCTACCGCTCACCGGGCGTGTCCAGCGCGCCTTCAGCGCCCGCCCGGGTACACCTAGAAGGGGTCGCCGGTCGCCTCGAGCATGGCCTTGCGAATCAACGGTAGCGGCAACGGTCCCAGCTTGATGAAATCGTCGTGGAAGCCTTCCAAGGTGTAGGCGTCGCCGACCTTCTTCTTGTAGTCGTCGCGCAGCTTCAAGATCATCAGCTTGCCCATCGTGTAATAGCCGTAGGTGGCGTCGGACGTTCCGCGCTTGGCCTCCGACTCCGCAACGGCGTCCGGCTGGAAGCTGTCGCGCGCGAACG
>Ga0193717_1001675_pt1 | contig 13447 bp, 10 predicted proteins | sample U2c2metaG_FD_145900 | JGI IMG/M metagenome (GOLD analysis project Ga0193717, IMG submission 145900) | Soil microbial communities from a riparian zone of the East river system, Colorado, United States - U2c2 | ecosystem: Environmental > Terrestrial > Soil > Riparian zone | place: USA: East River... | reverse complement strand
GATGGCGGTGCCTAATTCATAGGTGATGGTTCGCAACGGCCTTAGATCCGGATTGGCGAGCAGGTTGGGATTTTGCAGACCGCCATTGTAGAGGCTGCCCGCCGTCGTATAATTGTATGCGGTGAGATAAGGGGTGGTACCGCCGCTGCCTACTCCTGACGCGGAAAAACGCATTTTTGCAAAATTTATCCAATACGGCAGATGATATGCGTCGGACAGGATATAGCTCAGGTTCGCAGAGGGATAAAAGAAACCGGCGTTGGCCGTCCGCAAGGGAGTGGCCAGAACGCTGTTCCAGTCCTGGCGGGCGGTGAGGTCAAGGTACAGATAGTTCTTATACGAAGTGGAGAGCAGGCCGTAAAAGCTGTTGATCCCATAGCTGCTTTTCAGCGGGATGGTCACCAGCGGGCCGGCATTGTTCGCCATCGAATAGACACCGGGAAAGGTCAGCGAGTCGGCGCGGGTCTCATTGTAATCATATTTATTCCTGAGTACGCTGCCGCCGGCCGTGGCGGTGAAGTCTACGTCATGTGAGATCTTCTTTACGTATCGCAGCATGAAGTCGGCGCTGGATTCCTGCGAATAGATATTCTGTGTCCTGTAGCTGCCTTTCTGATATTTGGCGCCGGCGTCATAGGGTCTTTCCTGTGCGCGTTGTTCGTAGGAGAAGTCGAGTGAGGTCCGTATCTGCAGGCTCAATTGCTTGGAGAATGTATACGTGGCGCTGACGCTGCCCGTCAGCTCGTTCCGGTTGGACTTGTTGATATATTCATAAGCCACGGCATAGGGATTCGAGGGATAGGAGCTGAAAGGGAATTCTATCTGGCGGCCTTTCTGACCGTTGACCCAATAATTCTTTAGCCAGTCGATATTGGCGCTGGGCTGCCAGAAGATGAACCAATACATTATCGACTGGTTGCCATAACCGGCTCCCGGAAGATTATCACTCAACATATTGTTGTAGTCGATCTTGGAAGAGATCTGCAGCTTGTCGCTGACTTTGGAATTTACGGAGAGGGATACTGAGTTTCTCTTATAACCTGTATTCGGAACAATCCATTTGTTGTCTACATTGGTGACGGAGAAACGGGCCGTTGTCTTGTCTGTGCCGCCGTCGACGCTAACGGTATTGGTGATGGTCTGCCCGGTATTGAAATATTCCCTGATCTTATTCTTATAAGGCACCCAGGGCGTGCGTTGCTTCCCCTGGGCCTGGGTGACGGGATCGAACTGATAGAATTGTTGTCCGTCGAATTTCGGGCCATAGGCCGAGCTGGTGCCGCTGGTGCTGGCTCCATCCGCGGAGGCGCCTAAGGAGTAATAGTCGGAGCCGGCAAGGCCCTGTCCATACTGGTATTGGAGGGCTGGCCAGCGATTGACCTGTTCGGCGGAGGCGTTCGAGACAAGGGTGATCCCGAGGCCGCTCTTCCTGATCATACCCGACTTGGTAGTGATGATGATGGCGCCGTTGGCACCGCGTTGTCCGTACAGTGCGGCGGCGCCGGGTCCTTTCAGGACGGTCACCGACTCTATATCTTCCGGGTTGAGGTCATTGATATTGCTGCCATAATCCGCGGGCATATTGTCACTGCTGGTGCCATAGGGTGTCTCGCCGCCGATAGCGCTGCGGCGGCCGCTGCCCTGGTTGATGACTACGCCGTCTACTACGATCAGCGCTTCATTGTCACCGGTGAGGTTGTTCTCTCCGCGGAGGATGATCTTATTGGTTCCGACCGGACCGCTGTTCGAACGGATCAGGGTTAGTCCCGCTACTTTTCCCGAGAGGGCATCGGTCCAGTTACCGGAGAGGGCGTCCGTCAGCTGTTTGCCCTGGATGGTGGTGGTGGCGTAACCCAGGGCCTTCTCCTCTCGTTTGATGCCGAGTGCGGTCACTACTACATCCTGCATCTGTGCTTCGTCTTTCTGCAGTTGGATGTTAAGAAATTGTTGCAGTTGTTGTCCGCCAGCCGTGAACCTTTTTCTTGCCGGCATATAACCGACTGCCGATATGTCGACTACACCGTCCTCCAGCGCGATGATCCTGTTTGATGATGATGGTGGCTCCGGCGACGGGGGTATTGTCTTCGCGGATCATGCCCTGTAAGATCATCGAGGCGTGGGTCTTTCCGGCGGGATCGGACCGGGTCCCGGAACGTTTGATGATCCAGCTGTTGCCTTGGGCGGTGGCTTTGAAACCGCCTGGCGCGAGTACCCTGTTTAATAATTCACCGACATTGGCGGCTTCATAATTGCCGGCCGGCACGTGCACCGAGGCCAGATCGGCATCGGCATAGGCCAGCTGTACTTTGAACTGTGCGCCGAAGTCTTCCGCGACCTTTGCGAGATTGGAGGCGGGGTGTTTGAAATGGAGGGTGGCATTTTGCGCCTGTGTCGTCAGCAGGAGGATAAAGAAAAATGCGGTTGTTAGTTTTGCTTGTAGCATGTTTTGTTTCGTTATAGAAGACAATAGAATATTGATCGCGCCCTGGCGCGACATATTATAAGGCACGGTACGGAAAGTTTAGTGGATGTTGTAGCCTGTCAATGCGTTCAGTATGGTCAGATTCTTTTCCATTGATATCGTCATATCCCAGGTGAGTGAAACTTTTAATTCGTTGTTGATGGGTCCGTGAGTCAGTTTTATTTGGTAGTAGTCCTCGAGGCGCGACAGCAGATCTTTCAGCGCCACATTATGCCATCTGACCTGCTCTTGCAGCCACCAGTCTGCTTCAGATGGATCGATGTTTTTTACTGTCGGCTGCGTTGTGTTGATCTGCTGGCCGGCTGTCAGGACCTGGCGACCGGTGGAGTTATTCAGCGCTACCTTTCCATCCCTGACCGTCAGTTGTATATCTTTAGCATCCAATTTTCTTAGCATAAAAGATGTACCCAGCACGGCCACCTTTTGCTGGTTGACCGACACCGAGAATTGATGCTGTTCGTCTTTTGTCACATTGAAGAAGGCAATACCCTTTACGAGTTTTGTTGTACGATGATACACACGAACGATCGAATGCGGCGCCAGCCATATTACCGAACTATCGTCGAGGGTTATCTTCCGCGAGGTCTCGTTACTGGTGAGCTCGCGCCATTTGCTCTCTGGTACGGGTGCGAAGGTGCCGAAACGTATGAACAGGAAGATCAGCGCGGCGGCGACTGAGGTGAGGCCTATGAGGATGAGACGTGTGGTTTGGCGCGCCTTTCCTTTCCCCCCATCTATTTTTTTATGGATGCCTTCGAGCAGCGCGCGCTTTTTAGCGGGATCCATCTTATCGGGATTTCTCCATGCTTCCTGCCAATCATCATCCGGGGGTCTGTTTTGGGGCATCTATAAGGCGTTTGGAGCAATAGACGCGGGGCGGGAGGAACTCGTACCAGAAGAAAATGGGAGTTAACAATTTGGTCACATTAAGAACAATTGGACCGATCTCAAGAATTTTACGATGCGCTGACCAGCGGTGTGGAGCTGGTTCTTTACGGTCTGCTCGCTCAACTGCAATTCGGAGGCGATCTCTTTAACCGTGAGCTGATCCTCCGTCTTCATGACATAGATCCTGCGCATCTGGCCGGGGAGTTTCCTGGTGGCGTCCTTCCAGATATGATAAACCTGTTTAACCTGGTATTGTTCGTCGGGCTGGGGCAGCTGTTCGGCCTGTTCCTCCAATTCGTCCACAAGGGTATATCTCTTCCTTTTGGCGGCACGGAGGTGATCGTTTATACAGTTCTGAACTATGGTATACAGATAATTACGGAAAGAAGAATGGATGACGATGGACTCCCTTTTATGCCAGAGCCGGAGAAAAACCTCCTGTAAGACATCGTCAGCCTCCGGCGAACCGTCCAGTCTGCGTCGTATATACGTGTGGACAGAATCCGCATAGCGATTGAAGATCTCGTCAAAAGCAGCTAAATCCATAGTGCAAACATAATCACCAAATGCACCAGGACGGTATGCGCTATTTTATGAAATGTTTAATTCTTTCTGGGAAACACAAGGGCAGAACAGATCATCAATATATAAGGTAATATTAAAACGCTGAGTGACAGGATCAAATGCAGTTTCCTTCTAGGGTGCCCATCGGTCAGCGCCTCATATTTTTCAACGATCTTCCTGTCACGGTCCCTGGTAATAAATATATAGTGGAAAAAAGCGGCGGTCAGCATATAAATAGTCCCTGCAAAGACGGTCGACTCCATTTTTGAAGCAAAACGGTGATGTTTGAAAAAATGCAGATAAATCGACTCGAATAAGAGCAGCCATCCCCCTGAGCCAAGGGAGAACATATACATAGCCTGCATGCGGGGATTTACAATTTGCCTGTATTGGCTTAACCTATAGAAATAGCTATAGATATTAAAATAGAGGTAGTCTATGTGCTTAATCATAGAAGCGTTTTCGGGTTAGGGTACATCGGATTACGGACTTACCCATTTTAAACGCCTATACAGGAAAATTCGTACGAAGAAACAGGGTCCTAAAAACTAATTAGTTGATTATCAGTAATAAATTATAAGGATTTTACATAAATTAGCCTAAAGTTACTCCGTACGAAGCGACTTCACAGGGTTTGCCAATGCCGCCCTTATCGCCTGGAAACTAATCGTAACACAGGATACAAACAACATCACCAACGCTGTTATGATAAAGATCCTGATGCCCCCGGGCGATTTATAGGCAAAAGAGGCCAGCCATTCATTCATTACCCAGTAAGCAAGAGGAAAAGCAATTGCCATTGAAATAATTATTGTCTTCAATGATTCCATAGAAAGCAGCCTGACAATACCGACAACGGACGAGCCCAGCACTTTGCGGATCCCGATCTCCTTCGTACGCCGTTCGGCACTGAAAGCGACCATGCCAAACAAACCCAGACAGGAAATTACCACTGCCAGCGATCCAAAATATTTCACGAGTGCACTTACCTGCATTTCGCTTTTATACATCTGCTCATACGTTTCATCGGCAAAATGGTATTCAAAAGGATACATAGGATTGAATGTCCCTGCGATCTTACTGATTGCAGCAATCCCTTCTTTTGTTTTCCCCGCACGCAGGCGGATCATCATGTAGCTGGAGTTTGACGGCGCCAGGCATAGGATCAACGGCTTTATTGGTGAGTGCAGCGAGGCGATATGAAAATCTTTCATCACCCCTATAATTTTTCCATTGCCATTCCAGAATTTTACCTGCTTGCCCACCGCACCATTTCCCATACCCATCATCTTAGCGGCGGATTCATTGATCACATAACTTGAGGAGTCACCGGGATAATCCTTAGAAAAATCGCACCCTTCCGTCACTGTTATGCCAAGTGTTTTTGCAAACCCATAACCGGTAGAGGTGGCAACTACCTCTGTCTGCAGGTCAGTCGGTTTGCCCGGCCATGACAGATCTCCCGATGTGGAAGACAAATCCATCGGAAGCTGATTGATCGGGTCTGAAGCCTCCACTTGCGAGAGATTGTTTAGCTCATTTTGCCAGGCGTCCATTTTTTTATATAGATCCCCTTCGAGTGGCAAGTAAATAATATGTTCTTTTTCGAAGCCAAGATTTTTATTCTGAATATAATTTACCTGTTTCGATACTGCCAGCATCCCGACGATCAAGAAGGCAGATAAAGCAAATTGCACAATGACAAGACCTTTGCGCACCGATACGACATTTCCGCTTTGAGTAGGGAGATTCCCTTTTAATATGCGTATCGGCTTAAATGAAGCTAAAAACAAGGATGGATAACTACCGGCGATTATTGAGGTAACAATAACAAGGACTATGATGGAGCACCAAAGGGCAGGCTGAGAAAAGTTCAACTCAATCTGCTTGTCGAATATATGATTGAAAGCGGGCATTATGAGCGATGTGATCCCAATTGAAAACAGGGTTGCCAGTACGCAGGTAAGAAGAGACTCAGTCATGAACTGCCCAACCAGGGATGCTTTTCCGGCGCCGGCAACTTTCCGTATGCCTATTTCCCTGGCTCGCAGGGATGCTCTTGCAGTAGCCAGATTCATAAAATTCATGCATGCGATGAGCAAAATAAAAATGGCTATCGCGGCAAAGATCTTTACATATTCAATGCGACCCCTTCCGGTTGGCTTCCCATTCTTATAGTCACCATACAAATACACGTCAGTGATGGCCTGCAGTGTCGGATAATTCGGCCTGAAGCCTTCGGGTGCAAACTTTGGATAGATGGAACGGAGTGCTTTCGCGGTGTTGGACAGATCTACATGGGGTCTCAATCGCACATAAGTCAAAAAAGAAATATTACCCCAGGTTTTCATCCAGTCTTGCTCCTGTTCTTTGAAATTTATCATCCAGCCGAATTGTATCGTGCTGTTATGCGGAAGATCTTCTATCACTGCACCGACCCTGTAATCCTTATTGTTATCGATCCTTATTGTCTTGCCGGCAGCTTTTGCCGTATTAAAATATTTTTCGGCAATTTTTCTTGTAATAACGACCTGATCGACGGAGGCAATCGCTGCGTCAGCATTGCCATCAATTGTCTTGAACGGAAAGACTTTAAAAAACCCGGCCGTAGCGTAGGTGCCTTTTTCTTTTAATGCCTTATTGCCCACTGTAAATAAAACATCACGGCTATAGGTCATTTTTGTGGCCTGCTCAATTTGAGGCAGATTATTCTGGATCGCTTCCCCCAGCGGTCCCGGGCTGCCAGTCATCGTTACTGTATCGCCATTAAAAGGGGCGTTTACATGCACCTCGTAAATATTTTCCACCCCGGGGATAAAGCGGTTATAGCTCAGCTCATCGCTTACCCAAAGCCAGATCAGCAAACTGCAGGATAAACCAATGGCCAGCCCGACAACATTGATAAATGCCGTGAGCCTATTCCTTGTCATATTCCGCCAGGCGGTCTTGAAATAGCTTTTGATCATACTGAACACATAATAAGAACCATGCCACTCATCCAGCTAATTGATTTTCAATATTTAATAAGATTTAAGTTTACAATTAATGTGCGAAACCGAACAATGACCGTCCGCTATGGCTTATATTAAAATTTGATTAACTTAATGGCATGAAACGATTTGCCCTGATTACCGGCATTCTCCTGTTATTTGCCACCGAAATACTACGAGTTTACTTTATCATGCCTTTCCCCGGCAGCCAGCATTCCAATACGATCGGACTGGCCTATTTCATAGACCGGAACAGACTGATCCTTCGGCTGATAGGTCTGCTCCTGGTCATTGTCCCTTTGTACAGCTTTTTGATCAATGGAAAAATCTGGTCCAAAGCCTTGCTGTCGGTAGTACTGATCTTTTATGGCATCGTGTTCTATTTCTTCAACTTCCGGTTTGAGGCCGATAAGATGTTTTACCAGCCGAAGACAAAGAACTTCGCCAGTGTCACCGCCAATAAGATGCCTTCGGACAGGCTGGTCATCGGTGTTGTCCTCAATGGAGAGGCCCGGGCCTATCCTATACAGGTGATAGGTTACCATCACCAGGTGAGGGATACGATCGGGAATACAGCCGTAATGATCACCTATTGCACCGTATGCAGGACAGGCAGGGTTTTTAGTCCATTTGTGAATGGCAAGGCGGAGGATTTCCGGTTGGTGGGGATGGATCATTTCAATGCCATGTTCGAAGATGCCCGGACCAAAAGCTGGTGGCAGCAGGCGACCGGTGTCTCGATAGCCGGCCCTTTAAAAAATACACAACTTCCCGAGCTGCCTTCTTCACAATCATCCCTGGCCGAATGGGTGGCCCAATATCCCGAAACAAAGATCCTTCAGCCCGATACGTTTTTTACAAAACGATATGACGATCTCGCGGATTATGACAAGGGCACGATCAAAGGCCATCTTGAAAGAAGGGACTCCGCCTCCTGGCAACCAAAGTCCTGGGTCGTCGGCGTTCGCTCGGGCAGCAGCACAAAGGCTTATGACTGGAACGAGCTGATCGACCATCCGCTGATCCATGATAATATTGCGGGCCGCCCGATCCTGCTGGCGCTGAGCTCCGATTCCGCAACTTTTCGTGTATGGGACAGGAATGTAAAGGGGCAGGTGCTGCAATTCGAACCGGCACCGGACCAGCGGACGATGTTAAGGGACAGCAATACCCGTTCGCTCTGGAACTATGAAGGGAGATGTCTTACGGGGACTCTTCAGGGTCAGCAGTTGCAGTCTATACAATCCTACCAGGAGTTCTGGCATTCCTGGAGTAATTTTCATCCGGCAACAAGCCGGTATCCAAACCCTAAATTGTGAAACGATATCTTTTCCTCTTCTTCTGTTTTCTTTCTTTCAAGGCCTTCCCGCACGATCCGGATAGCATCCGGGTCCTGATCATTTATGGTTCGAAACCCGCGAAGGGACACACCGAGCAGCTTAAGTGGTTCGGCGGAAGACCGGGCGGGCATGTTGTTATCCAGGTCGATAAGGATCGCGTCATCAGTTTCGGAGCGACAAAGTATCATCCCATGTGTCATATTTTTGCCCGTTCCAAACCGTCTAATTTCAAGTCACGATACAGGGTAGAAAGCGTTCAACGATTCTGGGAGACGTTTAATTATACCGGAGCGCGATATCCCATTGACAGCCTGAAGCGAATGGTCGTCAGTATTCCCGTGACGCCAAAACAGAAAAGAAAACTTGACAGCATCGCCAATGCCTATACAGCACATGTCCCCTATGATTATGCCGTGCTGGGTATGCGCTGTGCCTCTTCTTCGTATGAGGTGCTGGCCCAGCTGGATCTGCTGGAGAAACCTTACCGGCACCATATCTGGTGGCATATCCTCTTTCCCCGCGATATCCGCTACGAGCTGATGAAAGAGGTTAAGTATGGCCGGGGCGCCGGGACGTGGAGGGTGTATGAGAGTAATGGGTCGCGTTCGCGGAAATGGGATTGGGATAGGAAGGTTTAATTCCCGAAATGCCAACCGGTTAGCACTATCATCAAAAAGTCTTTGTAAATCCTACAGCCGATGAAACCCGCCTTTTTTGCATCAGTGCAGGACTATGCGTATAAGAAAGTAAGCCCGCATAGTCGAATGCCGTCACAGACTCGAGATGAAGTTGCTGCAGGGAAAGACCGGACAAAGACTGTGTTTTCAAAAGCTGGCTCTTAAGAGCGGGTAACATATCCTGTGGATCAAAAGCCGTTGAATCGGGTGATGAATAGATACACCAGTTGATAGCTGCATTCCTCCACCGTGTATAATAATAAGACGGTTTCGACGATACGAATTTGAGGGAGAAGTTATTGGCCTGGTTGGAAATCAGGTTATAGGCCGATTCATCCGTCAAAGGAAGTGTTGTGGTAATAGAGTCTCCATAACTGTAATAATCGCCCCGGATATTACCATTCCCAAGAGCAGTAAGCCCCAGCTGTTTTTTCTTCACCAGTGAGCTCCTGGGATATTCAAGGTCCGGGTATGAGCTTGAGTTGAAGTAAAATGACTGATATAGCAGTAAGGTTTTTGTAAAGTCTGCCGTATCCATGACGCCATCAAGTTCGATCGAGGAGATGGTTGAGTACACGTCCGGCTTTATAAATGTCACGCGCACGGCAGTATCCATTTGGCTGTAGTCCAGGGTATCGACCGGCACCTTGGGAATATGAAAGCTATACAAGGCTGGATTGGGCAGCAACATATACAGATAGTTGGACTTTCCATGATTGAAATAATTGACCACCAGGCTCGTGCCGTTAAAACCATACCCAAACCCGAAGTTGCCTGCAAAATCATTTGCCAGAGCATTAAAGTTCGTAGTTATAGGAACGTGGGTATACACCATTGTGTCATTGGAATATGGAATATACATAAGAGGCACCCTATAGGAGGCCTGGTTTAGGGAAGTCCAACCAGTCAGATCGACACTCCGATATGTATTGACGGTGTAATTTTTAGTTGTCGTATCGTACTGAATGCTGGTGATATTCAGGAGCGGATAGGCTGTTTTTAACGAGGCAATCAGTGGTTCGGTGAATGGTCCCAGCGTGTCCAGCACAATATTTCCTGTAGGCTCCGTGACGATGATCTCACCTACCCCTACATTTGTAAGACTTATCTTTACCGTAGGTATAACCGTTGGCGGAACTGTGGGTGGAGCTACCGGTTTGTCATGATCTTTCTTGCAGGAAAAGAGGCAAATAAGGGTCAGGGATAAGGCGGATAAAGTAAATATCTTCATAGGCGATAAATATAGCCAAATATCCTTTGCGGCAGCAATCTTGCAAATAATTTGCAACTTTTTGTTACTTTACGTTGGTTTTTGCAAAAAACAGGTTAATCAATAAATATGAGATCACCACTAACTATCTGCTTTGCCCTTTTCTGTCTGACGATGACCGCCCGGGCCCAGCGCGTCGGGTCGTCACCCGAATATATCAAACAGCTGACCCCCTTATGGAAAGGCGAACGCTCTGCCGACGGCCGCCCCAAAGTATCCGACAATATGTTGAAGCGGCTGAAGGATATATCCCTGGAAGACGTTTGGAACGTCCTTCGCAATCATGGCTATCAAAACCAGTTCGAAGGTGAATGGCATGTCATCCACCCCGACAGCAGCGCGATGACCGGTCGTGTCATCACCGCTCAGTATATGCCTTCCCGTCCCGACCTCATCGACGTAGTAAAGGACCAGGGTGTTAAGGTAGAAGGTCGCAATCCACAGGGAGGCACCAATTCCTGGCCCATCGACATACTTACCGAAGGGGACGTGTACGTCGCGGACGGGTTTCTGAAAATGGCGGGGGGAACGCTTATCGGCGACAACCTCGGGAATTCCATCTACTCCCGGTCACATCGCGGGGTCATCTTCTATGGCAGTGTCCGTGACGAAGCCGGGCTCAGCGAGATCCCGGGGTTTAATGGCTGGGTAAAAGGCGTGGACCCATCCTATATCCAGGGGATGATGCTGACATCCATCAACGCACCCATTCGCATCGGCAGGGCCGTGGTGCTGCCTGGTGATGCGGTGCTGGCCAACAAATATGGCGTCATCTTTATTCCCGCTCATCTCCTGGACACGGTGGTCCTTACTTCCGAGATCACCGAACTTCGCGATGAATTCGGGCACCAGCGTCTGCGCGAGAAGAAATACCTGGCCGGGCAGATCGACAGTGAATGGTCGGAGGAGATCAAAAAAGATTTTCTCGACTGGCTGAATCATTATCCCGGCAAGCTGCCGATGTCAAAAAAGGAATTGGACGAATATTTGAAATCCCGGAATTATTAATTTTTCCCGCTTGAAAAATCTATCTGCTTTCAGGATAGCGCTGTTTCTTGCGGCGCTTCTTTTCATAATAGTTCTCGGGTTTGCTTTTAGCGGTCGCCTCGCTTCTGCCGGGCCTTTTGCAATAGCCGGGTTCCTCGCGCTTGCGCTGGGCTGCCGTGGTTACGAGCTGACGCGGGGCCTCACCTATACCGTCGTCATCTTTGCGGCGGTGACGACAGCACTTTATTATCCGCAGTATTTCCAGGTCTGGGGCAACTTTAAGCTGGCCACCCTGATCACACCACTCATACAGGTCATCATGTTTGGGATGGGAACTTCGATGGGACTTAAGGATTTTGCGGGGGTGATCAAGACCCCAAAGGGCGTGGTCATCGGTGTCTGCAGTCATTTTATCATCATGCCCCTGATCGGTTTTACGCTGGCAAAGCTTAGCGGTCTGCCGCCGGAGATAGCCGCGGGGATCATCCTCATCGGCTGTTCACCCAATGGACTTGCTTCGAATGTCATCTCTTATCTTGCCAAAGCCAATCTTGCCTTGTCGATTACGATCACGGCTGTAAGCACTTTGCTGGCGCCGTTTGTGACGCCGTTTTTGATGAAATTGCTGGCGGGGGCCTTTGTGCATATCAATGCGCTGAGCATGATGTGGGATATCATTAAGATGGTGATTATCCCCATTGGTGGGGGGATAATATTTAATAAAATATTTAGTGGCAAAGCCGGCTGGCTTCACAAGGCCATGCCGCTGGTCTCCATGGCGGGTATCGCCTGTATCATCGTCATCATCACGGCTGCCGGCCGCAACAGCCTTCTGACCATCGGCCCGTTGCTTGTGGTCTTTGTGTTGCTGCATAACCTGTCCGGCTATGCGCTGGGTTATTGGACGGGTCGTCTATTCCGGATGGATGAAAGGGATTGTCGCACCATGGCCATTGAAGTGGGGATGCAGAATGGCGGTCTTGCGTCGGGCCTCGCCAAGGAAATGGGCAAGATGGCGACCGTGGGGCTGGCGCCGGCTATTTTTGGACCGTTGATGAATGTCACGGGGTCGATACTTGCGTCGTGGTGGCATCGCAAGCCGCCGAAGGATCCGACCCCGGGTCAACCGGCGACTGCGGGCACAGTTGCACCGGTACTGCCGACACCGCCGATCAGATAGAAATAATTGACCTATTTTTCGTACATTTGCCGATTAACTCATTACTGTTGTAAAACAGCAAATCCCTTTGGATATGAAGCGTAAAACGGATAATTTCAGCAAGTTTTATAATAAGAAGCGCAACAGCGCTATTAAGGAAGGCTTCCGCCAGGAGAAAAAGGCCGCAAAAAAAGAACGTAAAGAAGCTATCGAACGTCGTTTTGAAGAGAAGCGCCAGGCTCGCGCCGCACAGTTTCCCGATAGAAATGCGCCTGCCGGGCGACCCGTTCGCGGAGGTGCGCCGACTGGCAAACCTGTACGCGGAGCTGCACCAGTGCGCGGTGCTGCACCTGTACGCGGAGCTGCGTCTTTTGGCCGCCAGGCACCTGTTGGTAAAGGTGAGGCGATGGGCAAAAATGCGCCAAAGCCAACGATCACACTCAAACAAGCTCCGGCCGGCGCAGCAGTGAGACCCGATGGTCCGGCTGCGAAAACCTCTACTGGAGCGCCAGTGAGACCAAGCGGCCCCGCGCCAAAAGGCCCCGCGCCCAGCGCCGTCACAACGGGCGAAACCCTACCCCTCAACAAATATATTGCGCATGGCGGCATCTGCTCGCGGCGCGACGCAGCCGACCTCATCCGCATCGGCAAGGTCAGCGTCAACGGCAAGATCGTTACCGAACCCGGTACTAAAGTCCTGCCTACGGATACGGTCAAGGTCAACGATAAAAAAGTGACCATCTCCCGCAACTTCGTTTATATCCTGCTCAATAAGCCAAAAGATTATATCACTACCACCGACGACCCGCAGGGACGCAAGACGGTGTTGGATCTGATCCGCGCGGCCACGCCCGAACGGGTCTTCCCGGTTGGACGTCTCGACCGCAACACATCCGGTGTGCTGCTGCTCACCAACGACGGTGACCTCGCGCAAAAGCTTGCTCACCCCAGCCATGAAATAAAGAAGATCTATCACGTTACGCTCGACAAGGCGCTGACAAAGGGGGACTTTGATAAGATCATCGGCGGTGAGGTAAAACTGGAAGATGGTGTTGCACATGTCGACGTGCTCGCCTATGCCGATCCAAAG
>Ga0193717_1001673_pt1 | contig 13453 bp, 8 predicted proteins | sample U2c2metaG_FD_145900 | JGI IMG/M metagenome (GOLD analysis project Ga0193717, IMG submission 145900) | Soil microbial communities from a riparian zone of the East river system, Colorado, United States - U2c2 | ecosystem: Environmental > Terrestrial > Soil > Riparian zone | place: USA: East River... | reverse complement strand
CGGCGCCATGGCGCTGTCTACGACCAATTCCGACAGTGCCGATCTCGTCCTCGCCGACATGGCGTTGTCGCGCGGGGATTGCCGGGGTGGCACGGACCGCTACATCAAGGCGGCATTTGCCACGAATGACGCCAGCATTTCGAAGCGCGCCAGCGAGATCGCCGCCGAATGCCAGCAAATCGGCGCAAGCGCGAAGGCCGCGCGGCGCTGGCAAAAGCTCGATCCGGAAAGCGCGGGCGCCTCTGCCGCGGTGGCGCTCGCGGCGGTCCGGCTCTATCAACCCGAAGAAGCGTCAGCGGCTATCCTGCGCACGCAAACCCTGGGCGGCGACGAGTCGCTGATCAAGCTCATCGGTGAAGTCAGCGATGCGGGCGGCTCCTCCATCGCGCTGAAGACTTTGCGGCCCGCACTCGAGTCACCCGACGTTTCCGAAAGGTTGCTCGGCGCGGGCGTCGACCTGGCGCTCGAGTCATTCGATTTCGCCACCGCGCACAAGCTCGCCGACCGCATGCTCACCAACGAGCCGGCTTCAGGCGTCGCGCGCGCGCAGCTCGCGCGCGTGCTCACCGCCGAAGGTGACGCCGTCGCAGCCATCGCCGTTTCGCAGGAAGCGGCAGCACTCGATCCGGATACCGAACGCTTCGCCTACGCGGATACGTTGATGCGCCTCGATCGCCTCGACGAAGCGCGCCAGGAGCTCGAGAACATGCGCACCGACGAGTCGATCCGCAGCGAAGCGGATCTGCGGCTCGGCAAGCTCGCCTACCAGATGGGCGACCTGGAGGAAGCCGGGCGTCGTTTCGGTAGTTTGATCGGTTCGCCGGGGGCGGCGCCCGAGGCGTTTTTCTACCTGTCTTCCATCGCCGAGCGCGAAGGCCGCACGGATCTCGCTCTCGAAGGTTACTCCAGGCTCGCCGACGCGGGCGCCGGCCTCATCGTGCGCGGCCGCGCGGCCCGCCTGCTGCTGAAGCGCAACGAGCGCGCCGCCGCGTTCCGCCTGCTAGACGAACATGCCGCCAAGGAACGCTCCGAAATTCTCGATGTGGAATTCGCCAAAGCCGCGCTGCTCTCGGATGACGGCCATCCGACCGAGGCCATCGCGTTGCTGCAGCTCGCGCTCGAACGGTTTCCCGCGCATCCGGGCGTTCGCTACCAGATCGCGCTCATCCAGGACAAGGCGGGCATGGAACGCGAGTCCGTGCGCAGCTTCGAAAGTCTGCTCAAAGATCGGCCCGAAGACGCCAGCCTGCTGAACGCGCTCGGCTACTCCCTGGCCGATCGGGCCCAGAAGCTGCCACGCGCCGAAACGCTCATTCGCAAGGCTCTCGAGGCGTCGCCCGACAACCCCGCGTTTCTCGACAGCCTCGGCTGGGTACGATTCCGGCGCGGCGACGTTCCGGGCGCATTGCCGTACCTGGAGCGCGCCTACCGCATTTTCCCCGACGCCGAAATCGCGTCGCACTGGGGCGAAATTCTGTGGGTGAGTGGCAAGCAGTCGGAGGCCCGCGCGCTGTGGGCACGGGCGCTCGCACGCTCGCCGGAATCCGAGCCGCTGCGCAATACCATCGAAAGACTGACCGGCACGAAGCTGGAACCGCCCAAGCCGAAGCCTGATACCAACCCTCCCGATTCGGAAAGCGTGCCGCCTCCGACGTCGCAGCCCCCGCCCACCTCCACGAGTAGTTAGCAGTGCGCGGCGCTTTCGCCGCCAATGTCGCGCCTGCCATGGCGGCCATGGCCGTGCTGCTGTTGTCGGCCGGTTGCCGGACGCTGCCACCCGCCGTGGTGGTCGGTCCCGGGGCGGACGCTCCTTGGCCCGAGCAGCGCGCCGCGCTCGAAAAGCTCGACCGTTACGGTTTGAACGGGCGCGTCGCCGTCGCCGCGCAGGGGCAGGGCTTCTCCGCCAGCCTTCGTTACCAGCAATTGCCACGCAGCTCGAATCTCGCACTCGATGGACCGCTGGGAATCGGCGGCTTGCGCGTGGAGCTCGAGGGTGAGGGCGTTTCGATCGCCACCAGCCGCGGTGAGAAGCTGGATGGCGAGGCCGCGCGCGACGAGCTCGAGCGCCGGCTCGGTTTTGAATTGCCGCTCGCCGAATTGCGTTGGTGGTTGCTGGGCATTCCGGCGCCGGGCGATGCCAGCGTCAATCAGGATGACGGCAGCGGCGAGATTCACGATTTCACGCAGAACGGCTGGCGCGTGAGCATCAACTCGCGCGCGGCTGGCCTCGGCTTTGCGTTGCCGCAGCGGCTCACGGCCGAGCGCGAGGGTGCCCGCCTGAAGCTGCTCGTCGAAAACTGGCAGTGATTGGGGACATTCCTCATTTTCACTGTAACAATCAGGCGCGTTAAGTGGACGTGATCTGCCCCGATCGATTGTTACAGTGAAAATGAGGAATGTCCCCAATCACGCAATGGTGGTCTGGCCCGCGCCAGCCAAGCTCAACCTGATGCTGCATGTGGTCGGGCGCCGCCAGGACGGGTACCACGAGCTGCAGACCATCTTTCAGATCATCGATCTCTGCGATCGCATCGAGATCACCGTCCGGACCGACGGTTCGATCACGCGTCCCAAAGGTCCCGCCGGTGTCCCGGAAGCCGAGGATCTGGTCGTCCGCGCGGCCCGGGCGCTCCAGCGCGTCAGTGGCACCCGACTGGGCGCCGAAATCTCCGTAAAAAAGCGAATTCCCCTGGGCGGCGGTTTGGGCGGTGGCAGCTCGGATGCGGCCACGACCCTGCTGGCGCTCAATCAAATGTGGGGCCTGGGATATACATCGGAGCAGATCGCAGAAATTGGCGGCACGTTAGGCGCCGATGTGCCCGTTTTCGTGGCCGGGCGATCCGCCTGGGCTGAAGGGATCGGCGACCAGCTCATCCCGGTGAAACTGGGACCTGACTCCTGGTTCCTAGTGGTGTTTCCGGGGGTCTCAGTGCCGACTGCAGCCGTATTCCAGGCTGCTGAATTGACACGGAATTCACCCCCCACCACAATGCGCGGCTTTTTGGAAACGGGCGGGCGGAACGATTGCGAAGCGGTCGTCCGCGCGCGCTTTCCGGCGGTGGCTGAGGCGTTGGACTGGCTGGCGCGATATGGGAACGCGCGTCTCACGGGTACGGGATCATGCGTGTTCGCGAAATTCTCGCGCGTCGAAGACGCCGAGCGCATCGCGGCGCGGGTACCGGATGCGTGGCGCGCGTTCGTAGCGCGCGGGCTGGACGAATCGCCCCTGCTCGAACAGTTAGGCAGTTGGGGTGTCGCCAAGCGGTAAGGCAGCGGGTTTTGATCCCGCCATTCGGAGGTTCGAATCCTTCCACCCCAGCCAGTTAATAGGATGCGGGACTGGTTGTCTTCAACCTGTCCCCATTCAAGAAGAGGTGGTACGTAGTGGAATCGGAAACGCTGACGTTGTTCGCGGGTAACGCCAATCCGGCGCTGGCTCACGACATCGCGCGCCACCTGACGACACCGCTCGGCCGCGCCTACGTCGGACGGTTCTCCGACGGCGAAGTGAACATCGAGTTGATGGAGAACGTGCGCGGTCGCGATGTGTTCATCGTGCAGCCCACGTGTCCGCCGGCGAACGATCACCTGATGGAATTGCTCGTCATGGTGGACGCCTGCCGGCGCGCCTCCGCGGCGCGTATCACCGCGGTGGTGCCGTACTTCGGGTATTCGCGCCAGGATCGCCGGCCGCGCGCCACGCGCAGCGCGATCACCGCGAAGCTGGTGGCGAACATGATTCAGAGCGCGGGTGTGAATCGTCTGCTGACGATCGACCTGCACTCGGACCAGATACAGGGATTTTTCGACATCCCGGTGGACAATGTGTACGCGTCGCCGGTGTTGTTAGGCGATGCGTACCGGCAGCGCTACGAGAACATGATCGTGGTGTCGCCGGACGTCGGTGGCGTGGTGCGCGCGCGGGCGCTGGCCAAGCGGCTCGACGATGCCGACCTCGCCATCATCGACAAACGCCGGCCGCGGCCGAACGAGTCGAAGGTGATGAACATCATCGGCGATGTCGCGGGCAAGACCTGCGTGCTGGTCGACGACATGGTGGATACGGCGGGCACGCTGGCTGCGGGCGCGCAGGCGTTGAAGGACGACGGAGCGTTGAAAGTGGTGGCCTACATCACGCACGCCATCCTCTCCGGCAATGCCATCGAGAAGATCATGAAGTCGGCGCTGGACGAGCTGGTGGTCACTGACACCATCCCGCTGTCGCCGGCGGCGAAGCAATGTGGACGAATCCGGCAGTTGTCAGTTTCGGGGTTGCTGGCCGAGACCATCCGTCGTATCCGCGACGAGGACTCGGTGAGCAGCCTCTACCTGGACTAAAACGGTAGTTAGCTAGCGGGACGGTCGCCATTTTCTGGAAAAAGGGGCCGGACCTGATGCGAGAAAGTTTGATTTGATGTTTTGTTGGATGAGGTCCGGCCCCTTTTGCTAGAAAATGGGGGCTGTCCCCATTCCTGGGTGGCGGCACTGGTCGCGGTGTCCGCCGAATATTGATGTAACTGGAGTTTCTATCATGCGTATTTCTTTCGAACTCGCCGCCGAGTTCCGCGAAACGGAGGGCAAAGGTGCGAGCCGCCGCCTGCGTCACGCGGGACGAGTGCCGGCAATCCTCTACGGTGGTCACGCGGAGCCGCGTGCCATCACTCTCAATCACCAGAAGCTGATGACGCTGGTGGACAACGAGAAGTTCTATTCCTCGATCATCAATCTCGTCGTTGCCGACAAGAAGCAGGCTGCGATCGTCAAGGATCTGCAGATGCACCCGGCGCGCAACGCCATCGTGCACGTCGACCTGCAGCGCGTCGTGGAGACCGAGAAGATCCGCATCCACATCCCGATCCACTTCAAGGGTGAGGCCGCATCGCCGGGCGTGAAGAGCCAGGGTGGCGTGGTATCGCACCGTATCGCCGACGTGGAAATCTCCTGCCTGCCGAAAGACCTGCCCGAGTCCATCGAGCTCGATCTGTCGAAGATGGAGATGAACCAGTCCAAACATCTGTCCGACCTGCCGTTGCCGGAAGGCGTCACGATCCCCGGTATCGCCAAAGCCGATGCCGTGGTCGTTACGATTCATCCGCCACGTGCGGAAGAGCCGGAACCGACCGCCGAAGTCGCCGTCGCAACGCCTGCCGAAGGCGCTGCTCCGGCCGAAGGTGCGGCCGCTGCCGGTGCGAAGCCGGGCGATGCGAAGGCGCCTGCCGGCGACGCGAAGGGCGCCGCTGCTGCGGCTCCCGCGAAGAAGGAAGGCGGCAAGAAGTAAGGGTCGAGTCTGGAGAGGGCGTGGGCGATTCGCCCGCGCCCACTTCACTGACTGTTTCCTGGAAATGGGGACATTCCTCATTTAGTTGTAACAAAGTCGGAAGCGATTGACGCCGCTCCGACCGATGCGTTTGTTACAACTAAATGAGGAATGTCCCCATTTCCAAGTTCGATATGCCCGCAAACGCACTCAAACTCATCGTCGGTCTCGGCAATCCGGGTCCCGAATACGCGCGCACGCGTCACAACGCGGGCTTCTGGCTCGTGGATGAACTGGCGCGGCGTCACGGCGGCACGTTCCGATTCGAAGGCAAGCACCAGGCGGAGCTCGCGCGTGTGCGCGTGGGCGGCGAGGAGCTGTGGCTCGTGAAGCCCATGACTTTCATGAATCGCAGCGGCGGACCGGTGTCGAGCGTGCTGGGTTTCTACAAGATGACGCCGGCACAGATGCTGGTGGCGCACGACGAAATCGACCTGCCCAGTGGCACCGTGCGGCTCAAGGAAGCCGGCGGCCACGGCGGTCACAACGGTGTGCGCGATCTCATCGCGGCGCTGGGCGATGGTTTCTGGCGGCTGCGCATCGGCGTGAGCCACCCCGGAGCCAAGAACGAAGTCGTGGACTTCGTGCTGACGCGCGCCGGCGCGGACGAGCAACGTACCATCGACGAGACCATCGTCGCGGGCGCGGACTCGATCGAAGAGATGCTGCGCTCCGGAGCGCAGATCGCCATGAACAAATTGCATGCGCGCGGCAAGGCCGCGGCGCCAACCAAGGAAAGCTAGATGGGAATCAAGTGCGGAATCGTGGGTCTCCCCAACGTGGGCAAGTCCACGTTGTTCAATGCGCTGACGCGCGCGCAGATCGCGGCGGAGAACTATCCGTTCTGCACCATCGACCCGAACATCGGCATCGTGCCGGTGCCCGACCTGCGGCTCGACGCGTTATCGAAGATCGTGGAGCCGGAGAAGATCGTTCCGACCACGGTCGAGTTCGTCGACATCGCGGGCCTGGTGGCCGGTGCCTCGCAGGGCGAAGGCCTCGGCAACAAGTTCCTCGCGCACATCCGCGAGACCGATGCGATCTCGCATGTCGTGCGCTGTTTCGAAGACGCCGACATCGTGCACGTATCGGGGCGCGTGAATCCGATCTCGGACATCGACATCATTGACACGGAGCTCGCGCTCACCGACCTGCAGTCCGTGGAAAAGGCCGTGGATCGCAATACCAAGGCCGCCAAGGGTGGCGACAAGGACGCGGCGCGCAAGAAGGATCTCTTCGAGCGCATGCAAAAACATCTCGACGACGGCAAGCCCGTGCGCTCCATGGGACTCACCAAGGAAGAAAAGGCCGACAGCCAGGAGTTGCACCTGCTCACGGCCAAGCCCGTGATGTACGTGGCCAACGTGAAGGAAGACGGATTCACCAATAACGCGCATCTCGATGCGGTGACCGCGCGCGCCAAGACCGAAGGCGCCCAGGTGGTTGCCGTGTGCGCGGCCATCGAAGCGGAGATCAGCCAGCTCGAAGAGGCCGATCGCGCCGAATTCCTTCGCGATCTCGGGCTTGCCGAGCCCGGCCTCAACCGGGTGATTCGCGCCGGGTACGACTTGTTAGGGCTGCAGACCTACTTCACGGCCGGCGTGAAGGAAGTGCGTGCCTGGACCGTGCGAGGCGGCTCGACCGCGCCGCAGGCCGCGGGCGTGATCCACACCGATTTCGAACGCGGTTTCATTCGCGCCGAAGTGATCGCCTACGAGGACTTCATCAAGTACCAGGGCGAAGCGGGTGCGAAGGATGCCGGCAAGCTGCGCCTCGAAGGCAAGGAATACCTGGTGAAGGAAGGCGACGTCATGCACTTCCGCTTCAACGTCTAGTTCAGGGCAAAGAAGCCCCGGGGAGAAGAGATTGCTCGTCAGGGTTCGAAAGATGTTGCGCCGATTGGGCTTCGCAATCGGCATCGTGATTGTCACCATTCTCTTCGTGCGCGCGTTCGATGCCTGGCGCTCGCCGCCGCTCAAGCTCTGGCACACGCAGGTGCCACATGAACTCGATGCGCACGACATCGACGCGGCGGACTGGGAAACCTGGGTGGTGGCGGAAAATGCGGCGTTTGCTGAGGTGCAGCGCGAAGTCATCGACGCGCTACCGGCGGAAGATCAGATTTCCATCAATCGCTATTTCGCGGCGAGCCCGATCAATCCGCAACGCTTCGCGCAGAACTGGAATCATTCGTTCGTGCTGACGCCGGTCGGTACGCCTCGCGGCGCCGTGGTCCTGCTGCACGGGCTGACGGACTCCCCCTATAGCGTGCGGCACATTGCGCTGCGCTATGTCGAGCGCGGCTACGTCGCGGTGGCGGTTCGCATGCCGGGGCACGGCACCGTGCCGGCGGGTCTGACGACCACGCGCTGGGAAGCCTGGCTAGCGGCGACGCGGCTCGCGGTACGCACCGCGCGTGCGATGGCGGGCGATGACGTGCCGTTGCACCTGGTCGGCTATTCGAACGGCGGCGCGCTGGCGCTGAAATATTCGCTCGACTCGCTCTCCGACCCGAAACTGGCGCGCCCCGATCGGCTGGTGCTCCTCTCGCCCATGGTCGGCATCACGAGCTTTGCGCGTTTCGCCGGTGTGCTCGGCTGGCCGGCCGCATTTCCGTCGTTCGCGAAGGCGGCGTGGCTCGACGTACTGCCGGAATACAACCCGTTCAAGTACAACTCGTTTCCGGTGAACGCCGCGCGGCAGAGTTCGCAGGTGGTGCGCGCCGTGGAGAAAGCGTTCGTCGGTGCCGCAAAAAGCGGCGCGCTCGCCAAACTACCGCCGGTGCTCACGTTCCAGTCGGTGCTCGATGCCACAGTCTCGACCCGCGCCGTGGTCGATTCGCTGTACCGGAACCTGCCTGCGAATGGCAGCGAACTGGTGCTGTTCGATGTCAACCACCGCGCCGGCGTGGCGCCGATCATCCGTCCCGAACAGGCGAATGTGCTGGCATCGCTGCTGCCGCCGGCGCCGCGTCAGTTTGCCGTCACGGTGGTGGGTAACGCCACGGATGATGCCGCGACCGACGAAGCTCGTACCATCGCAGCCGGCGCGACCGAAAGCCAAGCCCAACCATTGGGCCGGCTCTACCCCAAGGATCTGTATTCACTGTCTCATGTGGCGCTGCCGTTCCCGCTGCAGGATGGGTTGTATGGCAGCGAGCTGGGCGCGAATGAGAATTTCGGTGTGCGGCTCGGCATGGTGGCGGTTCGAGGCGAACGCGGCGCGCTGATCGTGGGCGCCGATACGATCATGCGCGCGAGCTCAAACCCGTTCTTCGACTACATGCTGGAACGCATCGAAGCGGGCATTCCGGCGGACTGACCCATGAAACGGTGCCTGACCCCAAATCCGGACTACTTCTTGGCGACCTTGAGCAGCATGTCCGCTTCGTAGTCGGCGAGCGGCACGTCGAGCGCCTTCGCCATCGACGCCGGGAGCGGGAGCATGGGTGCTTCGTTGCTGCCGACGCGCAGCATCTTCGCCATCTCCGGTGCCTCGACGGGCCGGGCAATATAGAAACCCTGTGCGAGCGTACAGCCGTGTGCAGCCAGGAATTCCAGTTGTTCCTTGGTTTCCACGCCTTCGGCGACGATCTTCAGGCCTAACTGCCGGCCCATCGCGATGATGGCGGCGCAGATCGCCGCGTCATTGGAATCCCGGCCGAGATCGGCGACGAACGAGCGGTCGATCTTGAGCGCCTCGATGGGGAAATGCTTGAGATAGGCCAGCGACGAGTAGCCCGTGCCGAAGTCATCGATGGCCACGTGGACGCCGAGTTCGCGCACCGCGCGCACCGACAGCGCCGCGGCGGCCTCGTCTGCCATGAGCAGGCTCTCGGTGATCTCCAGCTCGAGACAGGAACCCGGCAAGCCTGCTTCATCGAGATGCGCGAAGACCCAGTCCGGAAAACCCGGCGCCTCGAATTGCGCACCGGAAACGTTCACGGCCACACGCAGGTCGCGGCAGCCGGCCTGCCACCATTCGGCGATCTGCTTGAGCGCCTGGCGCATCACCTGGTCGGAGAGCTGCACGATGAGACCGGATTCTTCGGCGACCGGAATGAATTCATCCGGCGGCACGATGCCGCGCGTGGGATGACGCCAGCGGACCAGCGCCTCGACACTGGCGATGCGGCCGGTGGCGACTTCGATCTGCGGTTGATAGACGAGGAACAGCTCGTTCTGTTCGAGCGCGCGCCGCAATTCGGTTTCGAGTTCCAGCCGTACCACCGAACGCGCGCGCATGTCCTCGCTGTAGATGATGCCGCGGTTGCCGCCCGAGGTCTTCGCTTCGTGCAATGCCAGGCCCGCGGTTCGCAGCAGCTCGTCGGCGAAACTGCCATGGTCGGGAAAAATGGCGATGCCGATGGTGCAGGTCACGAAGAAATCGCGATGCCGGATCAGGTACGGCGAGGCGAACGCGGCGGTGATGTTGGCGATGGCCTTCTGCACGTCCGAATCGGCCTGCAGGTGCCGGATCGCAACCGCGAATTCATCGCCCGCGAGCCGCGCCAGCGGCATGGTCACGGCGCCATCGCTTTCCAGCTTGAGGAATGTGCCGAGACGAAGCGCCACGGCCTGCAGCAGCGCGTCACCGGCGCCGTGGCCGATGGTGTCGTTGATTCGTTTGAACTGGTCGAGGTTGATGCGCAACACGGCGAAGCGCTCGCCGGTCGTGGTCGCTTCGCGACGCGCTTCTTCCAGCAATTGCAGCAGGTATTGCCGGTTCGGCAGCTGCGTCAGCGGATCGAAGAACGCGAGCTCGCGGATGCGATTCGCCGCGCGATGACGTTCGGTCACGTCGCGCAACACCAGCAACAGGCGGCCACGGTCATACGGCACGATGCGCGTTTCGAAACGGCGCTCGACGCCGTCGCGGATGCATTCGAATTCGACTTCGGTGCGTTCGCTGCGCACGCGGCAGTCGTCGAGCGCATGTGCGATGGAACGCGCTGCGTCGCCGGTGACGAGATCGGTGACCTTCAACTCGCAACTCTTGCCGCCGGCGAAGAATGGATGGTTGTCGGTGGCGCCGAGCCGGTCGACGATGCGGTCATACATGTCGACGACCAGCAGCAAGTCGGGCAGAGCGTCGAGCATGGCACGCTGGCGGCCCTCGCTCTCTTCGAGCTCCTGCACCAGCCGGCCGCCGCGCACCAGGTATTGAACGCGATGGCCTAACAAATTCCAGTTGATGGGCTTGGCGAGAAAGTCCGTGGCGCCGGCCTGGTACGAGGTGTTGATCGAGGCAACGTCGTCGCGGCCCGTGACCATCATGATCGGCAAATGCCGGCCACCCTCGCTTGCACGGATCGCCTTGCAGGCTTCGTAACCGTTCATCGACGGCATTTCGACATCCATGAGCACGGCGTTGCAGTCGCCGGCCTCGACTGCCGCCACGGCCGCCGTGCCGTCGGCCGCTTCGGAGACCGAAAAGCCACTGCGCTCGAGCGCGCGCCGCATGAGCAGCCGCGAGCCGGCATCGTCGTCGACGATGAGTACGTGGATGGGTTTGCCCCCGGTCTTTGGCACGTCAGGCCACCTTGGCGGAGTTGTCGAGCGCTTCGAGCTCGGAGAGGGCGACGGTGCGCTGCGCGCGCAACTTGGTCATGGTTGCCGGCAGCTCCGAGATGTCGCCGCCGCGCGCCAGATGTTCGATCTGCCGCGCGATGGCCGCGACGTTCGTGGCTCCCAGGTTCGCGCTGGAGCTCTTCAAGGTGTGCGCCGCGCGCGCCACGTTCTCGGAATCTCCCACCTTCAATGCATTCTCCATGTCGGCCAACAGCTGCGAGGAATCGTCACGATAGAGCGCGATCAGCCGTGACAGCAGGCGATCCTGTCCGTCGGGGTCGAGCTGGCGCACGGCTTCGATGGCCGAATGGTCCAGCGTTACTTTGTTAGCTGCCGAACGCGAGACCTTCGAAGGCAGCAGGATGTTGCGCAGCTGAGCGAGCGTGAAGGGTTTGGCGAGATAGTCGTTCATGCCGGAGGCGAGGCAGGCCTCACGATCGCCCACCAGCGCGTTGGCGGTCAGCGCCACCACGCGCGTCGGCTCGAGTTTGCGGGCCACTTCGCGTTCGCGCAGCTTGCGCGTGGCGATGAAGCCGTCCATGACGGGCATCTGGCAATCCATGAGGACCACGTCGAATTCCTGCTTTTCGAGCGCGTCCAGCGCCTCGACGCCATTGCCGGCGTGCATCGCGTCGCAGCCGAGCCGTTGCAGCATCTCGAGTGCGAGAGTGCGGTTGACCATGTTGTCCTCGACCAGGAGGACGGAGAGATGATCGAGCACGGGTTCGTTCTCCGGCGCGAGCATGGCGGGTGCGGAACTGACGTCGTGGAACGGCACGGCCTGCAGCGCTTCGTGCAGGGCCCGGCGCAGCATGCTCTGGCGCACGGGCTTGGAGAGGCGGCGCATCGGCGCGAGCTGCGTGACCAGCGCTCCTTCGATATCGTCCGCGACCGAGCTCACCATGATGGCGGGGATCGATTTCCACTGCGGGTTGCGCCGCACCTCTAACAACCAATCCACGCCGTTCTGTTCGGGCATGTGCCAGTCGAGCACGATGATCTTGGGCGGAAGTCTGCACTCCTGCATGGCATTCAGGTGCGCCTGCGCTGCCATCGCGCTCGCCGCGGTGGTCACGACGAAGCCCCAGGCTTCGAGTTGCGATCCCAGGATCTCGACGTTGATGGCACTGTCGTCCACCACCAGCACGCGCGTGCCAGGCGCCAGCATCAGGCCCTGCGAAGAGTCCGAAGCAATGGCGGGGGCGGCGGGCAGCGTGATGGCCAGCGAGAACGTCGAACCGACGCCGGGTTGACTCACCACCGTGATGTCGCCGCCCATGAGCGTGGCGAGCTGGCGACTGATGGCGAGGCCAAGTCCCGTGCCGCCGAAGCGTCGCGTGGTCGAACCGTCTTCCTGCACGAAGGCATCGAAGATCGCCGCCTGGTTCTCGGGGAGGATTCCGGTGCCCGTGTCGACCACATCGATCACCAGCGCTACATGCGTCTCGGAAGGTGTCACGCCACGCGCGCGGACCAGCACGTGGCCGGTGGCGGTGAACTTGAGCGCGTTGGACACCAGGTTCATGAGGATCTGGCGGATGCGCAGCTCGTCGCCCTTGGCCCAGCGATGCAGGTACGGATCGATGTCGAGCAAGAGCTCGATGCCTTTCTGATGCGCCCTTTGTGCAAATAGGTCAATGACCTCTTCAACGACCTGGCGGATGTCGAGATCCTGCGCCTCGAGGCGCAGCCTGCCGGCTTCGATCTTCGAGAAGTCGAGAATGTCGTTGATGATGGCGAGCAGCGCATCGGCCGAGCTCTGGATGGTCGCGGCGAAGCGGCGCTGGCGCGGATCGAGCTTGGAGTCGAGCAGCAGCTCGGTCATGCCGAGCACGCCGTTCATGGGCGTGCGGATTTCGTGTGACATGCGCGCCAGGAATTCGCTCTTGGCCTTGCTCGCGGCCTCGGCGAGGCGGCAGGCCTCGACGCTGTCATTCATGGCCTGGCGCAGGGTCTTGTTCGCCTCGGCCAGACTCTTGGTGCGCTCCACCACCTCCGCTTCGGCGAGCACGTGCTGGCGCGCGAGTTCCTGCTCGCGTTGCTCGATCTTGACCAGCATGCCGTTGTAGCCGCGCATCAGCGTGCCGATTTCGTCATCCGAAGTGACGTCGGCGCGGCGCGAATAGTCGCCGCGTTCGGCGGCCTGCATGGTATCGACCAGATTGAGCAGCGGAGCGGCTATCTGTCGCTGCACGCGACGCGCCAGTAGATAGGCCAGTGCCAACGCGGCCGCCGAGCTGCCGAGCAGGATCGCGAGCTGCACCAGCATCGCCTCCTGGAGCTCCGAGAGGTTGGCGCGCACGTACAGGTGACCGATGAGCTTGCCGTCATCGGTGATCGGGTAAACCAGGTGAAGTGCGGTGAGGCCGTCGAAGCGATGCTGGTGCGCGCTGCTCTGGAAGGCTTCCTGCTTCCACTTCTGGATCGGAGTCATCTCCCCGCGGGAACTGTTCATGAGCAGCGTCTTGCTGCCGGCGTAGTGCATGAGCACGCGATTCTTCGCATCGATCAGCAACGCCTCTTCGACGTTCGGCTCGACGCGCAACGCGCTAACCAGTGCTTCGGC
>Ga0193717_1001672_pt1 | contig 13455 bp, 8 predicted proteins | sample U2c2metaG_FD_145900 | JGI IMG/M metagenome (GOLD analysis project Ga0193717, IMG submission 145900) | Soil microbial communities from a riparian zone of the East river system, Colorado, United States - U2c2 | ecosystem: Environmental > Terrestrial > Soil > Riparian zone | place: USA: East River... | reverse complement strand
TAAATATCCTCAAAAATGATCAGACTAGGAACATTAGCATACGAAGAAAAAAGAACATCGCATCCTGGGATTTTAAATATTTACTCATGCTCCTGAAATTTTAATGCGTTTGCCCTGATAAAATCCTCAAAACTATTTGCTTATAAAACAAATAAGCGTATCTTTGCAGTCCCGAAAATGCGGGGTATAATAAACGTTTAAACAATTTAATTTAAAGCAAGTGAATACGTTAAGTTACAAAACTGTCTCAGCCAACAAAAAAACCGTTAACAAACAATGGGTTGTTGTTGACGCACAAGGCGAGATTTTGGGGCGCTTGTCCACTAAGATCGCAATGATCATCAGGGGGAAAACCAAGCCAGATTTCACCCCGAACGTAGACTGCGGTGATAATGTAATAGTTATCAATGCAGACAAGGTAAAGTTGACCGGAAACAAGTTTAGCGATAAACAATACGTTTCTTACACTGGTTATCCAGGTGGTCAGCGTTTCATTTCTCCTAAGGAGTTAATGGCAAAACATCCTGAGCGCGTAATTGAAAAAGCCGTTCGTGGTATGTTACCTAAAAGTCGTTTGGGTAAAGCATTATTTGGTAATCTGTATGTATATGCAGGTTCTGAGCATCCTCATGCAGCACAAAACCCAACAACCATTTAACTTTTAATTTTAAAGGAGAAAAGAAATGCCAACAACTAACACTTCAGGCAGAAGAAAAACAGCCGTTGCACGCATCTATCTTACCGAGGGTAATGGTGCGATCATCGTAAACGGTAAAGATTACAAAGAGTACTTCCCAACATTGCCATTACAATACATCGTTACTCAGAGCACTGAGGTTTCTGGCTCAACCGGAAAATTTGATGTTAAAGTAAATGTTGCAGGTGGTGGTGTAAAAGGACAGGCAGAAGCCGTTCGTTTAGCTATTGCGAAAGCCATTGTTGAACTTGATCCTGAAAAGAAACCTTCACTACGCGCTAAAGGTATAATGACACGTGATGACCGTATGGTTGAGCGTAAAAAACCAGGACGCAAGAAAGCACGTAAGAGATTCCAATTCAGTAAACGTTAATCAAAGGAGGACAACAAAATGGCAAGAACAACATATCAGGATTTACTGGATGCAGGTGTACACTTTGGTCACCTTACCCGCAAATGGGATCCGAAAATGTCACAGTACATTTTCATGGAGCGTAACGGTATCCACATTATTGATTTAAATAAAACCTTAACCAAGGTTGAAGAAGCTGCTGCAGCTATCAAACAAATTGTAAAATCAGGCCGTAAGGTATTATTCGTAGCTACAAAGAAACAAGCGAAAGATATTGTTGCTGATTATGCAAAAACAGTAAACATGCCATACATCACCGAGCGTTGGTTGGGTGGTATGTTAACTAACTTTGCAACTGTACGTAAGTCGATCAAAAAGATGTCAAACATCGATAAATTGACTAAAGACGGTACTTACAGCAACCTTTCTAAAAAAGAAAGACTGATGATACAACGTGAGCGTATCAAATTAGAAACACTGTTAGGTGGTATCTCTGACTTGAACCGTTTACCTGCAGCATTATTCCTGATCGACGTTAAGAAAGAACATATCGCGGTTTCAGAAGCGTTAAAGTTGAACATCCCTACATTTGCGATGGTTGATACCAACTCTGATCCTTCAAACATCGATTTCCCGATTCCGGCAAATGACGATGCTACCAAATCAATTTCATTGATCACCAGCATTATCATCAAAGCTATTGAAGAAGGTTTAGATGAGCGCAAACGCGAGAAAGAAGACGAAGCAGAAAAAGAAGCAGCTGTAGCGAAAGCTAAAGCAGATGCTCCTGAAGTAGCGGACAGAACCCCTAACGAAGGTGGTAAAAGAACCCGCAAAACCGCCGAAGTAGCAGATGTTGCAGCCGACACTGATGCTGAAGCTCCTGCTGCCGAAACAGAAGAGTAATAGAATTAATTGTGGGTTGTAGGTTGTGAGTTATATTTTTTATACCCACAATTTACAACCCATAATTTTAATAGTAAAAACAGTTACAGGTTATAGTACGGCTTTACTTTTGCCTGCAATTAATAACTCAAAACTTACAATAAAAAATTAAAAACATGTCTACAGTACAAATATCTGCAGCCGACGTAAACAAACTGCGCCAGCAAACTGGTGCCGGTATGATGGATTGCAAAAAAGCTTTAACCGAAACTAACGGTGATTTTGAAGCAGCTATCGATTTTTTAAGAAAAAAAGGTGCTAAAGTTGCGGCAAGCCGTCAGGACAGAGAGTCAAACGAAGGTGTTGTTATTTCACGCACTTCACAAGACGGAAAGATCGGTGTAGTTATCGAGTTAAACTGCGAAACTGACTTTGTTGCCAAAAATGCTGAGTTTATTGCTTTTGCTAACGCTATTGCAAACGAAGCTGTTGAAAACAAACCTGCTACTATCGAAGAGCTTTATGCCCTTTCAATTGACGTGGATACTACCCGTACTACTATTGGTGATGCTATCATTGACAAAACCGGTAAGATCGGCGAAAAAATTGGTGTGTCTAAATACGAAGTTGTTGAAGGCGAAAAAGTTATCGCTTACATACATGGTAACTTCCGTTTAGGTGTATTGGTTGCTTTAAGCGCTAATGCAGCCGGTGCAGATGAAGCAGGTAAAGACGTAGCCATGCAAATTGCTGCCATGAACCCTGTTGCTATTGATAAAGACGGTGTTGATGCTACTACCATTGAGCGTGAGCTTGAAATTGCAAAAGAGCAGATCCGTGCCGAAGGTAAACCAGAAGAAATGGTTGAAAAGATCTCTTTAGGTAAGCTGAACAAATTCTACAAGGATTCAACCCTGTTAAATCAGGAGTTTGTAAAAGATCCTCAAAAAGCGTTGCTCAGTTTTTGAGCACTGTTGAAAAAGGTTTAACAGTAACCGCCTTTAAGCGAGTAGCTTTAGGAGCTTAAATATATTATCCCCCTCGTTTTAAAACGAGGGGGATTTTTTTTGCTGTATTGTTACTGAACATTTAATAATAAGCATTAAAAATGGCCTGTCATCCTGAGCTTGGCTAAGGATCGCACGTAAAGGCCTACCCACCATGCTTCGACAAGCTCAATGAAACCGCCCTTTAATCGGGTCTTTTAAGAACGACGTTACAAGAATTATTACTATGATAACAGCGCTTCACAATCTCAAACTTATTTCAGGTGGCCAGATCACCGAAGGTAAAGCCGTTTTAATATCCGGCAGCCAAATCATTGATGTAATTGCAGACAAGGCCATTCCTCAGGATGCCGAAAAGATAAACCTGGAGGGTGCCTATCTTGCCCCTGGATTTATCGATCTGCAAATTTATGGCAGCGGTGGCCGGCTGTTTGCCGGTATCCCTACCGTTGAGGCCCTTGAACAATTGGAGAACGACCTGCTAAGCCAGGGAACAACCGGTGTGTTTGCCACTATAGGTACCAACACCAATGATATTGTTGAAAAAGGTATCGAAGCCGCAAAAATATACCGTACAAAAAGTAAAGGCGCCTTTTGGGGCCTGCACCTGGAAGGGCCATATTTAAACCCGGCAAAACGGGGGGCACATCCAGAAAAATTTATAAAGAAAGCCACCCTTGCCGAAGTTAAGGGCTGGGTTGAGCGTGCTGATGGTGTTATTAAAATGATCACCATAGCACCCGAGCTGCAGGATCAGGAAGTAATAGATTATCTGTATAGCCAGGGTATTATCATATCATCGGGCCATAGCAACGCGACTTATGCCCAGGGGAAGTCGTTTTTAAACAAACCTGTGCAGGCCGTAACGCATTTATTTAATGCCATGCCGCAAATGCACCACCGCGAACCGGGCTACATTCCTGCAATTTTTGAGGAACGGCCATATACCAGCATTGTTGCCGATGGCATTCATGTTGATTTTGCCATGGTGCGCCTGGCCAAACGGGAACTGGGCGATAAGCTTTTTTTAATTACCGATGCCGTTACTTCGGCAACCGAAGGGGCGTATCAGCATGAGTTAAGGGGCGATAGATATACAATGCCTGATGGCACACTATCCGGCTCATGTTTAACCATGCTTAAGGCCGTTGAAAATTGTGTAAAACTGGTTGGTATTGACTTAGCCGAAGCAGTGAACATGGCTTCGTTATATCCTGCACAGCTGGCAAAACAAACAAACAAGGGCAAAATTGAAAAAGGATTTGATGCCGACCTCATTATTTTTGACGCGGGGTTTGAGGTTAAAAGCACTATTTTAAATGGTGATTTTTTAACAAAGACAACATAAAATTTTAACACTGGTTTTTATTCTTTATTTTTGGCGAACTACTCCCATATGAACAGAGCTTTATCAATTCATGATATACACCAAAGCAAGCTCCTTCTATTTCTATTCAAATTCCATCTATTTCTATTATTAACAAATCACACCAAATGAAGTACAAAAGAATCTTACTAAAACTTTCGGGCGAATCGCTAATGGGCAGCAGGCAATACGGTATTGATAATAATCAGGTTTTGCAATATGCCCATGATATTAAAAACGTATATGATGCGGGTATTGAAATTGCGGTTGTTGTAGGTGGCGGTAATATTTTCAGGGGATTAAGTGCCGAGAAATCAGGTATGGAACGTGCTCAGGCCGATTACATGGGTATGCTGGCTACCGTAATTAACTGTATGGCCCTTCAAAACGCGCTCGAGAGTATTGGTGTTGAAACACGCTTGCAATCGGCCATTAAAATGGAGCAAATATGTGAACCTTACATTCGCCGCCGTGCCATGCACCACCTTGAAGTTGGCAAAATTGTGATCTTCGGAGCCGGTACCGGTAACCCATATTTCACAACCGATACTGCCGCGTCACTGCGTGCTATTGAAATTAAAGCCGATGTTGTATTAAAAGGCACACGCGTTGATGGTATTTATACTGCCGATCCTGAAAAAGATTCATCCGCTACCCGTTACGATGAAATATCGTTCCAGGAAGTATATGACAAAGGATTAAATGTGATGGATATGACCGCCATAACCCTTTGTCGCGAAAATAAACTGCCTATCATCGTGTTTGATATGAACCAGTCGGGCAATTTTATGAAAATAGCCCTGGGCGAGCCTATTGGTACTTTGGTTCACTAAATCATTTAATCCTAATATTTACTTGTCATTTCAGGATGACAAGATGATAATTTCACATAAACAAAAAAAGAGGCTGTAAATCAGGGGGCACTGAAAAAGTCCTTTTAGGTTAAAGAGGTGATCGCACAAGTAAAATAGAGGCGCTGAGAATCGTTTAAACGAAAGTGCTCTCCAGGACCTCTGTCCAAATGCGCCAAAGAAAAAGGGGCTATTTTCCATATAGAAAATAGCCCCTTTTGATAAATAGCCACTTTTTCAGTGCCCTCCTAAATCATGATCAGCCCCTTTTTCTTTGATTTATTCGGGTACCTGGTGGAGAACGTTTTCTTTTAAACGATTCTCAGAGCCGCTAGTTTATTTATACAGCCTCTTGCTTTATAAGTCAAATGCCTATTTATTTAGTATCACTAAGTTGTTTGATAGCATTATCGGCAGCTGTTGCAGATGCAGTATCATTCAATTGGGTACGTTGTATTTTTATACCTTGCATTACCCCACCAACAAACTGGGCGGCTCCATACATTTTGTATTTTATACCAAAGGCTTTTAACTCTTCAATACCTTGTTGTGCGTACTCCGGTTTTTCAACACGACCGGTAAAATCGGCAAATTTTTGAACGCTGTTGAACTTGTTTTGTGTGGTACTATTTTTAAAGGTATCATAGATATAAGGCCATTCAGTCGATCCGCCGTTTGCGGCATAAACACTAAATATAGCTGTGGTTAACGGGCCTTTATTGTCTTTTTCAAAACCTTTAGCCAAAGGTAAAGCTTGTGCAGGCTCCAACAGGCTGATAGCTGTTAATGCAGCTCCCTGTACCGCATATGATTCGCTGTTAAGCGATTCCTTGAAAAGGGTTAAATTACCTGAAGCCTTTAGTTTGCCTAAGGCTGTGATAGCAGCGGCACGAACCAGTGTATTATCATCGGTTTTGGCCAGCGAGGTCAGGATAGGCTGGGCAGCGTTGCGTACATCATCATTGGTAAGGTTTAATGCTTTGATAGCCTTAATGCGCAGTCCGTAATATTTATCTTTTAAAGCTGCAATTATTATTTTTTGATTGGGTTTTTCTTTCTGATTGGCTGCTGCCGCTTCAATAGCCTCATACCTGTCCATATATAATGGAGCATTAAAATACTGGAACGAAAACTCTTCAATTGTTTTGTTATCAGTTTTTTTGGCGAGCAGTATTTTTTCACCATCAACATTTACCAGATCGGGTTTGGCTGCCACGTGGAAAGTTAAAGTATCGGCTTTATCATTCATCCATACTTTATGGCGCTCTTTTTTACCGCCCGAATAAATATCAATAGCCATTGGTAATTTGAAGGTTTGTCCGTCCTGGCTTTGTTGCAGGTAAACGGTTTGTGTCTTAGTGGCATCGTCCCATTTATAGCTAATGTTTAACACCGGGTTTCCTGCACCGAAATACCACTGGTTAAAGTACCAGTTAAGATCAAGTCCGCTGGCCTCTTCAAGTGCTAAACGCAACTGCTGGGCTTCGCCATTTTTAAATGCATTTGTTTTCAGGTAAATATTCAGGCCTTTAAAAAATGCGGCATCACCTAAATAATTACGCAGCATGTTTAAAATACGGCCGCCTTTTTGGTAGGTAACCACATCAAAAACATCTTCTTTATCTACATAATGAAAACGTACCAGGTCTTTTGTTTTGGCATCAGCATTTCTTAAGTAGTTTAGCATATCATCATGGTTATGCTCATCGCCGGCGTCTTTACCGTATTTATGCTCGGCCCACAGGGTTTCGCTAAAATTAGCGAACGATTCGTTCACGGTAAGGTTGCTCCAGTTTTCGGCGGTTACATAATCGCCAAACCATTGGTGAAACAGCTCATGCACAATAGTGCTGCGGCCATTGTTGAAATAAGCATCTATCAACTCGCGGTGTGTACCCTGTACATATTCACCATGTAATGTGGCAGTGGTGTTTTCCATAGCGCCGCTCACATAATCGCGTACTACAATTTGTGCGTATTTGTTCCACGGATAATCAACCCCTAAAGTTTTGGAGTAAAACTCAATCACTTCAGGAGTAAAGCCGAATATTTCTTTTGCGTAAGGCGCATATTTAGGCTCCAGGTAATAGTTTACCTCCTTGTTACGCCATTTATCCTTATAAATTTTAAAATCGCCAACGGCCATCATAAACAGGTATGGTGAGTGTGGCAACTCCATTTTCCAGATGTCGGTACGTGTGCCATCAGCATTTGTTTTTTGTGCGGCCAGCCTGCCGTTTGATAGTGTAACATACTTTGCGGGTACGGTCATGCTAATCTCTTCGGTAGTTTTTTGGCTTGGCTTATCAATAGTAGGGAACCAGGCCGATGAGCTTTCGGTTTCGCCTTGTGTCCATACCTGGGTTGGTTTATCCTTTTCAGTACCATCGGGGTTTATGAAGTATAAACCTTTTGCATCATTAATGGCCGCGCTGCCTTTTTGTTTTAACTCGTTTGGTTTAGCGGTGTAGTCAATGTATATGGTATAGCTTTCGCTGTTACGGTAAACTTTATCCAATTTAATTGCAACCGAAAGGCTATCCTGGTAAGTGAATTTTAGCGGTATATTTTTACCGTTTTTTACAACAGATATGTTTTTAAGGTCCATACCCTTGGCATCAAGTCTTAAACTATCGGTTGGGTAAAAGTGGGGTTTTAACGTAACCCATTCTTTACCGTACAGGTAACGTTTTTTATAATCAAAACGCACATCGAGTTTGGTGTGTACCAAATCATTCACCTTGGTTGGTGTTGCACGGAAAATTTGTAATGCCGGGTCCTCCGGTTTGGGCGCCTCCTGTGCATGGGATGAAGTAAAAGCTGCCGTTAACATACATGATAACAGTAGCGTTGAAAATGGTTTGAGATCAGTCATATAGCAATATTAATATTTTGCTTTCAAACTAAAAAGTTTGACTTTAAAGTTCCTGTGACGCTCAGAAATATTTTATGTTACTATGCGTATGATTTAGGCTATTTCCGGACGGGTCAATATGACTATTTGACGGTATAAAAGCGAACACCCGCTGTTCGGTTTCGTACAGTAGCGAATGTGGTAAATATTTAATTAATTGATAATTAGATAGTTAAATGAATGGCACATATTTTATTCTATGTACTTAGTAGAGAATATCCATTTAAAACAAGGCAAGCCTATTGATAAATTATGAACACAGAGGATCATGTTTGGAACCTGGCGACAAAAAAGTTAGCTAACGAGGCTTCGGAGGAAGAGTTGCGCGAGCTAAATGCCCTGCTGCAGGAAAACCCCGACTTAAATAATACCATAAAACTCATGTTTGACTGGTGGGATAACGATGAGAAGCAAAAGGTTGAAAATAACAGCCATTTCCTCTTTAAAAAGATACAGGAACATATAAAAGCGGCCGAGGCCAGGAACAATGCAACAGAGCAACATGATCCACTTCCTGTTAAACCCAATAAGGCAGATAAAAAAATTAAACGGGGCTTTAACTTTTTAAATAAAACCGCGATGATCAAAAATTACTTAAAAATTGCAGTAAGGCAACTGCGTAAACAAAAAATGTACGCCGCTATCAAGATTGGTGGTTTTGCGTTAAGTATTGCCGCTTGTTTGCTTATTGCCTTATACATCCGTAATGAACTGAGTTTTGATAAGGGCTACCCGGATGCCAACCGTATATACAGGATTGTTGGGGCATATCATGATGGTGATATTCATGATAAAGGGGTTGACTGGCCTGCGGTAATGGGCCGGACAGTCAAAGCGGATTTCCCGGAAGTAGAGAAGTTTGGCAGACTGATGCCTAACTCACTGTTTTGGGGTGCCGGTAGCAATGAGCTAAAACGTGCCGATGGTGTAGAGAATACGCATGAAGAGGGCTTTGCTTATGCCGATCAGTCGTTGCTTGATATATTGAAGCTGCCTATGGTTTATGGCGACAGGGCGCATGCGCTTGCCGAACCGCTAACTATGGTGATATCAAAAAGCAAAGCTGATAAATACTTCCCCGGCCAAAACCCGGTGGGTAAAGTAATGTTCCTTAATAATAACAAAACCAAACCATATAAAATTGGTGCAGTTATGCAGGATTTACCCGGAACCTCTCACCTGCATTATGATTTTTTATTAACACTCACAGGTGTTGAATTTTGGGAAGGAGAGCAAACAACCTGGGGCGCCAGCAACTATAGCGTTTATCTGTTGGTGAAGCCGGGAACCAATATTGCTGTGCTTGGGAAAAAGATCACCGATGGAATAATTAAAAATTATTACATACCGGATATGTTAAAGAACGGGGATAAAAATGTGCTAAAGATTGCTGACCAATTGAAAATGTATTTGCAGAACGTTGAAGATATCAACCTGCATTCGTATGATATCCATGACGGGATGTCGCACGGAGATATCCGTTTTGTATGGTTATTTGGTGCAGTGGCATCCTTTATTTTGCTCATAGCCTGCATTAACTTTATCAATCTTTCAACGGCAAAATCAGCCAACCGGGCAAAAGAAGTGGGTTTGCGTAAAGTGGTAGGTTCACAGCGCAGCGGGCTCATCAGCCAGTTTTTAACAGAATCATTAATTTATAGCTTCTTCTCATTTATACTGGGGTTAATATTGGCTGCTATACTGCTTCCTTATTTCAACGTTCTGGCATCAAAGACACTCACCATACCCTGGCTGCAATGGTGGCTGATACCAACCGTATTGGTATCGGCAGTGGTGATTGGGGTGGTTGCGGGCATCTACCCGGCGTTTTACCTTTCGGGTTTTAAACCTGTAGAAGTACTGAAAGGTAAACTAAGCATAGGCAGCAAAAGTTCGATGCTCCGTAATGGCCTGGTTGTTTTTCAGTTTACTACATCTATTATTTTGATCATCAGTACGGTTGTTATTTATAACCAGATGCAGTTTATTCTCAACAGAAAAGTGGGATTTGAAAAAGACCAGGTGGTAATGATCCAGGGTACTAATACTTTAGAGAATGAAGTAAAGAATTTTAAAAATGAACTGTTAAAGCTCTCCTCAGTAAAAAGTGTGTCTATAAGCGATTTTCTGCCGGTATCGGGTACCAAGCGAAATGGCAACGAGTTCCACAATGAAGGCAAAGAAAAGATCGAAGCCGGTATCGGCGGTCAGTTCTGGGATGTGGATGCCGATTATATCAAAACATTTGGGATGAAGATCGTGGCTGGCCGCAATTTTAACCCCGCCATGAAAACCGATTCGCAGGCTGTTATCATCAATCAAACTTTAGCTAAAAGGCTCAATCTTAAAAATCCGGTAGGTAAAAGGATCACCAATTACGGTCCGGGAAAGTTGATCATCGGCGTGGTACAGGATTTTAATTTCGAATCGTTAAGGGACAGGTTAGATCCTTTGGTGATGCATTTAGGTAACAGCACATCCATTGTATCGGTAAAAATAAAAACCGGGGATGTGAAAAATACGCTGGCACAGATCACCGCAACCTGGAAAAACTTCGCGCCCAACCAGCCCATCCGCTATACTTTTATGGATGAGCGCTTTGCCAGCATGTATGCTGATGTGCAGCGCATGGGCCGCATATTTACCACATTTGCCGTATTAGCCATCATTATTGCCTGTCTGGGGCTGTTTGCTTTAGCCGCGTTTATGGCCGAGCAACGGAGCAAGGAAATTGGTATCCGCAAGGTATTGGGCGCAAGCATCAGCAATATAACTACCCTATTGTCCATGAATTTTATAAAGCTGGTATTTATAGCCATTGTCATAGCATCGCCAATTTCCTGGTGGGCCATGACCAAATGGCTGCAGGATTTTACTTACCGCATAACCATAAGCTGGTGGATGTTTGCACTGGCCGGAGCAGTTGCCGTAATAATAGCGCTGCTTACAGTGAGTTACCAAAGCATAAAAGCCGCGTTAATGAACCCGGTAAATAGTTTGAAGGCGGAATAGTGAGTAGTGAGTAGTGGCAGATCAATTTAGGATTTAGAATTAAGGTTTATCAATTTAGAGCTCAGAAATTAGAGTTTCAGCATTAGGATTTATCAATTTAGGGTTTAGATTTTAGGATTTATAAGAATGATAAAAAGTTATTTAAAAACAGCCTGGCGGTTTTTGTTAAAGAACAAAACGTTCAGCTTCATCAACATTATTGGGTTGGCAACGGGTACGTTATGTTGCCTGTATATTTTACTGTATGTGCAGGATCAATATAGTTATGATAAGCAACATAAAGATGTGCAAAATATATACCGGGTTACAACTGATTTGGAGTTAACCGGCGATAAGCATCATGGGGCAGCAAGCTCGCCGCCCATTACACCGGCCATGAAAAATGATTTTGCCGAAGTGCAGCAATTTACACGCGTTGTAACCACCGAAGGCCTTGGCGCTAAACAACACTTGTTGCGTTATAAGGAAAAATCATTTTATCAACAGGATGCAGCTTATGTCGACTCTACCTTTTTTGATATGTTCAGCTATCACTTTGTTGGCGGGAATGCATCAAAAGTATTAGCCGAACCTTATTCAATTGTACTTCTTAAACCTGTTGCCGACAAACTTTTTGGAAAGGAAGATCCTGTAGGTAAAATGATATCTATTGATAATTCATTTGGAAAACATGATTTTAAGGTAACCGGGGTAATTGATGAAAGCCTGGGTAAAACACATATTCATGCCAGTATGTTTATGGCCATGAATAGCGGCGGATTAGGCGAATATGTTCGACAGAACAATACCTGGGGCGGCAATAACTTTCTGTATGCCTACGTAAAGCTCAGGCCCGATGCCAGCGCTGCAGCGCTGGAAAGAAAGCTGCCCGACTTTTTAAATAAGTATGGTGCGGCGCAAATGAAGGAGATAGGCATGAAAAAAGTGCTGCACCTGCAACAAATTACAACCATACATACAACGCCGGGATTTGAACATGAATTGACCAAAACACTCGATCCATCGTTCCTGTACATATTGATACTGATAGCGGTATTGATACAGGTAATTGCCTGTATCAATTTTATGAACCTATCCACCGCCCGTGCATCCCAACGTGCCAAGGAAGTAGGCGTAAGAAAAGTAATTGGCGCAGGCCAGGGTGACCTGATAAAACAATTTTTGGGTGAGTCGTTTTTGCTGGCTCTTATTGGAGTAGCCATAGCGCTGCCACTGTTAACGGTACTACTCCCTTATTTAAACCAGGTGACCCGTACAGATATACATTTATCGTTTTTTACAAATTACAAGCTTTGGCTAATGCTGCTGAGCCTGGTAGCGGTTACCGGCCTGGTTGCGGGTAGTTACCCTGCTTTTTATTTATCGGCCTTTAAGGCAGTAAAGGTGATAAAAGGCAATTTCACCAGTCATATTTCGGCCGCGGGCATTCGCAAATCATTGGTGGTGTTCCAGTTTGTTTTATCAATTGTGCTGGTAACCGGTATTATTGTGATTTACAGTCAGCTTAACTATATTAAAAACAAGGACCTGGGTTTTGATAAAAGCCAAAAACTGATCTTTAATTTTTACACCAATACTACCCAGCGCAAAATGATTGATTTTACCAACGACCTGAAGCAACTGGCCGAGGTAAAAGCAGTTAGCAACGCCGATAATTATTTAGGCCAGTTTGTACCGCATGATCATGGTGTTTACCTGGCCGGTGGCAATATGGCAGCCGCTACCGACGCGCAAAATATAAATACCGATGAAAACTTTGTAAAAGCTAATGGTATAAAAATGATCAGCGGTCGCGATTTCAGACAGCGTGATTCATCAAGGGTGTTAATTAACGAAACACTGGCCAAACGCTTAGGCTTAAACCCGCAAACCGCTCCGGGCACCCGGTTGTATTCCAAGTTTGAGTCCAACCCTGCAACCTTTGTTGAGGTGGCCGGCGTAATGAAAGATTTTAATTATAATTCCCTGCATAGCGAAGTGAAACCATTTATGTTGGTTTATGATGGTCAGCAGAGTGATCTGAACACTATTGTTGTATCTGCCGATAGTAAAAATTTTAAAAACCTGCTGGCAAAAATGGAAACAATATGGCATAAAGACATTCCCGACGCGCCTTTTGAATATTCATTCCTGGATAGCGAAGTGCAAAAGCAATATGACAACGAGATCACGCTATCACAGATCATCAACACATTTACGCTCATAGCCATTGTTATTTCATGTCTGGGCCTGTTTGGCCTTGCCGCCTTTAGCGCCGAACAACGGAGCAAAGAAATTGGCATCCGTAAGGTATTGGGGGCAAGCGTATCTGGCATAGTGGGTTTATTATCAAAAGACTTTTTAAAACTGGTTATGGTAGCTATAGTAATTG
>Ga0193717_1001671_pt1 | contig 13461 bp, 12 predicted proteins | sample U2c2metaG_FD_145900 | JGI IMG/M metagenome (GOLD analysis project Ga0193717, IMG submission 145900) | Soil microbial communities from a riparian zone of the East river system, Colorado, United States - U2c2 | ecosystem: Environmental > Terrestrial > Soil > Riparian zone | place: USA: East River... | reverse complement strand
TGAGGTCTATTCACATTTCTGCGACACTGACGCCAACGCGCGAGCCGAAGACCCCCAAGCCCATCCTCTCCGGTCGTCGCTCCGGCGCCGAGCACTTCACCGTCAAGCTCTTCCTGATCCTCCCCCTCCTCGCCCTCGTCGCCGCCGTGCCGTTCGCGTGGGGCTGGGGTCTCGGCTGGTCCGACGTCGGCATCGCGGCCGGCTTCTACCTGGTCAGCTCGCTCGGCGTCACCGTCGGGTACCACCGCTACTTCACCCACGGCGCGTTCAAGGCCAATCGCGCGCTGCGCATCGCGCTCGCGCTGGCCGGCAGCCTGGCCTCCCAGGGCTCCGTCGTCGCATGGGTCGCGGACCACCGCCGCCACCACGCCTTCTCCGACCGCGAGGGCGACCCGCACTCCCCCTGGCTCTTCGGCACCTCCCCCGTCGCGATCGCACGAGGCTTCTGGCACGCCCACATGGGCTGGCTGTTCGAGCGCGACAAGACCAACGCCGAGCGGTTCGCCCCCGATCTGCTCGCCGACAAGGACATCCAGCTCGTCGACAAGCTGTTCGTCCCGATGACCGTGGTCACCCTCGCGCTCCCCGCCGTGCTCGGCGGCCTGATCACCATGTCGTGGTGGGGCGCGGTCACCGCACTGTTCTGGGCCGGTTTCGTGCGCGTCGCGTTCCTGCACCACATCACGTGGTCGGTCAACTCGATCTGCCACATGATCGGCTCGCGGCCGTTCGAAAGCCGAGACCGGGCGTCGAACTTCTGGCCGCTCGCGATCGTGTCCATGGGCGAGTCCTGGCACAACTCGCATCACGCCGACCCCACCGGCGCACGCCACGGCGTGATGCGGGGTCAGATCGACATCTCCGCACGCGTGATCTGGATCTTCGAGAAGCTCGGCTGGGCGTGGAACGTACGCTGGCCGCGGCCGGACCGACTCGCCGCCAAGCTGGTTTCCTGAGCGGAGCTTGCGGAGCGAATCATCGACACCCAGCACCGGTTAGGGTCCGGCCGGTACGTGCGCACCCCACCGCGGAGGACATAGTGGCCGACCCCACCGACACCATTGCCGCCATCCAGGTCCGCGCGACCGGCGGACCCGAGGTGCTTGAGCTCGGCGAGGTCGCCGCCCCGACCCCGGGTGCGGGCGACCTCCTGGTGGCGGTGGGGGCGGCCGGCGTCAACTACATCGACTGCTACCACCGGTGCGGGATGTACCCGAGGGACCTTCCGTTCACGCCGGGCAACGAGGGCGCCGGGGTGGTCGTCGCGGTCGGCTCCGACGTCACCGGGTTCGCCGCCGGCGACCACGTCGCATGGGCGGACGCGCCCGGCTCCTACGCCCAGCAGGCCGTGGTGCCCGCCGGCAGGGCCTTCCGGGTGCCTGAGGGCGTCGAGGACGACACCGCGGCCGCCGCCATGCTGCAGGGCCTCACCGCGCACTACCTGGTGACGTCGACGTACGCGGTCAAGCCGGGCGACACCGTGCTGGTGCACGCCGCGGCGGGCGGTGTTGGGCTGTTGCTCGTCCAGCTCGCGAAGTCCCGGGGCGGCAAGGTCATCGGCACCGTGTCGACGGCCGAGAAGGAGGCGCTGGCCCGAGAGGCGGGCGCCGACGAGGTGATCCGCTACACCGAGACCGACTTCGCCGCCGCGGTGCTCGACCTGACCGGCGGGGTCGGCGTCGCGGCCGTGTACGACGGCGTCGGCAAGGACACGTTCGACAAGAGCATGACGAGCCTCGCGCGCCGTGGCGTGCTGGCCCTGTTCGGCGCGTCCAGCGGGCCGGTCGACCCGGTGGACCCGCAGCGCCTGAACTCCGGTGGCTCGCTGTTCCTCACCCGCCCGACGCTCGCGCACCACATCGCGACGCCGGAGGAGTTCCAGTGGCGCTGCGACGAGCTGTTCTCGGCGATCTCCGGCGGCCGGATCACGGTGCGGATCGGCGGCCGCCACCCACTCGCCGACGCACGCAAGGCCCACGAGGACCTCGAGGGCAGGCGCACCACCGGCAAGCTGCTGCTGACGCCGTGACGGCTCAGCGACTCGTGACGTCGACCGCGTCCAGCACGTAGACGAGCGTGTCCATCGGGGCCACCTGAGCGTTGCCGGCCTGGCCATACCCCATGTCCGGCGGCACCACGATCAACCGCCTGCCGCCCTCGCGGATGCCGGGCAGTCCCAGGTTCCAACCGTTGATCACGTCGGCGTGCCCGAGGTTCTTCACCGGCAGCGGCTGGTTGTCGTTGCCCGACCAGGTGCTGTCCAGCACGGAACCGTCGGACCAGGCGATCATGACGTAGCCGACATCGACGTTCGACCCCGCCACCGCGGCCGGCCCGCGCCCGACCTCGAGGTCCAGCGCCAGCAGGCTGCTCGGCGGCGCACAGCCGGTCGGCAGCGTGACCCTCGGCTTCTCGGTGAGCGCGCCGGTGACCGTGACGTCGGCCGTGCCGCACTCGGCCGCGACCGGGCCGCTCGGTGGCGGCTGCTCGACCGACGGGGTCGGCGCGGGCCCGGTACCGACCCGGCTGACACAGGCTGTGAGCAACGAAGACAGCACCGCGACAGCCATGAACCTGCTCACCATGCGCATGATGAGTTAAGCCTAGATGGCGGTTTTCCTGGGCCCGTGGCGGCTAACGGTAACCAACGAGGTCACCCGTTCTTCCTATTTCACCCGTAAGCCCGCAGCGGTAGAGTAACTCCCCGCACTCGATCAAATACAGAGAGCACTCGTCCGATCGAGTGTCCACCAAAAGGGAGGTGAGGCTGTTGCCAGCGGAAGCCAAAGGCGTCCGCAAGAACCCGATTCAAGAGATCTTCTGGACTAGAACCGGCCTCCTACTCCTGATCTTGTTGGTGATATCGGGCTTGGCCATGGTGCTGTCGGGCAATCTCGACCCCGGCATCGGCAAGAACCTGGTCACGTCCCTCGCCACCGGCACCCTGGTCTCCGCCATCGTCGGCTTCGGCCAGACCCTCATCACCGCGACCGCTACACAGAAGGCCATGCTCACGCCTCTCATCGAGGAGAGTCAGCAAGCGCTGCGTGACCTGGCCGCCGAGTACCGGTCGATGAACCGTGAGTTCTTCCCCACCCACGTCTTCGAACCGACCGCGGAGCCCGATCCCGCGTTCAACCGGCTGATGATGCAGGACCTGCAGAGCACGAGGCAGTACCTGTTCCGAGGTTTCTCCGGTCGGCACGCAGCCGCGCGGCTGCTGCTGTCCCGGGCTGAATGGGAGTTCCGTGCGGTTGTCGCCGATCCCGCCAACCTGTCCGGGATCTCCGGGCGCGCGCGCTATCTGATCCGGCACTCGGCGGCAGACGTCGACTACGACACGATCCAGTCGAGGCTGCTGGACGAGATCCGGATCGGGCTGGTCGGGCTGTACCTGGCGCGCAGCAGGTGCACGCGGATGGAGGTCACGGTGATCTCCGACCCGCCGCTCGACCGCCTGGAGATCTACGACGACAGCGTGTGGGTGACGTTGTACAGCGACGCCCACGCGACCACGGAGTACCCGCGCACGCTGCGGTTCTCCGAGGGGTCGTTCATCTACAACATGGAACGCGCGGAGTTCGGCCGAATCAGCGCGTCCCGGCACGCTCATCATCTGGTGATCACTCCCGACACCTCGCGGCAGGACTTCATCGCGCAGTTCGAGAAGGTCACCGGTTCGCCATTGACCGAGGAGCAGTTCCTGGAGCTGAACGCAGAGTTCTACAACTTCCTCAGGGAGTTCTCCGTCACCGCTGAGTTGGGGAGCTGATATCTGGTGGCCATCAAAGGCTCCGCGCTAGGGGAGCTGGCCGAACAGCTTCGGACCGCTGAGTTCGCCCTGCCGTCCCGCTGGGACCAGGTCGACCATTGGTTCGAGACGTGGGCGGACCGACCGTGTCTGCGCAACGACCTGCGCTCCCATCTGCTCGACCTGCCGAACGAGCAGTCGGACGCGATTATTCGTCGATCAAGGGAGACGACAACGCATTTCGCGTGGTGCCTGCGGGACCGCGCCGACGAGCCGTTCACTTTCTGGCTGCACGAGTACAAGGAGCAACGGGACTGGCGGGCCGGCTACGCCGACTCGGTGCACAACCACCGGTACCACTTCTGCACGACGATCCTGCGCGGCGGCTACCTGCACGAACGTTACTCGGCGACGCTCTCGGCGGACTCCGAGTCGATCTCGGGCGCGGAGCTGCTGCGGAGCACGCCGTGCCCGGTCGGCGCGTCCGGCAGCCTGCTCGCGACCGATTTCCACCGGATCCCGCGTGCGACGAACGGCACCATGACGTTTCTCGTGAAATCCCGGGAGGTGACCCCCTGGAGCCTGTCCTACGACCCCGTCACCCAGGCAAGTCAGCGGCACGTCCCGGTGGAGTCACGGTTGTCCCAACTGACCAAACGACTATAAGAGGACCTCAGACAGCAGACAATTCCGCTCGCGCCGTTTAACATCACCCACACCAGCCTGCCTTCCTTGGCACGGTTCGGAGGGGTCGATGTCTATTTCGGAGAACGCGTCCGCGGTCCATACGATCGTGCCGGTGATCCATCCGTCGATGGTCGACGCGGTCGACGCGGACGTGCGGCGCATCTGCACGCGGTATGCCGCGCGGCTGCAGTTCCACGGCTGGCACCACGTCAGTTTCGTGCGCAGCAAGGCGGCGCGGTTCGCCGTGTTGAACGGCGCCGAGGTCAGCGTGGTGGAGACGGCGGCGCTGGTGCACGACGTCAACTACCTGGTGCGGCGCAACTCGTCGGCCGCGACGGGACGGCGGCTACGGCTCGCCATCCTGTCGCGGGCCGGGGTGGCGCCGCACCTCGCCGGTTGGATCGACCGCATCGTCGTCGAGGCGGAGATGGCCACCCGAGGGCGGGACATCTCCCTCGAGGCGCAGGCGCTGTCCGACGCGGACACGCTGTTCAAGTCGCTGCCGGTCACGCCCGTGGTCCTCGCGCACCGCTACCTCGAGGAGAACGGCATCGGCCTGCGCGAGCTGGCGAACAAGATCTGCGGCGAGCAGCAGGAAAAGCACGACGAGGGGTACTACTTCTACAACCCAGAGGCCGCCGCCATGTACACCCGCTGGGCGACGGCCAACCTGCAGCTGTGGCAGTGCATCAAGGAGTCACTCGACGACGCCGACGTCGAGGAGCTGCTCGACGCCGTCAACGCGCACGCCGTGGCCGCGTCCTAGTCCAGGCTCGTTTCCGAGTCACTGAACGTGACAAGTTTTGGTTATCACCCAACCGCCGTTAACCCGTTTGCCAGCGTCGACACGGACGACCGGAGTCACGGCGACGCCGCGCCCGGTCAACTCCGCGTGCATCCCGTGAGGTCGTCGACTACGCGCTGTGCTTTCAGGCGTGCCAGTTGGGGTCTCGGCCGATGAAGCCGAGCATGCGGTCCTGGGGCGAAGCGTCCGGCGGGACCGGCACGGCCGGACCGAAGACGCCGGGCATGCGAAGCACCTCTTCCGGCATCGAACCCGCGCTCTCCAGCCCGCCCTGGACCTCGCCCGGGTCGATCGTGTCGTCCTGCCCGGTCGCGCGGGCGAGGTCCCAGCCGTGCAGCACCAGGTCGGCGCTGACCACCTGGTGGATCGACATCTCGACCGAGGTGCGACCGACGTGCGGGGCGTCGAACTCGCGACCGGCGACCGCGGGGTCGTCGAGGACCGCCTCGATGTCGGCCCTGGCCGCGCGGAACGCGGCGATCGGGTCGTCGTCCACCGAGGGCGCCGGGCTCAGCGTGCGGTCCGCGGAGCGGAGGAGCACGCCGTGCATGTCGACGATGTGGCGGACCACGTCGCGGGCGCGCCACTCGTCGCACGGCGACGCGTTGTCCCATTGTTCCTGTTGAACGGCGACGACCTTCTTCTCGAAGAGGTCGGCTCTGACGCGGTAGCGGTCGGCGATCTCGGTCATGATGTCTCCATGGTGTGGGCGAGTCGGTCGTAGCCCTGCGCGACTCCGCGATCCATGCCGGACGCGACCACGGCGTCGCGGATCTCGCGGGTCGGGAAGCGGATCGTGTTGGTGAGCGTGGTGCGACCGGCGTTCTCGGTCAGTTCGAGCGTGGCGATCGACTCGTGGTCGGCGCGCGCGTGACAGTCCACATTGGTCTCCGTGGTGACGAGGCGCGCCGGCGGGTCGATCTCGAGATAACTGCCGCGCAGCACCATCTCCTGGCCCTGGGAGCCGTGCATGACGTACCGCCACCCGCCGCCGATCCGCAGATCGATCTCGCAGACGGTGAGCCGCCAGTCGTGCGGGCCGAACCAGCGCATGAGCAGGTCCGGTTCGGTGTGGGCGGCGAACACCCGTGCGCGGGGCGCGGCGAACTCGCGGGTGATGACGATGTCCCGACCCGTGCCCACGATGACCTTCACGGCAGCTCCTCGAGTAGCGAGTCGAGGCGTTCGTAGCTCTCGGCCCAGAACTGGTGGTAGGTGACGAGCCACTGGGTCGCCGCCCGCATCGGCTCGGCCTCCAGCCGGACCGGGCGGCGCTGCGCGTCGCGGCCTCGGGAGACCAACCCCGCGCGTTCCAACACCTTGAGGTGCTTGGAGATCGCGGGCTGCGTCATGTCGAACGGCGCCGCGAGATCCTTGACCGACGCCTCCCCCCTGGCGAGCCGCGCCAGGATCGCCCGCCGGGTGGGATCGGCGAGAGCGGCGAAAGTGGCGTCGAGGACGGCTGTCATCCATCACCTCCAGGTTCAATAACCGAAAGGTAATGCACGCGAGCAAGCCGGTCAACCAGGCTCATGCCCTGAAAGGCGCGTTGGGGGCGTTGAACGCCCTGAGCGCGCCTTTCAGGGCACTAGAACGGGAGGCCGATGACCGGCAGGCCGAGGGCGGAGTCGACGGCCAGCGCGACGAACACCAGCGTCAGATACGTGTTCGACATGTGGAACAGCTTCATCGGCTGACCCGGCTCGCCACGGCGCACGGCGGCGTACAGCCGGTGCGCGACGATCAGGAACCAGATGCCGGTGACTGTCGCGAACGCCGTGTACACCCACCCGGTGGCGGGCACGAGCAGCAGCGTCCACACCACCATGACCCACGAGTACGTCACGATCTGCCGCACCACGCGGTCGGCCGTGGTGACCACCGGCAGCATCGGCACCCCGGCGCGCGCGTAGTCGTCGCGGAACTTCATCGCCAGCGCCCAGAAGTGCGGCGGCGTCCAGAAGAAGATGACGCCGAACATCACCAGCGCGGGCCACGCGATGTCGCCCGTGACCGCGGACCAGCCGATCACCACCGGCATGCAGCCCGCCGCGCCGCCCCATACGATGTTCTGCGCGGTGCGCCGCTTCAGGATCAGCGTGTACACGAAGACGTAGAAGAGGATCGCGGCGACGGCGAGCAGCGCGGCGAGGAGGTTGGTCGTCGGCCACAGCCACGCGAACGACAGGACGCCGAGCACGATGCCGAACACCAGCGCGTTGCGCGTGGGCACCGCGTGCTTGGGCAGCGGCCGCGACGAGGTGCGTTTCATCACCGCGTCGATGTCCGCGTCGGCCACGCAGTTGAGCGCGTTCGCCGAGCCGGCGGCCATCGTGCCGCCGAACAGGGTGGCGAACACCAGCCACGGCGACGGGATGCCCCGCTCGGCCAGCATCATCGCCGGCACGGTCGTGACCAGCAGGAGCTCGATGATCCTCGGCTTGGTCAACGCGACGTACGCCCGCAAGACATCCCTGCGACTGCGGCGCGGGGCCTCGGTGGACGCCCCCAGCGCTGCGCTCACCGGCGACTCCCCTGGTGTAGTGGCGGCAGATCGGGTAACGGCACAGATCGTAGCCGCGCGACCGTGCACGGCCGGCGTCGGGTGGTTTCGTTAGGCTGGGCAACCGACAGGGAACTGACGAGGCGGCACGAGGATGACCAGCACGGTCGTGCCGAGTGGCGGGGGTTGCCGGCAGCGTCGCAGACTGCCCTTCGCATGATCTGTAACACGATTAGGTGGGAGCTTGAGTCCGTTGTCCATGAGCGCAGCCGAACTGTCCCGTTTGACCACACAGAACCTGCCTGACGACTGGACCGACGTCGACAAGCGCGCCGTGGACACCATCCGCGTGCTTGCCGCGGACGCGGTGCAGAAGGTCGGCAACGGCCACCCGGGCACCGCGATGAGCCTCGCGCCCGTTGCCTACGCGCTGTTCCAGCGCGTGATGCGGCACGACCCGAGCGACCCGGAGTGGTTCGGCCGCGACCGGTTCGTGCTGTCCGCCGGCCACTCCAGCCTGACCCTGTACCTGCAGCTCTTCCTCTCCGGCTACGGCCTCGAGATCGACGACATCGCCGCGCTGCGCACGTGGGGCTCGAAGACCCCCGGCCACCCCGAGCACGGCCACACCGCCGGTGTGGAGATCACCACCGGCCCGCTCGGCCAGGGACTCGCCTCCGCGGTCGGCATGGCGATGGCCGCCCGCCGCGAGCGCGGCCTGTTCGACCCGACCGCGAAGCCCGGCGACAGCCCGTTCGACCACCAGATCTACGTGATCGCGTCGGACGGCGACATCGAGGAGGGCGTCACCTCGGAGGCCTCCTCGCTCGCGGGCCGCCAGGAGCTCGGCAACCTCACGGTGATCTACGACGACAACAAGATCTCCATCGAGGACGACACGAACATCGCCCTGTCCGAGGACACGGCGAAGCGCTACGAGGCCTACGGCTGGCACGTGCAGGTCGTCGAGGGCGGCGAGGACGTCACGGCGATCATGGCCGCGCTGGACGCCGCGCGCACCGAGACCGACCGGCCCTCGTTCATCCTGCTGCGCACGATCATCGGCTTCCCGGCGCCGAACAAGATGAACACCGGCAAGGCGCACGGCGCCGCGCTCGGCGACGACGAGGTGGCCGAGGTCAAGAAGATCCTCGGCTTCGACCCGGACAAGTCGTTCGACGTCGAGCCGGAGGTGCTCGCGCACACCAGGTCGGTCGCCGACCGCGGCAAGCAGATCCGCGCCGCGTGGGACGAGTCGTTCGACTCGTGGGCCAAGGACTACCCGGACCGCAAGGCGCTGCTCGACCGCGCCAAGAACTACGAGCTGCCCGACGGCTGGACCGACGCGCTGCCGTCCTGGGACCCGGACCCCAAGGGCGTCGCGACCCGCAAGGCGTCCGGCGAGGTGCTCAACTCACTCGCCGACGTGCTGCCAGAGCTGTGGGGCGGCTCCGCGGACCTCGCGGAGAGCAACAACACGACGATGAAGGGCGCCGACTCGTTCGGCCCGGAGTCCGCGGCCACCAAGGAATGGGCGGCCACCCCGTACGGGCGCACGCTCCACTTCGGGGTCCGCGAGCACGCGATGGGCGCGATCCTCAACGGCATCGTGCTGCACGGCCCGACCCGGCCCTACGGCGCGACGTTCCTCGTGTTCTCCGACTACATGCGCCCGCCGGTCCGGCTCGCCGCGCTGCAGAACCTACCGGTGACCTACGTGTGGACGCACGACTCGATCGGCCTCGGCGAGGACGGTCCGACCCACCAGCCGGTCGAGCAGCTCGCCGCGCTGCGGGCGATCCCGGGCCTTGTCGTGCTGCGGCCGGGGGACGCCAACGAGACGGCCGCCGCGTGGCGCGCCATCCTCTCCCAGCACAGCGCACCGGTCGGGCTCGCGCTGACCAGGCAGAACCTGCCGGTGCTCGAGGGCACCAAGGAGAAGGCCGCCGACGGGGTCGCCAAGGGCGCCTACGTGCTGGCGGACAGCTCGGCCGGACTGCCCGAGGTCGTGTTGATCGCCACCGGCTCCGAGCTGCAGCTCGTGGTCGAGGCCAGGAAGATCCTCGAGGCGGACGGTGTTGCCACGAGAGTGGTGTCGATGCCGTCGCAGGAGCTGTTCGAGGCGCAGGACCAGTCCTACCGCGACCAGGTGATCCCGCCGGCCGTGAAGGCACGTGTCGCGGTCGAGGCCGGCATCGCGCAGCCCTGGTACCGGTACGCGGGCGACGCCGGCGAGATCGTCTCGATCGAGCACTTCGGCGCGTCCGCCGACTACCAGACCTTGTTCAAGGAGTTCGGTTTCACCGCGGCAGCGGTCGTCGCCGCGGCCCGCCGCTCGCTAGAGAAGTCTGAGAGGCACACAGCATGAGCGACAAGCTTGCCAAGCTGTCCGAGCTGGGCGTATCGATCTGGCTCGACGACGTGTCGAGACACCGGCTCAACTCCGGCAACCTCGCCGGGTTGGTCCGCGACAAGCACGTCGTCGGCGTCACCAGCAACCCGACGATCTTCGCGAAGGCCCTGTCCGCCGCGGCGGACTACAACGACCAGGTGAACGAGCTGGCCGCACGCGGCGCCTCGCTCGACGCCGCGGTCAGGGAGATCACCACCACCGACATCCGCAACGCCTGCGACCTGTTCCGGGACGTCTACCAGGCGACCGGCGGCGTCGACGGCCGCGTGTCGATCGAGGTCGACCCCCGGCTCGCGCACGACACCGACACGACCGTCGCCGAGGCGCTCGACCTGTGGAAGACGGTCGACCGGCCCAACCTGCTGGTGAAGATCCCCGCCACCGAGGCGGGCATCCCGGCGATCGCCCGCACGCTCGCCGAGGGCGTCAGCGTCAACGTCACGCTGATCTTCTCCGTCGAGCGCTACCGCGCGGTGATGGCCTCGTTCATCGACGGCGTCGAGCAGGCGAAGGCCAACGGGCACGACCCCGCGACGCTCATCTCGGTCGCGTCGTTCTTCGTGTCCCGAGTGGACACCGAGGTAGACAAGCGGCTCGACGCGATCGGCACCGACGAAGCGAAAGCCTTGCGCGGCAAGGCGGCCGTGGCCAACGCGCGGCTCGCGTACGCCGCGTTCCAGGAGGCCTTCGCGGCCGAGCGCTGGGCGCCGCTGGCAGCCGCCGGCGCGAAGCCGCAGCGTCCGCTGTGGGCGTCGACCGGCGTGAAGAACAAGGACTACTCCCCCACGTTGTACGTGGACGAGCTGGTCGTCACCGACTCCGTCAACACGATGCCGGAGGACACGCTGAACGCGGTTGCCGAGCGAAGTGACCTCCGCGGCGATACGGTGACCGGCACCGCGGCGGCGGCGCGGCAGGTGTTCGACGATCTGACCGCCGTCGGCATCGACATCGACGACGTGTTCATCACCTTGGAGAACGAGGGCGTGGAGAAGTTCGAGAAGTCCTGGACCGAGCTGCTCGACTCGGTCAAGAGCCAGCTTGCCGCGGCGGGGAGCTGACCAACTCACATGACCGAGCCGAACGACCAGGCGCTTTCGCCTGAGGCAGCGCGGATCGTCGAACAGTTCGAGAACCTGATCAAGAACAAGGTCGAGGGCCGGCAGCGGCTCATCGACGCGGCCATCCCGCTCGCACGGCGGCTCGCCGACGAGCGGGTCGCGTCGCGGCTCGCCGCCAAGGACCCCACGCTGTGGGGTCCGGACGCGGAGGCCGAGGCGTCGATCAGGTTGTCGTGGACGACGCTGCACGAGACCTCGCGGCCGCTCGTGGCCGCGATCGAGGCGCTGCGGGCCGAGCTACACGCGGAAGGTGTCGACCGGGTGGTCCTCGCGGGCATGGGCGGCTCGTCGCTCGCGCCGGAGGTGATCACCCGCACGGCGGACGTGCCGCTGGTCGTGCTCGACACCACCGACCCGGGTCAGGTCGCCGACGCGCTCGATGGCGACCTGTCCCGCACGGTGCTCGTGGTGTCGTCCAAGTCGGGGTCCACCGTGGAGACCGACAGCCACCGGCGAATCTTCGAGAAGGCGTTCACCGACGACGGCATCGACGCCGCGTCGCGGATCGTCGTGGTGACCGACCCAGGCTCGCCGCTCGAGTCGGCCTCGAAGGAGGCGGGCTACCGGCGCGTGTTCGCCGCCGACCCGAACGTCGGCGGGCGCTACTCGGCGCTCACCGCGTTCGGTCTCGTGCCGTCGGGTCTCGCCGGCGCCGACATCGGCGCCCTGCTCGACGACGCGGCGGCCGCGGCCGAGTACCTGTCCGTCGACAAGGAGGACAACCCGGCGCTGGTGCTGGCCGCCGCACTGGGCGGGGCGCACGCGCGGGGCGCGGAGAAGGTGATCCTCGCCGACACCGGTTCCGGCATCAAGGGCTTCGGCGACTGGGTCGAGCAGCTTATCGCGGAGTCGACGGGCAAGAACGGCACCGGCCTGCTGCCGGTCGTCGTGGACAGCCCGGAGGAGCCCAGCTTCTCCGGCGCCCGCTCCGACTCCACACCGATCGCGATCGGCGAGGCCACCTACGGCGCCCTGATGGGCACCGAGGGCCCGCTCGGCGGCCAGATCCTGTTGTGGGAGTACATGACCGCGATCGTGGGTCGGGTGCTCGGGATCAACCCGTTCGACCAGCCGGACGTCGAGGCGGCGAAGAAGGCGGCGCGCGCGCTGCTCGACGCGCCGAAGTCCGAGCCGGCCACGCCGACCTTCACCGACGGCCCGGTCGAGGTGCACGCGCCGGCGGCACTGTCCGAGACGTTCGAGACGGACACGCTCGCCGGGGTGCTGCACGCGTTCTTCGCGGCGACCCCGGACGCCGGCTACATCTCCGTGCAGGTCTACCTCGACCGGCTGGCCGACGCGTCGGCCGCAGTGCTGCGGCCCGAGATCGCCCGGCGCACCGGCGTGCAGACCACGTTCGGCTGGGGTCCCCGGTTCCTGCACTCGACCGGGCAGTACCACAAGGGCGGCCACCAGAACGGGATGTTCCTGCAGCTTACCGGCGTGGTCGAGGAGGACCTGCAGGTCCCGGACCGGCCGTACACACTCGGCACGCTGCAGCTCGCGCAGGCGCTCGGCGACGGCCAGGTACTGGCCGACCACGGGCGTCCGGTGCTGCGGCTGCACTTCACCGACCGGGCCGCCGGCTTGGCGCACCTGGTGAAAGCCCTGCAGGAGGTCGGCAAGTGACTCGCACTTGGCAGAACCCGCTGCGTGACGAGCGGGACAAGCGGCTGCCCACGATCGCGGGGCCGTGCGGCCTGGTGATCTTCGGGGTGACCGGAGACCTGTCGCGCAAGAAGCTGATGCCGGCGATCTACGACCTCGCGAACCGGGGCCTGTTGCCGCCGGGCTTCTCGCTGGTCGGGTTCGCCCGCCGCGACTGGGCCGACGAGGACTTCGAGAAGGTCGTGCACGACGCGGTCAAGGAGCACGGACCCCGTTCCGGCAGGCGGTCTGGGACCGCCTCGCCGAGGGCTGCCGCTTCGTGCAGGGCGCCTTCGACGACGACGCGGCGTTCGACAACCTCGTCGCCACGGTCGCGGACCTCGACCAGGTCCGCGGCACGGCCGGCAACCACGCGTTCTACCTGTCGATCCCGCCCGCCGCGTTCCCCATCGTCATCAAGCAGCTCGCCCGTACCGGGCTGGCCGCGCCGAGGGCGGAGGAGTGGCGCCGCGTCGTCATCGAGAAGCCGTTCGGCCACGACCTGACGAGCGCCCGGCACCTGAACAAGATCGT
>Ga0193717_1001670_pt1 | contig 13463 bp, 6 predicted proteins | sample U2c2metaG_FD_145900 | JGI IMG/M metagenome (GOLD analysis project Ga0193717, IMG submission 145900) | Soil microbial communities from a riparian zone of the East river system, Colorado, United States - U2c2 | ecosystem: Environmental > Terrestrial > Soil > Riparian zone | place: USA: East River... | reverse complement strand
AAATAAAATAAATCCCTCAAACAGACAAGTCTGTTTTGTAGAATATGCCTTAAAGCTGTTATCATGTTTATGTTTCTTTCACCTGTTTTTTTATATCAAATAACTAAATGTCTACTTGGTCATTTAAGCGTCAGTAAAATATTTATCGGATATAATTCATAAAAACTTCATATCCGCTCATGAATTTACGACCTCAATTATTCTTTGTGGTCGAAATTTATGCTGTCCGTGTGTGGTGAAAAGGAACTTTTATACAATCTGAAACAGGGTAGACATGCTGCTTTCAATGCGATTTATGATCTATATGGTAAACAACTGTATACCTACCTTTTACATAAATTAAAAGACCCGGATCTGTGTAGCGATGTGCTGCAGGATCTTTTTACAAGTTTATGGGAAAAAAGAGCTGCCATCGAAATAAATACTTCGTTGAAAGCCTATTTGTATCAATCGGCCCGGTACAAAATATTTGATATCTACCGAAATGATAAAAAGTTTAAGAAGTATCTTATTGAACTCTCCGGATACATAAACGCAGATTATTCATTAATGGGAGATACGCTTGACCATCGCAAAAAACTGGCCGAAACCATAGATAGCATAAATAAAATGCCGGTAAGGATGAAAGAGATTTTTATCCTGAACAGGATTGATCAGCAGCCCATACAGGATATAGCTACCCGTTTAAATATATCGAAACAAACGGTTAAAAACCAGCTTGGTAAAGCTTTGCGCGCCCTTCGGATAAACTACTCGGGTTTGGATGTGCTTGTACTGGTTCTTTTTGCTCTTTTACTAAAAAAATAATTTTTTAAATTTTGGATGGTACTTTTTTGATAGCACTCCGACTACCTATCAAAACAAGCCCAATTTGGATAACGCTGAAATAAGAAAACTGCTGCTCAAATACCAGCAGGGTACCACATCAAAGCAAGAAAATGATGCTTTAGAGCAATGGCTTGATCGTGTAAAAAATACAGATGATACACATTTTGATGATGGGTTTATTGAGCAGCAGTTAATCAAAACAAAAGCTAAAGTCAATGCCCATATGAATCGGTTTGACATATTTTATCGCCATACGATAATTAAAATAGCTGCGGCTGCAACATTGTTATTGTTTTCGGTACTGATTGTTATTTTTTGGCTGCCCGGGCCAGAACTTACCGGTAAAAAACTTGCTGTACAGCAACCCGTTGAACACAAGGTAAATAAAGGGTGGGTTTATTGGGAAACAGCAAAAGGCGTAAGACAAACCATTAAATTATCTGATGGAAGCATTATCATACTTAATGCATCAAGCCGTTTGCGTTATCCCCAAAAGTTTACTAATCATAAACGTTCTGTTTATTTAGATGAGGGGGAGGCCCTTTTTACGGTGGCCAAAGATAAAAAAAGTCCCTTCACTGTATATACAGCCAAGTTTGCCACCACTGCGTTAGGCACAGCATTTAATATCCGCAGTTACCATAAAGAAAATAAGGTATCCATATCACTTATTCATGGGAAAATAGCCGTGCATAATATGCTTGCAGCAAAAAAGGCAGAAGCTACAAAGATTTTATTACCACACCAGCAGCTTGTAGCCGATCTGCATTGCGTTAAAAGCATCAGTTTTAATGATGAAACAGCTGTAACCGGCTGGATAGATGGCACATTGTCTTTTAAAGATGCTTCTATGGCCGAGGTGTTCAATGGCATTGAAAATCGATTCGGTGTATCCATCATTAACCACAGCAAGCATACAGAATGGAGCTATACCGGAATATTTAAAACGGAAAGCTTGAAAGAGATACTGGAAACTATATCCCTTACCGAAAACATAAATTATAGTATTACCAAGAATGAGATTACCATACACTAATTATATAAACAAATAATGAAACCAACACTCCACTTTCTAAAGATCTGCAGTATGGCCGCTTTATTCGTTGCACCAACGGGTATTATAGCACAGCCTGTAAAATCTGCATCAGTTACCCAGCAGGATATTACGCTGAGTATGAATGTTAACAACCAGCCTGTTGAAAATGTGCTGGCCAGCCTTGGCCGCAAAGCCGGTTTAAATATATATTTCGACAGAAATGAGCTTAATAGCGAAAAGCTTGTATCTATCAAATGTAAAAACCTACCGATTAAAGATATATTGGCTGATATGTCCGATCAAACCGGTTTAAATTTTGAGGTTGTAAGCAATAAACTGATTGTTTCAAGAACAGAAAACGAAAATAAAGCAGCAGCCAAAATTACCGGAATTGTTAAAGATACTACGGGCGAAACACTGGTAGGTGTAAGCGTACATATTAAAGGTACCACTACAGGTGGCCAAACAGATGCCAGCGGTAAGTTTTCAATTGACGCTAAACCGGGCGACGTTTTGGTATTTACCTATATTGGTTTTACAACCCAGGAAATAACGGTTGGCAGTGCGCCTGTAATCAATGTTACCTTAACCAGCGGTTCTAAAAATTTGCAGGAAGTTGTAGTAACGGCACTCGGCATTAAACGTGAGTCGAAATCGTTAACCTACGGTGTTCAAACAATTAGCGGAGCCCAGCTTACTAATGTTCCGGATGCCAGTTTGGTTAACAGCCTTTCGGGCAAAGTAGCAGGCGCGCAAATTACCCGCAGCTCATCAGGTGTTGGTGGTTCAACCAAAGTTGTTTTGCGTGGTAATAAATCGATCAATGGCGATAACAACGCGTTATATGTTATTGATGGTATCCCTATGCCCCGTAACGAGAGCGCCCAGCTACCTAACGTATTTGGTGGACAGGATAGGGGCGACGCCATTGAAAATCTTAATCCCGATGATGTGGAAAGCATCAGCGTACTGCCAGGTTCTGCATCAGCAGCATTATATGGAAGTCAGGGTGCAAATGGTGTAATCCTGATTACTACTAAAAAAGGTTTAGCGGGTAAAACAACTATCAATTTTTCATCAAACACAACTTTCGACAAACCTTTTGAACTACCCAAGTTTCAAAATACTTACGGTGAAACTACGGTAGACCAGAGTGGTAATCCTGTGTCATTCTCTCCGCAAAGCTGGGGTGCTAAGCTTTCTACACCAAGCACGTTTGATCCGAGCTCGTTTTACAATACGGGTAAAACTTATATTAATTCGTTGTCGGTACAAACGGGTACACAGACAAATCAAACTTATTTCTCTTTTCAAAGCACCAACTCAACTGGTGTGATCCCTAACAACGACCTTAATAAATACAATTTTAGCGTACGCAACTCAAGCCAGTTTTTAAATAATAAATTAACGCTTGATGTATCAGCCAATTACATATCGCAAAATGTAAATAACAGGCCATTTCAGGGGTTTTATTATAATCCGCTGGTGCCTTTATACACTTTTCCAAGAGGGGTAGATTTTAATCAGTACAAAAACAATTTTGAGGTTTATGACCCCGTAAGGAATTTGAAAACACAAAACTGGCCATATGCTGAAAGTGATATGGCTACTCAAAACCCGTATTGGATAGTTAACCGTAATAACAATCAGGATCGTTTAAACCGTATATTGGGTACAGTTAGTTTAAAATATACCATTAATGATTGGATAAATGTACAGGGCCGCATAAAGGTTGATCGTACTAATGAAACTTATGAAGCAGAGCGTTATGCATCAACCATAGGTGTATTAGCCGGTGATAAAGGTAGTTACCAGTATAACCCAACAGGTGTAACCCAAACTTATGGTGATGTTATTGTTAACATTAATAAAGCCTTATCAAAAAAGTTTACCCTTACAGCTAACGTAGGTGCAAGTATTCAAAACAACCAAACCCAGGGTTCAAACATTGACGGTTATCTGTTAAATTTTGCAAACGTATTTTCTGTATCAAATATTGATTATGGCAGGTTTTTCCCTACCCAATATGCAGATCGCCAGCAAACGCAATCAGTTTTTGGTACCGCGAGCTTAGGGTACGATGGTATGGTATATTTGGATATAACAGGCAGAAATGACTGGGATTCAAGCCTGGCGTTTACATCTCAAAATCATTTCTTCTATCCGGCAGTAGGTTTAAATGTGGTATTAACCAAGCTGTTTAAACTGCCTGAAGCGGTAACATTTGCTAAATTAAGAGCTAACTTAACCAATGTGGGTAATGGTGCCAGCGCAATACCTTATGCAACAAACCCAACTTACCCTGTTAGCAATGGTACCACAAATGCTATAGGTGCAGCTCCTTTCAGCAACTTGCTGCCAGAAAAAACCAGGTCATATGAAATTGGTTTAGATAGCCGCTTTTTAAATGATAATCTTAGTTTAACTGTAAACGTATACAAATCATTCAGTAAAAACCAGATTTATACCATCGCGGTAAGCCCAACCACAGGTTTTAGCAGTTACTACTTTAATGGTGGTAATTTAATGAACAAAGGTATAGAAGCAACCGTAGGTTACAATGCTAAGTTTGGCAGCTTTACCTGGAAACCAAGTATTAATTTTTCTTTGAACAGAAACAAAATACTTGATGTGTTAGAATATAAAGACCCTGTTACCGGAGTACAAACCAGCTTGCCATACGTAAATCTGTCCACCGATGTATTTAATTTACGTGTTCAAAAAGGCGGTTCTTTTGGCGATATGTATGCTAACGCGGCAGAAAAAGATGCTAACGGTAACTATATAACAGATGCTAACGGGTTACCCATCCGATCAAACGATTTTACCAAAATAGGTAACTACAATCCAAGTTTCCTTGCTGGTTTTCAAAATGAGTTTAACTACAAAAACTTCCATTTAAGCTTTTTAATTGACGGCAGGTTTGGCGGTCAGGTGGTATCACTTACCCAGGCCATACTTGACCAATATGGTGTTTCTGCAGCATCGGGCCAGGCGCGCGATAATGGTGGTGTAGTAGTTAATGGTAAAAAAGTTGATGCCCAGGCTTATTATTCAACAGTGGGTGGCCGCAATGCTATCGCGTCTGAGTATGTATACAGCGCAACCAATATTCGTTTGCGTGAGTTGGTTTTTGGTTACACCCTTCCGGGATCGTTTTTGAATAACAAAGTAAAAAATGTTGGGTTATCTGTAATTGCCAGAAACCTTTGGATGATCAAAGATAATGCGCCATTTGATCCGGATGTTGCCTTGTCAACTACCAACGGATTCCAGGGCCTTGATGTATTTAACCTTCCATCATTAAGAAGTATTGGGTTTAAAATAAGTGCTCAGTTCTAATTCCTTAATCACCCAAATTGACAAAAATCATGAAATTAAAATATAACAATATAAAACTTCGGATAGGTTTAAGCCTTGCCGGTTTAGCATTGGTATTAAGCCAGGCATCCTGCACCAAAGATTTTGAAAAATATAACACGAATAAGAATAACGCGACAGATTCCTTACTGAATATTGATGGTGAAGGCATTGGTACATTTATGATACCTATGCAGCTTGCTATTTTCAGCACCACAAACTTTACGTATCAATTGCAGGAAAACTTAAATGGCGATGTTTTTTCGGGCTTTATGATGTCTGGCGATCCATTTAATGGTGGTGTAAATAACACCAACTATGGCCTGGTACCATCATGGAACACAACTCCGTTTAATGTTGGTTTTCAGAATATCATGGCCAACTGGTTGCAGGTATCCAGAAGAGCCCCGGCTAAATACCCTGATTTTTATGCCATTGCCAATATTTTAAAGGTTGAAGGCATGCACAGGGTTACTGATATTTATGGCCCTATGCCTTATAGCCAGTTTGGCAAAGGAGGTTTTGCAACGCCTTATGATAGTCAGGAAACAATCTATAAAACCTTTTTTGCCGAGTTGGATAGCTCTATCACTGCATTAAATCAATATATTAAGGCTAATCCTAATGTTAACAGGGTTAAACCTTACGATCTGGTTTATAGTGGTAATTACCAACAGTGGATCAAGTTTGCCAATTCGTTAAAGTTGCGTTTGGCTATTCGTATAGCTATGGTTAACCCTACTTTGGCTAAAACAGAAGGAGAGGCCGCAATGAACGATCCTAACGGCCTAATTTCAAGCAATGATGATAATGCATTTGTGCATATTTCAAATGGTGTATCGTTTACCAACTCGCTTTGGTCAATTACCTATGAATACAAGGATATTAATATGGGTGCACCAATGGAGTGTTATTTAAAAGGGTATAAAGATCCGCGCATCGCATCTTATTTTATACCTGATGCCAAAGGGAATTACCACGGCATACGCAACGGTGTAAGCATCAATTCTGCGCAACAATATGCAGGTGCAAGCTTGCTTAATTTTGGAAATACCAATGGGGCTACGCCAATTCAGTTAATGGCAGCATCAGAAGTAGCCTTTTTAAGAGCAGAAGCAGCTTTAAGAGGATGGAATGCAGGCGGTTCGGCAATGCAGTTTTACAATCAGGGAATAACTTTATCGTTTCAGCACAACAACGTGCCATTAGGGACCTACCTCGAAGATGCAACCAGTACGGAAGCGCCATTTAAAGATCTGGTAAGCACTGTTAATGATGTACCTGCCGGTTCGCCATATTTAAGCAAGATCACCGTTAAATGGGATGATGGAGTTACTTATCAGCAAAAGCTTGAACGTATCATCACCCAAAAATGGCTGGGCTTATGGCCGGATGGTGCGGAAGCATGGGCAGAATTCAGAAGAACAAATTATCCTGTTTTAATGCCTGTAGTGGTAAATAACAGCCAGGGTACTATCAGTACAACCGGTTTTATCCGCAGGCTTCCTTTTTCACAGGATGAATATAATAGCAATGCTGCAGAAGTTCAAAAAGCTGTTGCTTTATTAGGCGGCCCCGACAACGGCGGCACCCGCTTGTGGTGGGATCTGGCAGTGAAAAACTAATTCCAGGTAAAAAAAGCATATATTAAAAGAGGCCGCATCAAATTTCAAAAGATGCGGCCTCTTTTTTTGGTGACTATTAGTTGAATGTGAGTCTATTTTATGACGCTAATGAAGAAATTTATAAGATTTATAAAGACTTCTTATAAAAATTACACAGTATTCACCAGCCCCATGTAAGGCCCATCGTAAGGGGTAAGACAACTGCGAAATGATACTGACCATGACAATTAAGATAGGCTGAATATGTCTGTAACCTAAATCCATTTCAAATACTCATAGTTGAAAATCAAAATCATGACTATTTTGTATAAAATCTTTGTTTTACTGCTCCTGTCTATCCTCAGTTACTCTCCGTTCACTAAAATCCATCGTTAATGTTTTATTAATCTTTTGTTAAACATTCCTGCTTAATTGCATTTGATTTTAAACCGAAAGGCAAATCGTTTGATTGTGCCTTGCAACCATATTGGATATCTTTATTATATAATGAATAAGCTTTTTGTCTTTGTATTACTCTGTTTTACACTCCCGGCGCTGGCGCAAAATACCGATCTGAAATTGTGGTATAACAAGCCGGCGGGTATGGTTTGGGAAGCAGCCCTGCCCATTGGCAACGGGCGGTTAGCCGGGATGGTTTATGGTAATCCCGATAAGGAATGTATTAAACTTAATGAAGGTACGGTATGGAGTGGCGGCCCTAACCGCAACGATAGCGAAACCGCGCTGGCTGCGCTGCCCGATGTGCGCAAGCTGATATTTGAAGGTAAAAATAAAGAAGCCTCCGATTTGGCCCTGCAAAAGATCAAATCGAACAAGATTAACGGCATGCAGTTTCAGCCGGTAGGTAACCTGTACCTCGCTTTCGCGGGACATGGGCAATATAGCAACTACCACCGCGAACTTAACCTGGAACACGCTGTAGCTACCACAACCTACACCGCCAACGGCGTAAAATATAAACGGGAGACCTTTGTGTCCCTGCCCGACCAGATTATGGTAATGCGTTTAACGGCTGATAAACAGGCAAGCGTGTCGTTCGTTGCAAATATGAATAGTACCCAACGCGCCACCGTAAGCACAAAAGGCAAGGATGAACTGGTGCTTTCGGGCATCAGCGGCGATAAGGATGGGGTGAAGGGTAAGATCAAATTCCAATCGCTGGTAAAGTTTAAAAACGATGGCGGCAAAGTGTCTTCAACCGATTCGACAGTTACGGTTACAGCAGCTAACAGCGTTACCATTTACATTGCTATAGCCACTAATTTTGTTAACTACAATGATGTAAGCGCAAACGAGGAAAGCCGGGCGAACGCATATTTAGATAAAGCGGTGCTGAAAAGCTACGATCAGCTTTTGGCCGCCCATTTAACGGTTTATCAAAAATACTTCGACCGGGTGAAACTGAATTTGGGCGCTACCGATTCGGTAAAAAACCCTACAGATATCCGAATCAGGGATTTTGCGACGGGGAACGACCCGCAACTGGTTGCGTTGTATTTTCAGTTTGGGCGCTACCTGCTCATCTCCTCGTCGCAACCCGGCGGGCAACCTGCTAATTTGCAGGGGATCTGGAACGATAAGCAATCGCCGCCCTGGGGCAGCAAGTATACCATTAACATCAATACCGAAATGAACTACTGGCCCGCCGAGGAAACCAACCTGCCCGAGATGCACGAGCCGCTGATACAAATGGTGAAAGAACTATCGGTAACGGGGCAGGCCACGGCCAAAACCATGTATGGTGCAGGCGGATGGGTGGCGCATCACAATACCGACCTGTGGCGAATAACCGGCCCGGTGGATGGCGTGTTTTCGGGTATGTGGCCATCGGGTGGTGCCTGGCTGAGCCGGCATTTGTGGGACAGGTATTTGTATAATGGCGATGTGGCTTATTTAAAGTCGGTATACCCGGCCTTAAAGGGGGCCGCCCAATTTTACCTGGATCTTTTAACAGAAGAACCGGGACATAAATGGCTGGTGATCTCGCCCTCGCTCTCGCCCGAAAACGGACCGGCAGCCTATCACGGAACTTCTGTGGGTGCAGGGATCACCATGGACAATCAACTGGCGTTTGAATTATTTAGCAATGTCATCAACGCAAGTAAAATATTAAATACAGATAAGGAATTAGCCGTAAGATTAGCCATTGCTCGCAAGCGCTTACCCCCAATGCAAATAGGGCAGTACAGCCAACTACAGGAATGGTTACAGGATGTGGATAGCCCGACGGATAAAAACCGCCATGTATCACATCTGTTTGGCTTGTACCCGGGAAACCAGGTATCGCCTTACCGCACGCCGGAACTAATTGATGCCGCGCGAACTTCGCTTATCTATCGTACCGATGTTTCCACAGGCTGGTCTATGGGCTGGAAGGTGAACCTTTGGGCGCGGCTGCTGGACGGCAATCATGCTTATAAACTCATTAAAAATCAGTTAACCCCCACCGGAGTAAATAAAGGCGGCGCCAATAACGGCGGCGGTACCTACCCCAATATGTTTGATGCCCATCCGCCCTTCCAGATAGACGGCAACTTTGGCTGTACTGCCGGCATTTGCGAAATGTTGCTGCAAAGCCACGATGGTACAGTTAACCTGCTGCCTGCTCTCCCCGATGAATGGCAAACCGGCGAAGTAAGCGGCATAAGGGCTTTGGGCGGTTTTGAAATTACCGATATGCAATGGAAGGATGGAAAGCTGGTGCGGGTGCAGATCAGATCGTTGCTGGGGGGCAACTGCCGTTTACGGGTGCCTAATGCTTTGAAATTGCAGGGAGGTATGGCTTTGGCTCCGGTAAAAGGGATCAATGGTAATCCATTTTACCAGTTGGAAGAAACGCCTAAACCTTTAATATCAGCTAAAGCGCAGTTAAAACCCATAGACTTGAAACCTACAAGGCTTTACGACTTGCCTACACAGGCCGGGAAGGTTTACATACTAATCAATTAGTATCTAATCGATAACATGAAAAAAACATATTACCTGCTAAGTCTGCTACTGATATTAACATTAATAAATGTATCTAGGTGCGCCTGATAAAAAAAAATAATATCACCATCAGTATGACAGAAAACGGAAGCCCTTACGACAATGCCGTTGCTGAAAGAGTTAATGGAATACTTAAAGATGAATTTTGATTGGCCCCCTTATTGTCTAATGAGTTCCATGATCGTGAAATAAAGCGTAAAAATTCATGGCTATCTTAAATTTTATTATTTAATGTTAAGCAATGTTAACAGAAAAGCGCTGCGGGTATTGATGTATTTACTTTTATCTTCATCAATCCGTTAAACCATGAAGAGGAAACTTAAAACCGTATTAATTTTAATCACGCTATCGTTAACAGGCATTGTTATTTTCCAAACTTATTGGAGTATCATATTACAGCTAATGACACAAAATTTGCCTATCGTGTTCTGGGAGACAAACCCGGCATTCCCCTGGTGATGCTGTCCCCTTTGGGCAGCTCGATGGATGACTGGGAACCGGCGATCACCAATGGCCTCGCCCAAAAATACAAGGTGATCATCTTTGATATTCAGGGGGTGGGGACATCCGGCGGGACAGCACCTGATAATATACCGGACATGAAGGAAGGTGTGTAGCAGCATACCGTTTGAGACAATGTCAAGTTACCGGTAAATGAGTTAAATGCAGGATCGGCCTGCCGGAAAATGTTCAAAGACTCCCTGGCAATAACCGCAATAAGACCCGGTAATTTCACCCCGGATCTTTAAATAAGCCGGAGTGAACTTTAATTTATCGATTACCGGTAAATGAGCTAGATGCAGGATCGGCCTGCCGGAAAATGTTCAAAGACTCCCTGGCAATAACCGCAATAAGACCCGGTAATTTCACCCCGGATCTTTAAATAAGCCGGAGTGAACTTTAATTTATCGATTACCTGTAATCATCGTTTATTAATCCGCGTTGTTCCATATCTTTTATTATGGTATCAATGGCCATATCGGCAGCAGCACCTTTACCAAACGTTTTGCCTAAATTCAGGTACCCCTTAGCGAGGTTATTGGTTATTACATTTGAAACCACCCTCCCAAACCATGATTTTTTACGGATCCGGGGTACAATAGTGCTTTCCCATTTAGGCCCGGCCGTTTGAAGCGCCGCGGCGTTTTGAACATTATTCAATATACATTGGATACGCTTCTCTATTTTATCTTTTAAACCCAACAAATAAGTAAGGCTGATTTGGGGATAGGGATATTCCGATTCTACCGGCGGTGTTATATATTCAAAAGTGCCTGAAGCTACATCTTCTGCTACCCGCAGATCGGGTATCAGTGGTATATATGCAGTACTTTTATCCGGTTGGCTCACCACATACCTAAAATCGGTAATACCTTCGTATCCATATTCCAAAATTGGATTTTTCGCTTCTTCCGGCACAGTTAGATAGGCCTGTAAAAAACGCTGGCAATTTCTGCGCCCTAAGTAAAAGTCATGTTTCCTGAAGGCTTTGGAAAAAAAGCCTCCAAATCCGCCTAAAGATCCGCAGGCAATTGTATAGGGTTGATTTTCGCCATTTATAGAGCGGACCGGCATAACCAAAAACCGGGTATAATCATCATCAAGATACGCGCGTTTAACCTGCTCATCTTTCAGCCTCAGCTGCCCTAACATGGCAGACAAGACCGATGGTACTACATTTTTCCAGGCCTGTTGCGGGACAAAAACAGTTGACTCCGGTGTATCCTCACTGGGAAAAGGGTCAATCATGAGCACCAAGCTATCAAATTCAGCAGCCGAAGTTTTAGGTGTGTAATTTTCCGCTTCCTTCGCCGACATCGTTTTCCGCCTGCGGTCGTCAAGTAGTTGCTGGGTCACTTCAAACGGCTCATTATTAATCACGCCGCCATCAACGTTAAGTGAAACAAAATCACCTTCGGGTAAAAAATGATATTTAACCCGGTTATCGTCCTGCCCCGCAAGCCGCAGGTTCAAATATTTGCTGTCTTCAATATATTCCCTTTGCCGGCTTAAGGTACGGCTTTCCAAACCTATCGGAAATGCCCCAGTTGACATAGCTGCGGCTTTAAGGATCTCTATATTTTGGTCGTTTACCGTACCACCCGTTGATGCTTTAAAATTAATGGGAATACGACCATCCTGTTCATAAGGCTTTTCGCTCAGTTTAAAAAAAGCATAATCACGATGCATTTTCATGTAATATTCTCTTGTACCACTGGCGGTATCAAAAGAAATCATATAATTGAACCCTCTAAGATTAGTGATGGTTGTAAAAAAGTCGAGGTCATCGGCCAGGTAGGGGCGGTCATAAATATTTTCCACACGTGTATCAAGCACCGAGCCGGCAATCTTTTTTATAAATGACGAATTAAAGCCTGCCCTTACCTCCTTACACACATTTGTTTCCGCATCGTTTTCTATATCGCTTGTATCAAGCATATAGTTCATCATGTCATTATTATCATCTTCAATCAAATTCACCCAGGAGTTAAACAATGTATTTTTTTGAGTTACAGCATCATTTGTTGCATCACTTTGCTTAACTGGTTCAAAATTACTTTGTAGCGCCGCCGCGGTAATGGCAGCAGTCATTCCACCGGCAGACGCCCCGCCCAATGTTTCAATAATAAAGTTGTGTTTTGGTATTCCCTTCAGTTTACCCTCCTCCTGCAATTTCTTAGCTTTCTCCCAATGTTCCAGCGCCTCGAACAAATAATCCATAACTCCTGCGGTGTAAGCGCCTGCAGATACAGCTCCTGCCATGCAAATTCCTGCATGAAACGTATCGTTTTTACTTTGACTTTCCATATACTGATGCTATTATCTTTATTCGGATTTACAGGCCTATAAATTCCATAAGCTAGGTCTCAATTGGCGCCCTATAAAATACTATTTAAAAATACTATTAAAATACTGATAATTAAATTCTTATAGAATAAAATAACAACACATTTAATTGCTCATATTTTCACGGCTTGATCAACTGAACCGCCACGAATTATGATTAAAAAGAGGAAAATAGAAGTTTAAAAAACGCTTGGAATAATTGATCTGAGCGTTTTAGGGTTGCTATTTTTTTAGCCTGGTGCAATACCCCGGTTATTGTGTTACGCGCCCGATACCGAACTGATCCCCAGCTCTTATCGCCTGCCCGTTTTCAAGGTCTACCTCTATCATTTTTTCGCTGCCCACGTTATTACTGAATTCATCCTTAAGTATGGAAAGTATATGACGCGTTTTAACATCAATTACTTCCCCGCTTGAAGGATAGGCATATTTCCCATCCAAACTAAAAGTAACCCAGCCTGGCATATCCTGTAATGGTATGGTAGTTAATTGCTGATAGGGTTCTGCAGCACTAAAAACATGCATACGCATATTAAATCCATCGCATACCCATAACTCCTTCTCATCCGGAGTGAGACCTATCCCATGACTTGGATTACCATGACGTCTTACAGGGCCTTTATCCCAGCCCTCTACAACTACACGGGCAAGCTTTTTGCCGGTATTCAAATCACCTACTTCAAACCCCAGCAAACTATCAACAGTTACGTAAGCTCTGGTTTCTTTTCCATTAATGGTAAACGGACGGATAAAATTCCCGAACGGGCCTACCTTATTGG
>Ga0193717_1001669_pt1 | contig 13465 bp, 14 predicted proteins | sample U2c2metaG_FD_145900 | JGI IMG/M metagenome (GOLD analysis project Ga0193717, IMG submission 145900) | Soil microbial communities from a riparian zone of the East river system, Colorado, United States - U2c2 | ecosystem: Environmental > Terrestrial > Soil > Riparian zone | place: USA: East River... | reverse complement strand
TTAACGGGACACGATTACCGCGCCTTGATCATTCAATGTTTCAATAACAGGCTGGTTTTGCTGGTTAATGCAAATTTTTAACCTCGGCACACCTTTGGCATCGCGCAAAAATAAACCTACTTCTCCGTCGGTATTTTTCCCTACAAAAAGCCTTTCATTGGTGGGCAGTCCGGCAGCTTTTAATTTTGCCATGCCGGCTTTGTAAGCGCTGGTATCATGCAGTTTATTAAGCGAATCGGCATAGACCATTAATTGGCCGGTTGTAAAATCGTCGTACCTGTCCCATAGTTTAAAACCATAGCTCCTTTTTAATTGAGACCCCTCGCCGTCCTGGCTGTACTGCAATTGCATGATCTGATCGTTCTTGTACTGGTCAACAGAGTAGGTCATACTCGCGCTTTTTTTATCGCCGTCATAAACCAGTCCGCCGCATTCGTTGCCATCATCATTAAAAAATATCATGCCCGCGGGCCGGTCGCGTTTGGGCAGCACTTTACCATCTATGGTGCCCGGGTGCTGGCTTTCACGATTGCTTATGGCCATGCTTATTTTACCATTTTGGTCAACAATATCAATACGCTCGGCAGTTATATGTTTAAAGTGGTTATCGCTGCTCATAAGCCGGAGTGCTATGATAATAAATGCGAGTACGACCACCGTTAAAACGGCCGCGTATATTTTTAATACTTTAACCTGTTTTGTTAAGTTTTCCATAAGTTGACGATAAATAGAGTTGTCGGGCAAATATATTCAAAGCGTAAAAATTATTCAATATGAGGCAACGCGGCTGCTAATAACCAGCGGTTTTGTAAATTCGCCCTTTAATAAAAAGGTAAATTGAAAAATAATATTCTTATTGTTGATGATATCCACCCCATATTTATGGAAATGGCAGCTGCCAAAGGTTATCATTGCGATTACAAGCCCCTTATTAAAGCCGATGAGGCCATGCAAATAATAAGCGGGTATGCTGGTCTGGTTATCCGCTCAAAGTTTAAGGTTGATAAGCAGGTATTGGATGCTGCTACAAACTTGCGCTTTGTGGCAAGGGCAGGCGCCGGTATGGATAATATTGACGAGACCTATGCCGCCAAAAAAGGTATCAGCCTGATCAATGCGCCTGAAGGTAACTCCGATGCCGTTGGCGAACATGCCGTGGGCTTGCTATTATCGTTAATGAACAACTTAAATAAAGGGGATGCTGAAATACGAAACGGCAGCTGGCAGCGTGAGGCCAACCGTGGATATGAGCTTAAAGGTAAAACGGTAGGCATAATTGGTTACGGCCATATGGGGCATAGCTTTGCCCGCAAGCTATCGGGTTTTCAGGTTGATGTTATTGCTTATGATAAATATAAAACCGGCTTTAGCGACAGGTATGCCCGAGAAGTAAGCATGGAAGATATTGTAAAGCACAGCGATGTACTGAGCCTGCACATACCCTTAACACCCGAAACAAACGGTCTGGTTGATGATGAATACCTGTTCCACTTTAAAAAACCTATATTTTTGATCAACACCGCCCGAGGTAAAGCCGTTAAAACCAGCGCGGTATTGAGTGCCATAAAACAAGGCAGAATTTTAGGCGCCGGATTGGATGTACTGGAGGTAGAGAAATTTCCGGCCCTGACCGAGCAGGTGTGGTTTGATGAGCTGCGCCAAAGTGGCAAGGTGATACTCAGCCCCCATGTGGCCGGCTGGACATTTGACTCGTACCGTAAACTAAGCGAGGTAATGGCGGAGAAATTGGTTGCCGTGATTTAGTGGTGAGTGGTTTTGAAAGATAACGTATAATTTAGTTAAAAATCCTGTGAATCTGTTAATCCGATTAATCGCGGTTCAGACAAATGGTTCAGGCAAAGATCAGCGAAATCATCATAATCATTTAAATCAACGATCAAAAAATTTGGATATTAAAATTTAAATCACTTATCTTCGTTCAATACAAAAGCAAGACTATGTTGGCGCGGCCCATATAGTCTTGTTTGTTTTTATAGTCATTGCGTCCTTCTTAAAACAGGAGGGCGGTTTTTTTTGGATGACTAAATGGAAATAAACATTAAATAATTAAGTGTTATGGCAGAGGTATCATACTTTACCAAAGATGGTTTAGAAAAATTAAAGGAAGAATTACAAAGGTTAAAAACAACCGGACGCTCAGATATATCAAAAGCGATAGCTGAGGCCCGGGATAAAGGTGATTTATCGGAGAATGCAGAATATGATGCAGCAAAAGAAGCACAGGGATTGCACGAAGCTAAAATATCGCAGATGCAGGAAACCCTTGCCAATGCCCGTTTGCTTGATGAATCAAAGCTGGATGTATCAAAGGTGCTGGCCCTATCTATTGTTACAATAAAAAACCTTAAAAACGGCGCCACCATGAGCTACCAACTGGTATCAGAAAGTGAAGCCGATATGAAAGCCGGTAAAATATCAGTAGCATCGCCTATTGCGAAGGGTTTGCTGGGCAAAAAGGTTGGTGAAACAACAGAGATCACCGTACCTGCCGGGAAAATTGAATTTGAAATACTGGAAATCAGTAGGTAGTTTTGAGTAGTGGGTTTTGAGTAATGCGTTTGTCTGAACCTTGATTTTCACGATTAAAGGATTTTTTAGATGCATTATTCAAAACCTCAACTCAATTTAAACTGATAACTCACAACTCATCACTCAAAACACAAAAACAATGACCATTTTTTCAAAAATAATAGCAGGCGAAATACCCGCGTACGTAGTAGCAGAAAGTAATGAGTTTTTGGCTTTTTTAGATATTAGTCCGCTGGCCGAAGGGCATGTGCTGGTGATACCTAAAAAGGAGGTTGATTATATATTTGACCTGGATGATGAAACGTATACCGGCCTGCAGATCTTTGCTAAGATTGTGGCTACGGCTATAAAGAAAGCCATTCCGTGCAAAAAGGTTGGTGTTGCAGTAATAGGCCTTGAAGTGCCTCATGCCCATATCCACCTGATCCCCATGAACCGGGTGGACGATATGAACTTTGCGCGTCCCAAACTAAGCTTTACTCCCGAAGAACTTAGCGCTACAAGAGATAAGATCAAGGCTGCATTGAAGGATTGATGTCAATATTGATAATGTATTAGTCATTACCATGCAGGATATGAAAGGTCTATTACGAGAATGGCTTGAATATCTTAATGCATAGCTCGAATTATAGTCTTGTTTTTCTAGCTAATCTGCACATCTATCTAAACTATCCGCTTAGCGTTATCCTTTACAAAAGTATCCCAGCCTGAGTATGATTTTTTACTGCCAGAGCCTGATTTGCTGCCGGTAGTTATGCGTTGAAAAGCGTGGCAAACGGCTACAGCCAGGCCGTCGGTGGCATCTAAAAAGTCTGGGGTTTCTTTAAAGCTCAGCAAATTTTGCAGCATAGCGGCCACCTGCTCTTTAGTGGCATTGCCATTACCGGTTATGGATTGCTTTATTTTGCGGGGCGCGTATTCGGTAATTTCCACATTGCGCGATAGTGCCGCGGCCATGGCCACACCCTGCGCCCTGCCCAGCTTCAGCATAACCTGTATGTTTTTGCCATAAAAGGGCGCCTCAATGGCCAGGCAATCGGGGTGGTAATTATCAATAAGGGCTACGGTTTTTTCAAATATGCGCTGTAGTTTCAGCATGTGATCGTCCATTTTATCCATCTTCACCACGCCCAGGGCAATGAGCTCTATTTTTGGTCCGGTTTCTTTAACCAGGCCATAGCCCATCACGGCCGTACCCGGGTCGATGCCTAAAATTATACGTTCTTTGGTATTTGCTTGCTGCACGCTTCAAAGGTAATTATATCGTAGCTAAAAGCCGAAGGCGTAAAGCTTAAAGCTTGCATGAATTTTACTGGCAGGGATTCAGGAGCTTAACCCGGTTTTTAAAACAGTCGTGTATTGTTCCCTGCTGATCATCCGGGCGCCCATTGATGCTAAATGATCGGTATGCACCTGGCAATCTATCAGTTGATACAACCCGCTTTGGCACAGATAGATCAGCGCGGTTTTAGAGGCGTTGCTCACACGGCTGAACATGCTTTCGCCGCAGAACACATGGCCAACCTGTACGCCGTAAATACCGCCGGCCAGCTCGCCGTTCTGCCATACTTCAACCGAGTGCGCATGTCCTTCGGCATGTAGCTTATTGTAAGCCGCTTTCATGTCATCGGTGATCCAGGTGCCGTCCTGCCCTTGGCGCGGGGCGGTGGAGCAGGCCGAGATCACGTCGTTAAAGCAGGTATCGGCAGTTACGATGAATTTGCCCGGGCGCAGCACCTGCCGCATTGATTTGGATATTTTTAGCTCCTGCGGATACAGCACAAAACGTTCATGGGGCGAATACCACAGGATAGGGGTATCATCACTATACCAGGGGAATATGCCGTTTTGATAGGCCAGCAATAGACGTTCGGTAGAAAGGTCTCCGCCTACAGCCAGGAGCCCGTCTGCTTCGGCCAGCCCGGGCTCAGGAAATAGTAAACGTTCATCAAGCCTGAAAATCATCAGGGGCAAATTTACGCTTTGCGGCGTATCACCAGTTTTTTATTTTGCGCCTTGGCAACAGCATCCATATATACCTGCATTTCGGTGTATTTGGCGGCGGGTATGGCAAAGTTTTTTAAGTTGAACTTTGAGGTGCTTATGACCTGGTTCTTAGCGGCATCATACTGGTAGTTTACCTCAAAAGTGCCATAGCTGAATTTCAGGCTTTGGTTAACCGGTAAAGTTTCCACTTCAAAACCGGCGGGCAGATCAATAGTGGTAACACAGGTTTTTAGCAGAGGATTGTCAAAATAAAAATCTGTTTTTCGTTTGTCCAATGCCGGAGCGGTGTACTGCCAGATATCAAATACCCGCGGTTTGTAAAATTGCTTATCGCCTGATGCGATGTCGCAAAACTTATCATACTCCAAATCAATATCTACTTCCTTTACACCATCTTTATCTGTTGATGGTTTAAAATCGAAGACAGAAGGCTGTTTCATGCCGAGCATTTTTATTATACGCTGTTTCTGGTCATCAGTTTTTAGCGAAGCGATAGCCATATAGGAATCCCGGTAATCGCCGGTGCTTAATATTTTTAAATGAGCTTTAGCGCCTCCCTCGGCATCCAGTATCAGGTGAACTTCGCTGTTAAACTGGTTATCTGTATCGGTACTTTTAGGGGTACTTACCAGTTTTCCGCCATCTTCTGTCACTAATAATGCGTTACGGTTTTCAGTAAATGTGCCCAATTTTCCAAAAAGCTGATTATTATCGGTACACTCAAGCCAGGTGGTATCACTTTTAAAGGGTACGCACAATATTACATGGTTAAACGGATCGCTTGGAAAGGCTGGGTCAGCCGGTTCCTGGTTAGTACCCGCGTTTATGACAGCATAATAGGATGGTATATTCACCGCTTTTAGCAAAGCATACATATAATTGGAAAGCGCTTTACAATCGCCATATTTTTTCTGATCAACAAATGTGGCCGGGAAAGGCTTTAAGCCACCGATGCCCAGCTGGATACTCACATATCTGACATTTTTTTGCATGTACTCATATAAAAATCTGGCTTTCTCTTTATCAGTGTTGATATCGGCAGTCATTTTTTTTATCTCTTCAGCCCTTTCCGGACTCAGCGTGCACACATCAGCGTTTAAAACTTGCTGCCATTTACCGTAACCTTGCCAGGTACTTATATCGCCGGGTAAGCCATTGTATTGAAATGCATTTGTGGCAAACATGATCTTAGGGAAAACCTTCCATGATAAGGCATCATCTTCGGGTTTAATGGCTTTTAGGTTATTAACATGCCAGGTATATTTTTCATATTCGCCCTCGGTTCCTTTTTCCGGTTTTATTTTGGTGTTTTTATTCATGTACCTGAAACCAACGGCCGGGTTAACCAAAACTTTATATTCTGCATTTTGAACAGACCGCTCGGCACTTTGAATGTGCCATTCGCCCAGGTCAAGATAACTATTTACACTTTGTTCAAAATTTATTTCAATGGTTGACGGATAGCTGGCGATTGTATGCTCAAGCCCTAATGAACGATAATCTGTAAGCGTAACATCATCAGAGGCCGACCGGTCATAAAAGTCGCTTTTATGATATTTTTTAACCATTACCCCAGCCGCATTATAAACTAACATTTCCACGCTGTTTATGCTGTTGAATTTTTTATCATAACCTAAATACAATGCTGCCTCATCGTTACCTTTTTCATTTAAGACTGTAACAATGCTATGGTACTTTCTGCTCATTTTACCCGGAGCTTTTACCGTTATCTCGGTTGATGAATACCGCACTACCGCATTTGCATCCTGTTTTAATGAATCGGGAATGGTTGAGGCGATGTACAGATCTTTCGGGATGCTTTTATCCTGGCTGTAGCCTTGACTATATAGCGTACATAAGGCTGCTACAGTAAATAGCAGCCTGTTATAATTTTTAGTAATCATGGGTATGTCAGGATTTTTTAAGTACAACCTGCTCGTTAAGCATATCATACATCTTTTTACAAAATTCGTGGAACTCGGCATAGTTCTCTTTAAAATACATGGATTGCTTAAAATCAATAGTCAGCCTGATCATGATAGCGCCATCCTGCTCGGCCACCATACGCTTGAAAACAATGCTTTTATCGGGTATCATCATACTCAGGCTTTTGGGCATAGCATCAACCTTATACCCAGCCGGGAGCTTAAAAATGCCGGTTATATTGTAATTATCGCGGTAGCCAAAATCAATATCGGTAACCCGGTTCTCGTTTAAAAACGGATTGGTTTTAAGATCAGTGAATAAGTTGGAGTTAAAGTAAATGTAGTTATCATCGGCCCCGGTAAGGTCAAGATTAAAATCCATTTTTTGCCTTAAGGGCAGGGTATCAACATCCATGTTCTCAAACGTAACCGAGGCTATTTTCATGTTGTTATTATCATCGCGCAAAAAGTCGAGATATTTTTTTTCACCATCGGTTTTATATTTCTTAACACAGTTGATGCGGTTGTAAGCAAAGCTGCTGATTTCGGCCGAACCTGCCATTTTACCTCCGGGCTTTATTTCGGCATTTATTAAAACTATTTGCCTGACGGGATCCTTATCTTGTAAAAAAGCAAGGTCGTAAACTTTGTCGTCCTTATTGATATATAAACCAAAGGAGTTTAAAAAGTTATTCGGCACCTGGTTATAGATGTTGTATTTGCTGGTGGCATCAAGCACATAATATTTATTACTGTCAACCGGAATATAAGCTACCGCGCTGTTAAACTGGTAAGAGCTTGGATAGCCTGGGTTAACGTGGCCATTCTTACGGGTGCTTACCAGCATAGGGCATGCTTTTATGCCGGTCTTTTTTAACAGATGTGCAAGTATCAGGTTTATTTCGGCGGAGTTGCCAACCTTTTTTTCCCAGGCTTTTACCGTGCCATCATTAGCGTAACGGGCATATACATCATTCCATTTGAGGGAGGTTTTAACCTCATTAAAAATATAAGCTATTTTATCATCATCGGTTTTTAAGGTTTTGGCTTTATTGATGATGGCTTCTTCTCCGTTAAGCTTCCGGTTTAACTGGCCGCCAAAATCCTCATCACCGGCCCAGTTTTCGCCAATTTTTGTCCACGAATCCGAAAACGTTTGGGTAAATCCGTTTGTAGGCTTTACACTTAACAACTGGAAAAGTATACGCTCGGAATTATCATCGCGGGCGCCCATAAACGGCTCATCGTGCAGTGATGGGATATTGGCCAGGGCCTGGGTATGTGTATTTGATGAGTTGGTTTTATCAACCACATAAGGGTAATGTACGTTCACCAGTCTTTTATAATACAATATATCCGGAATGTTAGTGCCTAATTCACTGTACCGGGTTGGCAGATGGCTTTGAAAATACCAATCAGGAAAATCGGTTATGGATGCAGCCGTAAGGTGGTACTTGAACTCAATTACCGAACCGGGTTTTACGTTAGGGAACGAAAAAACCATGGCCGAATAGTATTTGTCAACCACTTCGGTAAATATCTGCTTTTTATCAACTTTTACAATTTCAACAACATCGTTGTTTAAGTTAATGGTTTGTGCCTGCAAACCGCTTATATATTCGGCCCGGTTAGCGCTATAATACACAATACGGATATTGGCTTCAGATTTGCCATTATCATTAAAAATTTTAATGCGTTTATGCCGGTCGGTTACAATGTTGTAGCTTTGATCAAAGTAAATCTGGCCCTTGTCAAAGAGGATCTCGGCATTGGCATCCTTTTCAAAATCGCAGGCTTTTAATTCCAGATCGGCTTTATCAATTTTTCCGAAGGCTTGCGCGGTGGGTGCAGCGGCAGGTGTTTGCGCATTGGCGGCAAACGCCAATGACCCCACAAAAAGTAGCGTAAAAATTTTATTCATGTGATAAGGTTTTATGAGCTAAAAATAATTAATGCACAAATATGAAAATAAAAAAAACAATTTTATTTAATAATTGTAGGGATTGGTTTTGCGGCAAAAGCACTGGTTTTTTACAAGTGATGCTTGCTTCTTTTTTCGTTTCTGCTTTTACAATGGCCTGTGATCATTTAATACTCCGCCAACGTAAATAAGGATATTAATTATATATTGCTTTATATGTAACTTTGGCACCGAAATTAAAGTCAGGCGCGTAAGTATATGCCATTTATGAAACCGGCACTTTGATTGATAAACAATAATTAATGAAACAAAAACTTTATGATACTGCTGAGAAGCAGGAAAGGGCTGTTTTGGTTGGTGTGATTAAGCAATACGAAACCGAAGAGCAGGAGAAGGAGTATTTAGAGGAACTGGAATTTTTGGTGACCACCGCCGGCGGCACAACGATGAAAAGCTTTACCCAAAAACTGCAACATCCGGATAGGGCAACTTTTGTTGGTTCGGGTAAGCTGGAAGATATTAAGGCTTATGTCACCGAAGAAGAAATTGATATGGTGATTTTTGACGATGCGCTATCGCCGTCACAAATGCGTAATATTGAGCGGGAGCTACAGGTAAAAATATTGGACCGTAATAACCTGATACTGGATATTTTTGCCACCCGGGCACAAACCGCGCAGGCTAAAACCCAGGTTGAACTGGCCCAGCTGCAATATTTACTGCCCCGCCTTACCCGTTTATGGACCCACCTGGAACGCCAGAAGGGTGGTATTGGTATGCGTGGCCCTGGTGAGTCGCAAATTGAGAGTGACAGACGTTTGATCACGGATAAAATATCGGTGCTCAAAGAAAAACTAAAACTGATAGACAGACAGAACGAAACGCGGCGCAAAAACAGGAACGAGATGGTGCGTGCCGCATTGGTAGGTTATACCAACGTAGGTAAATCAACCATCATGAACATGATATCCAAATCTGACGTGTTTGCCGAAAATAAACTGTTTGCAACGCTGGATACCACGGTAAGAAAGGTGGTGATTGAAAATGTGCCTTTTCTACTGTCAGACACAGTTGGTTTTATCCGTAAGTTGCCCATTCATTTGGTAGAATGTTTTAAATCGACCCTGGATGAAGCGCGTGAGGCTGATATATTGGTTCATGTGGTTGATATTTCGCACCCTAATTTTGAAGACCAGATCAGGATTGTCAATGAAACGCTGAAAGATATTGGCGCAATTGATAAAAGGATGATCACCGTGTTTAATAAGATAGATGCCTTTAAGCCGGAGCAGCACCAGGTTGAACAGCAGGCCGAACCGCTTACTTTAGAAGATTTTAAACATAGCTGGATGGCTAAGAACAATAGTCCGGCTATATTTATATCGGCAACTCAAAAGGAAAATATTGACGAATTCAGGGAGTTGTTGTATACCGAGATAAAAGCCATCCATACCGAAAGGTTTCCGTACGATCAGTTGTTGTATTGAGGCCTGAAATACTAATACTTGGAAAATAATTATGAGTAAAGCTTTTACATCAGCAATATTAACCTTTATAATGTCGCTGATGTATACCATTGGTAATGCACAGGTACGCAGCGGAATAGGCATTGGTTTGGGTGCTAATATCCCATTTGCATCCGGTTACAGCGCCGGATTTGATTTAAACTTTCAGGGTAATATACGCCTTAGCAATGTTTTTGCGCTGGTACCTGCAATAGGTGTTAAGCAGATAAAAGGCGATAACGCAATTATTCATGAAGGTTACCAGGGTTACAGTACCTATACCCGGGGCGACATAGGTGGAGTTAGCCTTGCATTTAGCGGCAAATACTATTTTAATAAACAATGGTTTGCGAGTGCCGGAGTTATAGGAATTATTAATGGCGACAGGCCTAATAGCGGCGCCACGCTTGCTCTTGGGTATCAGGTACCTCTTGGTAACCAAAATAATGTAGAGTTCAATCTGAATGGTAGCATTTTAAAGTGGAGCAGGACAAGCGGCAGTACTACCGTACCGGTGACCGGTTTAAGAATAGCTTATAATTTCGATTTCAGAAGCCATTAATTTTTTGCTTGCCGTGAAAGATATCTTACAAAAAAACCGGAGACCCTTGAATTTTGAAATCCGGTAACGCTGAGATGATTAAACATGGGAATATATGATGTTTCAGGCTCCATGGCGGAGAGGTTCTGAAATAAGTTCAGGATAACGGTAAAAGGGCTGCATATAATGTATGCCTTTTATTGTTTTAAGGTTCTAATATCTGCAATCGCCTTCTCCAAAAGGGCATTAAACTCCTGCGGTTTTTCAATCATCGGGAAATGCCCGGTAGCGTGAATGTATAATAATTTAAAGGGGATCTTATTGGCTGCTAAATGGGTAGTATCAGTAGGTTCCACATCGCTGTTGATGAGGTATAATTTAGTTTTTACTGCCTTTAATTTTGCCACCTCATTAAAATCATCATTAGGTTCCATACAGGCTGCAGCAATAACGGTATCAACATGGGCTACATCATTAAGTACTCTTTTTTTAACAGCCGCGGTAGTTGTAGAATAAAATAGGGCTTGATTAAAATAATCAAAAGCTATTTCTTTGAAGTGATGTTTTAATGAATCTATCGCGGCTGCATATTCTTTTTTTGCCTGTTCGGTTTGTACCTCATCTTTCCCCACATTTTTAAAAATATCAACTACTACCAAGCCAATCACCTGTTTAGGATTATCAAGGGCAGCTTGCAATACCACATCGCCCGACATGGAGTGACCAACCAGGATCACTTTTTTCAGCTTTAATTGCTTGATCACTGAATCAACATCCCTGCTAAATGCCAGCGTGTTCCATTGATTGCGATTTTTACCCGATTGGCCAAAGCCGGGCAGATCAATAGCCACTACCCGGTATCTTTTACCAAAATAAGCAGCCTGGTTGGCCCAGTATGATTTGTTAATGCACCAGCCATGTACAAACAACAGGGTAGTATCATTTTTGCCGGTGTCGGTATAAGCTATATTGACACCATCATTATGAACCGCGATTTTGGCACCGGTATTTGTTGCCGAGCTTTGAGATGAGTTGGTGCAGGAAACGACAACTCCTGATAAAACTATACCCGCAAACAGATACAATAATATTTTCATGATAAGTGCTGATTAACTACCGCAACATACCATAGTTTTTACTAATAAGCTGATCATGAACAGGTATTTAACTTTATTTAACAGCGCCGCTTTCAAATAAGTCATCCAAACGATTATATGAATCATTAATACCACCTTCCATGCCTGATTGCACCATGGCATCGCGGTCAGCAACCGACTGAAAAACGGATTGATTGATCATTTTTGTGCGATTACCAGACAATGCTTTAAACTTTGCGGTTTCAAGGCATACATGGCCTTTTTCTGGCAGGCCTTCAAACTCAAATGTTTGGATAATGCGCTCAGGGGCGGTACACTCATGCACAACACCATGAAAGCCATAGTCATTCTCTCCGCGGCTATGAATATAGCGGTATGACCCGCCTGGCTTCGCTTCAAATTTTTCTATTCGCATGGTAATATCACGGGGGCCCAGCCATTGTATTACTAATTCGGGATCAGTAAATGCCTTAAAAACAAGCTCGCGCGGAGCGTCAAATTCCCTGGTAATGAAAACTTCCTGCTTGCCGGGTTCCGCTTTAATGATTGTTTGATTCTTTTTCATTTTTATGGTTATTAATAGGGGATCACTTATTTTTTGCCAGCTAAATTTTTTTTTCTTTTTGCATCCGTTCTAACAGATCATCCATTTTGTCAAATCTTTCTTCCCAGCCTTTTCTGTATTGTTCAATCCATTGGGCCACTTCATTCAGTTGTTGCAGTTTGGCCTCACAGTACCGTTCCCGGCCATTTTTTTTGATGTTGATAAGGCCACATTCAATCAAAATTTTAATATGCTGGGATATAGCCGGCCGGCTTACGTCAAAATTTTCGGCAATGGCATTCAGGTTTAAGGGCTGGTAAGCGATCAGGTTAATGATCTGCCTGCGTGTTGGGTCGGCTATGGCCTGGAATACGTCTCTTCTGGTGCTTGTCATAATACGTAAGTATTTACTTACAAAAGTATATGTAAGTATTTGCTTACGCAAATTTTATTGCAGAAAAAAATTTGAGAATGGAAGCTTAAGAAAGCTTGTCATTCGTAGTGAAAAATCTTCTTTATCATGCATGTTGGTATGCTTGATAAAGAAGTAGGTCCTTCGTTCCAGGATGACAAGTGAAGAATCAGGAACTAACAGGCTTTAGCGGGCAAGGGAAGTTAAAAACAGTTCTTCTTTTATAGCCGGAATGGTTTGATTGGCCTGCGCGGTATCAAAAAGCAGCTTAATGGCTTTGCGGCCCTCCTCGCCCAGATCAACAGCGTATTTGTTTACGTACAATTCAATATGTTTATACATCACTTCCTCGCTCATTTCCTGAGCGTGCGAGCGGATGAACTCCAGGCCGGATTTAGGATTGGCAAAAGCAAACTCAACAGATTTGCGTAACACCCGGTTTAATTTATGCTGAACATCGGCAGGCAGGCTGCGGTTAGCAACAATGCCGCCAAGCGGAATAGCGCAGCCGGTTTGTTTTTCCCAGTAATCGCCCAGGTCAATGATCTTTTTAAGGCCTTTGTCCTGGTAGGTGAAACGGTTTTCGTGAATGATCAGGCCAATATCAACGCGACCCTCCAGCACGGCATCTTCAATATCCGAAAAAACAAGCGCTACCTTATTGGTAGCATTAGGGAAAGCGTTGCCCAGTAAAAAATTAGCGGTCGTGTATTTACCGGGAATCCCTATTAGCGGTTGCGGGTTGCCGGTTTCGAGTTGCGTGAGCAGTTTTTCGGGGTTGTCTTTACAGATCAGCATCGGCCCCACACCAAAGCCCAGGGCACTGCCTGCATCAAGCAATACATATTTATGGGCCACGTAGGCAAAGGCATGGTAGCTTAGTTTGGTAACATCCAGCTCGCCGCGAAATGCTTTTTGGTTAAGGGTTTCCACATCATCATAAAAAACATCAAACTCCAAGCC
>Ga0193717_1001668_pt1 | contig 13465 bp, 13 predicted proteins | sample U2c2metaG_FD_145900 | JGI IMG/M metagenome (GOLD analysis project Ga0193717, IMG submission 145900) | Soil microbial communities from a riparian zone of the East river system, Colorado, United States - U2c2 | ecosystem: Environmental > Terrestrial > Soil > Riparian zone | place: USA: East River... | reverse complement strand
CGGCTTCGTCCAGCGTCATCGCCACCACGACGCCCTTGCCGGCCGCGAGACCGTCGGCCTTCACGACGATGGGCGCGCTGTGTTTGCGGATATAGGCCTTCGCCGTATCAGCATCGCGAAAACGTTCATAGGCGGCGGTAGGAATGCCGCTCGCCTTGCATATATCCTTGGTGAAGCCCTTGGAGCTTTCCAGTTGCGAAGCTGCCTTGCTCGGACCGAACGCCTTGAAGCCGGCAGCCGCGAGATCATCGACGATACCGGCCGCGAGCGGCGCTTCCGGCCCGACGACAACGAAATCGACCTTGTTGGCTTTGCAGAAATCGATCACGGCGGCATGGTCGGCAACATCGAGCGCGACGCATTCGGCCTCCTGCGCAATACCGGCATTGCCCGGTGCGCACCACAGTTTCGTCAGCAGCGGAGAAGCCGCCATCTTCCACGCCAGGGCGTGTTCGCGCCCGCCGGAACCGATCAAGAGGATATTCATGGGATCAAGACCGGGATGAGGGTCGAACCGGGGTTTGTGAGATGATAGAAGGGTTTATCATGACACTTCAACGCCGCAACCGATTCGACTGAACATGCCTGCTACGCCTGCTGAAATCCTGCCGAATTCACAGGAATATACTGTGTCCGAGCTGTCGTCCGCGCTGAAGCGGACGGTGGAAAGCACCTACGACCATGTGCGGGTGCGCGGCGAAATCTCCGGCTTTCGCGGGCCGCATTCCTCGGGCCACTGCTATTTCGCACTGAAGGACGACAGCGCCAAGATCGAGGCGGTGATCTGGAAGGGCGTTCACGGCCGCATGCGGTTCAAGCCGCAGGAAGGCCTTGAGGTCATCGCCACCGGTAAGCTCACGACCTATCCCGGCTCGTCGAAATACCAGATCGTGATCGAGGCCATCGAGCCCGCCGGTGTCGGCGCGCTGATGGCGCTGATGGAAGAGCGCAAGAAGAAGCTCGCCGCCGAAGGTCTGTTCGACGAGGCCCGCAAGCAGCTTCTGCCTTGGCTGCCCCAAGTGATCGGCGTCGTCACCTCGCCCACCGGCGCGGTGATCCGCGACATCCTGCATCGGCTGGAAGACAGATTCCCGCGCCATGTTCTTGTCTGGCCGGTGCGGGTGCAGGGCGAAGGCTCCGCCGAGCAGATCGCGGCCGCGATCCACGGCTTCAACGCGCTGGAAGAGGGCGGCAAGATTCCACGGCCGGATCTGCTGATCGTCGCGCGAGGCGGCGGCTCACTCGAAGACCTGTGGTCGTTCAACGAGGAAATCGTGGTGCGCGCGGCGGCGGAGAGCATGATCCCGCTGATTTCGGCGGTGGGCCATGAAACCGACGTAACGCTGATCGACTTCGCCGCCGACAAGCGCGCTCCGACGCCGACCGCCGCCGCCGAAATGGCCGTGCCGGTACGTGCCGAACTGTTCGTCGAGATCACATCCTTGGAGCGGCGCGCCATGCTGTGCTGGCAGCGCGGCCAGGAGGCCCGCCGCAGCGAATTGCGCGCCGCGGTTCGCGCGCTGCCGAAGGCAACCGAGTTGTTGGATGTTCCGCGCCAGCGTCTCGACCGCGCCAGTGCGCAATTGCCGCGCGCATTACGCGCCAACGCACACGTCTACGAGCGGCGTCTGTCCGCAATCGGCGGACGCCTTACCGTCACCGCGCTTCGCGCCCAGATCGAACGCGGCAAGGAGAAGGTCGCGCGGCTGGCGATAAGCGCACGACGCTGCGCCGATCTGCACATCCAGCAGCGCGACACCCGCCTGCGGTACGTCTCTCAACTCCTCAACGCGCTCTCGTACAAAGGCGTGCTGGAACGCGGCTTCGCGCTGGTGCGCGACGAACATGGCCAGCCATTGCATGCGGCTGCGAATGTCGGTTCCGGCCAGCGCCTCAGCATCGAATTCGCCGACGGACGCGTCGATGCGACGGCGGATGGCGAGGGAACACCTGCGGCGACGCCAAAGCCCGCTGCCGCAAAGCCGGTCTCGAAACGCGCCACCGATTTCGGCGTCAAAAAGATCCAGGGCGACTTGTTCTGAAAAGCCGCCCATTTCCGGCAAAATGGCCTGTCAAAAGGGTTTCGCCCGGAAGATCGCCGACCTATATTTAATGATCTTTCCGGACGAGTTCTGCCGGACCCCACAAGGACAGTGATCGTGCTCAATAAATTCGGGCCTTCCGGCCAGGGCGAAGCGCAGGTCGAATATCTCGACGGCGACTTCCGCGTGACGTCTCCCGGCTCCTATGTCCGCTGCGCCATCACCGGCGAACACATCCCGCTCGATGAGTTGAAATACTGGAGCGTCGACCGGCAGGAAGCCTACGCGACACCCGAGGCCGTGCTGCAACGGCACCATCCGGCGCAATTGAAAAAGGTTTGAATATCTAGCGCGCTTTCTGGCGTGCATGGGCCAGCCGCTTCGCCACGAAGTCGCGCAACGCCGCCTCATCGCCAAAATCCAGCGTAACCGACAAAACGCGGATGTTGTCCGTGTGTCTCGCGAGACGCGCATCGCTGAAGATACGCGCCATGTCCTTTTCGGTGGTCACCAGGATCAAGGACTTCGTTCTGGCTTCTGCCACCAGCGCTTCAATCTCGTTTGCCGTAAACGGATGATGATCGGCAAAAATTCGCTCCTCGATCACATCCACGCCGCTGCCGCGCAGCGTGGCAAAAAACCGCGCCGGATCGCCGATGCCTGCGAAGGCCAACACGCACTGTGCGCGCAGCCCGGCGATTGCGTCCTCGTCGGGGACGAGTCGCGCACGCAGAACAGGCGCGTTACGTTTGATCATTGTATCGGCGATGCCGTCGGCGGCCTGCCCCACGCCAATCACGATCAGCGCATCGGTGCGCGCGACCTGAGGATCCAACGGTGCGCGCAGAGGACCAGCGGGGAATACACAACCGTTGCCGACGCCGCGCGCCGCATCGATCACAATGAGCGACGCATCCTTGGCGAGCGCCGGATTCTGGAAACCATCATCGAGCAGAACGGCGCTCGCGCCCTGTGCACGCGCAAGCGCGGCACCGGCAACGCGATCACGCGAGACGATCACGGGCACGAATCCCGCCATCATCAGTGGTTCGTCGCCGACATCGCCGGCGGTGTGCAATGTTTGATCGACACGAACAGGCCCCTCGATCGTGCCGCCATAACCGCGGCTGACGACGAACGGCTGCTCGCCTATGCCGCGCAGGATTCTCACGAGCGCCAATGTCGTTGGAGTCTTGCCCGCTCCACCGAGGTGATAATTGCCGATGCAAAAAACCGGAATCCCAGCGGATGCGCCTGCGCGCGCCATGCGCCGCGCGGCCACCGCACCGTAGATCGCGCCAAGTGGCGCCAGCAATCGCGACATCGAAGATGGTGGCCGATACCAGAAGGCCGGCTCACGCATCGGGCACTCCCGCCTCTAGCCGCAATTGCAGCAAATAAGGCTCCAGCGCGCTCACGGTCTTGTCGAGCGCGCCGCCGAGCCGGCCGACGACACCTTCCGCAGCGCCGACCGACCGCTGCCGCGCAATCGGGTTGACCAGAAGATGCCCGAGCGACTTTACGAAATCTTCGCCGGTCTCGGTGCGCAGCGCGCCGCCCGCCTGATTGAGCGCGTCATAGATGTCGTCGAAATTAAACACATGCGATCCGTGCAGGATCGCAGCGCCGAGCTTGATGGCCTCGATCGGATTCTGCCCGCCATGCGCTATCAGCGAGCCGCCCATGAACACCACCGGCGCGATCCGGTAGAACAATCCCAGTTCGCCCATCGTATCGGCGACATAGATGTCCGTTCCACGGCCCGGCAATTCGTCCTGCGAGCGCAGAGCGACCTGCATTCCCGCAGCCGTCAGCATGCGGGCGATGGCTGCTCCGCGATTTGGATGACGCGGCACGATCACGCTCAGCAACTGCGGGATGCGTGGCGCCAGACGACGATGCGCGTCGAGAATAACCTCGTCTTCGCCGGGATGGGTGGACGCCGCGACGAACACCAGTCGCCGCTGGGTGGCTTCCTTGAGACGTTCCAGCTTCTTCACATCCGCCGGCGGACCTTCGACGTCGAGCTTCAGATTGCCGGATGTCACGACATTGGGACAGCCCAAGGCGGCGAAGCGCTCGCCGTCACGCTCGGATTGCGCGAGGCAAAGGTCGAAACACTCCAGCAACGCCGAAATCGTTCCGCGCAGTTTGAGCCAGCGCGGAAACGAGCGCGGCGACATGCGGCCGTTGATGATGACCATCGGAATGCGCCGTTCGGCGCTCGACAGGATCAGATTGGGCCAGATGTCCGACTCGATGAATAGCGCCAGGCCCGGCTTCCAGTGATCGAGAAACGCCGAGACGAAGCGCGGCGAATCGAAAGGCACGTATTGATGGATCACGTCCGGCGGAAACCGACGCGCGACAATGGCCGCGGACGTCACCGTTCCGGAGGTCAGCAGTATGCGGATATTCATCGCCCGCAGCCGCTCGATCAGTCCGGCAACCGCGAGAACCTCGCCGACGCTCGCTCCGTGAATCCAGATCAGAGGCCCCTCGGGGCGGGCCGCGCTCGCAACGCCGCGACGCTCGGCGATCCGCTCGGGATCTTCCTTGCCCTGCTTCAGCCGCCGCGCGATCAGCGGCCCCGCAAGCGGCATGGCGACGGCCGACAGCCGCCGATACGCCGCGAGCGTTGCGGGCAGCGCGCTAGGCACGAAGACCCTCGTCCGGCAAGCCGACGAGCCGATAGGCGCGGCTCGTAACCTCGTTCAACTGGTCTTCGAGTTGCGCGCGCAGCTTCTTCATTGCTTCGCTGTCCGCATCGACCGGCACCCAGATCAATTCGCCGGCGGCGATGACGCCGCGCCCGAATGGCAAATGAATGACCGTGCGGTCCCAATTGTTGAGGCGCTTGAAACGGCTGGTAGCGATGGCCACCGGCAATATAGGCCGGCCGGATTCGCGCGCCAGCATGATAATGCCAAGTCCGGCCTTGCGCGCGATCTTCGGCACGTCCGCGGTCAGCGCCATGTTGATATTCTCTTCCAGCGTGCGCAGCATCATCTTGAACGCGGTGACGCCGCCCTTGCGGTGGAACGATGTTCCGTGATCGCCCGAACCGCGAACGGTGCCGACGTTGAGGCGCTCTGCCGCGATCGCATTCATCTCTCCGTCGCGATGGCGCGAGATCAGGACCTTCGCGGAATACTGCTCCAGCTTGAGGAACGGCATCATGAAATGCTGGCCGTGCCAGAACGCAATGATGACCGGCATATCCGGCTCGACGTGCTTGTAGACGCCTGGTGGATCCAGGGTGAAGCGATTGGTCCACCAGACGAAGCGCAGGAACTCAGCCGCCGTGTAACCCACGGCATGCTGCAGCCAACTCGAGCGGCCGAGGTTTCGAAGTATTCTTTTCAACTGGCGGACTTCACATCTTGACCGGGATCGAGCAGCCGGTGGAGATGGACGATGAAGTAACGCATATGGGCGTTATCGACGCTCTGCTGGGCCTTCGACTTCCAGGCCGCATAGGCCGTGGCGTAGTTCGGAAACAGGCCGACAACCTCGACGTCGTCGAGATTCTTGAAAGTGACGTGATCGAGGTCGAGAAGTTCGCCGCCGATGACAAGGTGAAGCAGTTGCGGTTGCACAGATTCGGACATGAGTCACATTCCCAAAGCGATGACCGGCACTTGAATTGAAGCACCAAACCAGGATGCAAGCATTACAAAATCGGGTTTTCCCGAAAGTGCTTGACGATATGCGCATGGCGCGCACGTCCCGCCGCCACCAGCAATCCATGACGAACGTCGGTCTGATTGTAAACCAGGCGCTCACCAGTCAGTGTGGTCATTTCCCCGCCCGCTTCGTGCACGATTAAATCGGCCGCTGCAAGGTCCCAATCGCGGCTATTGCCGGCTGCGAACGCGGCATCAAGCCGCCCTTCCGCCACCCGCACCAGCCGCAGCGCCAGCGATCCAATCCGCTGATACAGGCTTTCGCCCTCCCGCATGCCGCCGAGGCGTTCGACGAGAGGTTTTGGGCCTGCGATCCTTGGAAAATTGATCTCCGCACCCGTTGCGGTTGTGACAGGCACGCCGTTCAGCGCGGTGCCCTTCCCACGCGTTGCAAAAAAGAACTCATGGCTCGCCGGCGCGAATACCGCGCCGAGGACCGGCGATCCATCCGCGACCAACGCGATGCTCACCGACCAGTCATCCTGCCGAGCGAGATAGGCGCGGGTGCCGTCGATAGGGTCAACAATCCATGTCAGCGATTTGCCGAGCCGCGACGGATCGTCGGCGCTTTCTTCCGACAGCCATCCATAGCCCGGCGTCGCGGAGCGCAATCGCGCCTCGATCAGATCGTTGACTGCGATGTCGGCCTCGGACACCGGCGACGACTTGCCCTTGATCCAGCTTTTCAGCTCGGTACGGAACAGGCTGAGCGCCAGCGCACCCGCCTCGCGCACCACGCCCGCAAGCAGCTCAGCATCGCGCGTCAGCGCGTCGCCGCTGATGGTATTGAGATCAGCGTCCGGCAATCGTCAAACCCTCGATACGGACGGTCGGAGCGTTGACGCCGTACTTGAAGACGAGATCGTTGGCCGGAATCATCGATTTGAAGATTTCGAGCAGGTGACCCGCGATGGTCACTTCGCTGACGGCATAAGTCAGTTCGCCATTCTCGATCCAGAAACCCGCCGCACCCCGGCTGTAGTCGCCGGTGACACCATTGACGCCCGATCCGATCAGATCGGTGACGTAGAAACCCTCCTTGATGTCGGACATCAGCTCGGTGGGCGTGGCTTTGCCGGCTTCGAGATGCAGATTGTACGGCCCCGGGGAAGGCGACGACGACACGCCGCGATGGGCATGACCCGTGGTGGCCATGCCGAGTTCCCGCGCGGTCGCGGAGTCCAGCAGCCACGTTGTCAGTACGCCATCGTCGATGATCGCCTGTTTCTTGGTGGCAACGCCTTCGGCGTCGAACGCCTGCGACCGCAAGCCGCGCACGCGCAGCGGATCGTCGATGATGCGGATGCTCTTGTCGAACAATTGCTGGCCGAGGCGATCCTTCAGGAAGCTCGTCTTGCGTGCGATCGATGCGCCGTTGACCGCGCCGATCAGATGACCGACCAGCGATCCTGCGACACGCGGATCGAACACCACCGGCACCTTGCAGGTCGCAACCTTGCGCGGATTGAGCCGCGCCACGGTGCGTTCGCCCGCAAGCTGTCCGACGCTGGCAGGCGACGCCAGATCGGAGACATGGATCGCCGAGGTGAAATCGTAATCGCGCTCCATGCCGGTGCCTTCGCCGGCGATCGCCGTCACCGAAATGCCGTGGCTTGAACGCAGGTAGGACCCGTGAAAACCGGTCGAGGTCACCAGCACCATGCCGCCGATGCCGGCAGAGGCCGAAGCGCCTCCGGATTTCGACACGCCCTTGACGGCGAGCGCCGCAGCTTCCGCTTCGTGCGCGCGCCGCTCGAGTTCAGAGACCGACGGCACCTGCGGATCGAGCAGATCGAGATCGGAAAAATGCTTCGCCAACAGCGATGGATCGGCGAGGCCGACATATTCATCGTCGGGCGCAACCTTCGCCATCGCCACCGCGCGCTCGGCGAGCTTCGCAATACCATCGCCGCTGATGTCGTTGGTGGAGATCACCGCCTGGCGCTTGCCGACCAGCACGCGCAGTCCGACATCGTCACCTTCGGAGCGTTCCGATTCCTCAACCTTGCCGTCGCGAATCTCGACTCCCTGAGAGACGCCGCGCACGGCGACCGCATCGGCAGCGTCGGCGCCCGCGCGTTTCGCGGCTTCCACCAGCCGCTGAGCCAGCGTGCTCAGCGCAGTCTGATCGAGAAGTCCGGATGTTGTTGATTTCGGCGACGGTGAGAATGACGCATTTGGTGAAGAGTTCACGAACATATTCCCGAGGATTGAGGGAGCCTTGGATTTATGAGACTTGAAGACGAATGCAACATATCATGAGATGTGCCTGTTTTACGCGGACTTCAAGCGTTTTCAGGGCCCGTGGAGCAGATATTTGGGCGGTCCGGCAAGGTCTCGTCAATCATGCGCGCCAACCTCTCATCAATCATGAGAATCGAAGCAATGCCGGTGAGACGCGATTAACCAGCCTTCTTAAGCGAATTCCGACACGGCTCTGGCATCGTCCACCCATCGACCGGGAACATAATTCCGGCGTGGGAGATAAAGCCGTGAGGCGTCAATTCGGAGTCGGCGGGGTGCAACCCGTCGGGTCGAGCTGCATGTTGCAGCTCGACCCCTATTCTTTGCCGGTCAGCTTTGAGGCGCGCGATGGCCGCGCCGATGGCGGCGTCAGGCATATCGAAATCAATCGCGAACGCGTCACCGTGCGCCGTGCCGTTGGCGGCATTCGCATGGCGATCAATGTCCGCGTCAGCGATTTTCTCGGCATCGCCTGCCGCGAGACCAACGACGGGCGCGCGCTCGTTCTGGTTCACAGCGATCCATCATTGTCGGTGCCGCTGCTCGTTACCGCAGATGAGTTGCAACTTGATCTGGCGTGGCAGATGTGGGGCGATATGTTCGCATTGCCGCAGATTGAAGATGAAACCGGTGATACACGCCAGCCCGCTCTGCGCCGCCGCCGCCGCAATGTCATCAAGGATCGGCGTCCAAAGTTTCTCGTGCGCCGCAAGGCTGGCCGCGCCGCGACCGAGCTTTCGATTCATCGCGATGAACGCGAGATCATAGCGCGGCACTAAATATCAGGAACTGCGCAGCACTGCGTCCGCCAGCAATCCGGCGAACAGCAATAATCCAGCATCGCGGTTCGACTTGAACAGCCGCAGGCACAGCGCCGAGTCGTCGATCCGGATGGTCCGGACTTGCCAGACGAGATGCGTGGCAAACGCTGCAAGTCCGACCCACGCAGGCCATTGCGATCCGCCGCGCCACAGCGCCACGCCGATCAGCAGCACCGCCAAGCTGTAGAAAATCGTCAACGCGGCCTGTGTCCGTTCGCCGAACAACAGTGCCGTCGACTTGATGCCGACCAGCACGTCATCCTCCGTGTCCTGATGGGCATAGATCGTGTCGTAGGCGATCACCCACGCGATCGATCCCGCATAAAGCACGATCGCTGTCGCATCGATCCGGCCGAGGACAACCGCAAAACCCATCAGCGCGCCCCATGAGAACGCAAGGCCAAGGGTCACCTGAGGCCAATAAGTGATGCGCTTCATGAAAGGATAGATCGCGACAATGACGAGCGAGCCGATGCCGGTCATGATGGCGAAGCCGTTGAACTGCAAAAGGACCGCGAGTCCGATCAGCGCCTGCACCACCAGAAAGATCGCCGCCTGTGTGACCGTCACCTGGCCCGACGGGATCGGCCGCGACCGGGTACGCTCGACCTGCGCGTCGAGATCCCGATCGGTGATGTCGTTCCAGGTGCAACCTGCGCCGCGCATCACCACCGCGCCGATAAAGAACAGCACGACGACGAGCGGCAATTCGCGAACGTCTTGGGCAATGCCCGCGGCCAGAGCTGCCGACCACCAGCACGGCAGCAGCAGCAGCCACCACCCGATCGGCCGGTCGAAACGCGACAGACGCAGGTAAGGCCGCGCCCACAATGGCGCATGGGTATCGACCCAGTTCGAGGTGGAATCGGCGACGGGGGCTGCGGCGTTGCTCATCCCAAGCCTTTTAGCTCGGAGCCAGCTCCGGGCAAATCACCGCGTGAGGACGTTGCCGTTCAGCGTGTCGAAGGTGCTGCCGCCCTTTTTGGATGGCTTGGCCTCCGGAAGCGACGCAGAGCCGAGCACTTCGCTCAGGCTGGGGCCAGCCGGACCCGCAGGGCCCCCTCCTGCCGCAGCGGCACACACCTTGGTCTGCAATTGAGACGTATTGGCGTGGCCCTTCTTCATCTGCGCTGCAACCTCTGGAGGGATGCCGCACTTCTTCGAATTGGCCTCGACGAATTTGATCATCTTTGTTTCGGCTTGCGCGAAATTACCGATCAGCTTGCACGCTTCAGCAGGCGGAGCCTTGCGCTTGCCCGCGGCCTGGATCGCCTTGGCCTTGGCTTCGGCGTCCGCGCGCAGCGGCATGAAGCCGCTCTGACATTCCTCAGCGCCCGGAGGCGGACCGGCCTGCTGTTGCGGGGCACCACCGAAGCCGCCTCCGCCGACCGGCGGAGCACCGGTCGAAAATGCGCTCGGCGAAGGGGCCGGTCGGGCAGGCGCGGCAGTTGCGCCGTTCACCGGCGGAAACGGGGACGTCGCCGGCGCGCCTCCCACGGGAGGGAACGGCGAAGCTGCCGGCGCAGCAGCCTGTCCCGGCAGCGGCGCCGGAAATGCGCCTTGCGCGCGGACGTCAGCGGCATGCATGACGAACGCAACGGCAGTCAGCGACAGAATGAAACGACAGGCGGTCACGGGTTCTCCTCCGGCGGGCTCCGGTGTCCCTAGGTGATGTTTTACGATTCCCGCCGCCCGTTAACAACCCGACGAATTTGGCAGCAGCGCGGCGGTCCGCCACGCAAATGGCTGCCAATTGGCCATCATTGGGCTAGAAGGCGGAACATGAACGGATTGTACTGATGCCGAAACTCGACTTTCGCAGTCCCCGCCTTTTCGTCGATGCACCGCTTGCCGCAGGCAGCGGCATTGCGCTCGACCGTGACCAGTCCAATTACCTCGGCAACGTGCTGCGGCTTGCGGCGGGCGACGCCGTACTGGTGTTCAACGGCCGTGATGGCGAATGGCAGGCCAGCCTCGCAGGCCGCAAGCGGCCGGACCGCGCGGAGATCGTAAGCCAGACCCGGGAGCAGGATCGTCTGCCCGATCTGCATTATGTGTTCGCACCGCTGAAGCATGCGCGGCTGGACTACATGGTGCAGAAAGCCGTTGAAATGGGGGCTGCGGCGCTCCGGCCGGTCACGACGCGGTTCACGCAGGCGAGCCGCGTCAATGTCGAGCGCATGCGCGCCAACGTCATCGAGGCGGCGGAACAATGTGGCATCCTTAGCCTCGCCGAAGTGCGCGATCCTGAACCGCTCGAGCGCTATCTCGGTCAGCGCGATGGCCAGCGTCTGCTGGTATTCTGCGACGAAGACGCGCCGACGGCAGATCCAATCGCCATTCTCACTCACGCGCGCGCCGAGAGTGCTGGCGGCACCGACGTGCTGATCGGTCCCGAGGGCGGATTCGCGGAGGACGAACGTTCTCTCGTCATGAAACAGCCCCGCGTCGTGCGCCTCGCGCTCGGGCCACGAATCCTGCGCGCCGACACTGCGGCGGTCGCGGCGCTCGCCGTGGTGCAGACGGCGCTCGGCGATTGGGATAAAACGAATGCACGCTAGAGTTGCGTTCCGTAACAGCTCTCGTTAAGCCCTTTTCCGGATCGTCGTCGAAACCCCGGCATTCCCGTGTTAAGGGACTGCCGATTCAAGCCTTTAGACCTGTTGGACAACGACAATGAGCCAGACCAGTGCCGCAACCGCGACCGGGTCCGCCGCACAAGCGGAGGCCTTGCTGCAGACATTTGTGCGGGCTGGCTATACCCATGCGCGCCCGCCGATCCTGCAACCGGCGGAGCCGTTTCTCGATCTGTCTGGCGAAGACATCCGTAAGAGCCTGTATCTCACCACCGATGCGACCGGCGAGGAACTGTGCCTGCGGCCGGACCTCACCATCCCGGTGGCGCGCGAGTACCTCGCTTCAAAGCGCGCCGGCGCGCCGGCGGGATTCTACTATCTCGGCCCGGTGTTCCGTTATCGCGGTGGACATGCCTCCGAATTCAACCAGGCCGGTGTGGAATCCTTCGGCCGTCAGGACCGCGCGGCGGCCGACGCCGAAATGCTGGCGCTCGGTCTTGAGGCCGCAGCAGCGTTCGGCGTGACCGGCGTCGATATTCGTACCGGCGATGTCGCCTTGTTCGCGGCGCTGATCGACGCGCTCGATCTTTATCCTGTCTGGAAGCGTCGGCTCATCAAGGATTTCAACCGCAAGGTCAGTCTCGCGCAGGACCTGCAACGCCTGACGCTGGAAACCGGCAAGACGCGCAACGAGTACGAAGGCGTGCTGGCAGCGCTCGCCGGTTCCGACCGCAAGGCGGCGCTGGCGCTGGTCACCGACCTGATGTCGATCGCCGGCACCAGCAATGTCGGCGGCCGCACCGTGTCGGAAATCGCCGACCGCTTTCTCGAACAATCGACGCTCAAGGGCGGCGCATTGCCGCGCGACGCGCTAAAATTGATCGAGCGCTTTCTGGCTATAGCGGGCGAGCCGGATGATGCGGCCGCGCAATTGCGCGCGCTGGCATCGGATGCGAAACTCGACCTCAACACCGCCATCGAGCAGTTCGAAAGCCGCACCGGTTTCATGGCCGCACGCGGCATCGATACGAAGGCCATCCGTTTTTCCACGGCCTTCGGCCGCGGCCTCGACTACTACACAGGCTTCGAGTTCGAACTGCATCGCAAGGACACCGGCGCGGAGCCGCTGGTTGGCGGCGGACGCTACGACGGGCTGCTGACGCGGCTCGGCGCGCGCGAGCCTATTCCAGCCGTCGGGTTCTCGATCTGGATCGAGGCGTTTTCGCAAGGGAGCGCCGCATGAGCACGCCGTTCGTCGTCGCGGTCCCTTCGAAGGGACGCCTGCAGGAAAACGCCGAGGCCTTCTTCGCGCAGGCCAACCTGACGCTGGCCAAGCCGCGCGGCGCCCGCGAATATCGCGGCACCATTTCTTGCCTCGACAATGTTGAAATCGCCTATCTCTCGGCCAGCGAGATCGCGGCGCAGCTTGCGCGCGGCGCGGTACACCTCGGCATTACGGGCGAAGACCTGATCCGCGAAAGCGTTTACGACGCGGAAAAACGCGTGATGCTGATCGACAGCCTCGGCTTCGGCAGTGCCAACGTTGTTGTGGCCGTGCCGCAGGCGTGGATCGACGTCCGCACCATGGCGGATCTCGACGATGTCGCGACCTCGTTCCGCGCCCAGCACAATCACCGCATGCGGGTGGCAACGAAATACATCAATCTCACGCGCAATTTCTTCGCCGCTCACGGCGTCGTCGATTATCGCATCGTGGAAAGCGCGGGTGCAACCGAAGGCGCGCCCGCGGCTGGCACGGCAGAGCTGATCGTCGACATCACGACCACGGGCGCAACGCTTGCCGCCAACGGGCTGAAGGTGCTCGATGACGGCGTGATGCTGCGCAGCCACGCGAACCTCGTGGCTTCGCGCGACGCCGACTGGTCGGATGAGGCGCGCGAGACCGCGCGGATCATCCTCGACCACATCGCCGCCAGCGCCCGCGCCCGCAAATACAAGGAAGTCCGCACCCGCTTCGCGGCCTGCAACGCCGCGCTGCTGGCCGAGGCGCACAACCGGTTCGGCGTGGTGTCGCCGTTCGGCGGGCCGACCTCGTCTGGCATGGTGACATTGCACTGTCTGCCAGGGCAGCTCTA
>Ga0193717_1001666_pt1 | contig 13469 bp, 15 predicted proteins | sample U2c2metaG_FD_145900 | JGI IMG/M metagenome (GOLD analysis project Ga0193717, IMG submission 145900) | Soil microbial communities from a riparian zone of the East river system, Colorado, United States - U2c2 | ecosystem: Environmental > Terrestrial > Soil > Riparian zone | place: USA: East River... | reverse complement strand
CGGCCCGTCGTCGATTGTGAATGTGACGTCGTACTGATAGTCCGCCCCGTCCGTCACATGATCATCCACAAAGAAGTCCGGCAGCCAGCGATGAAACATCGCCATGAAGGCTCGCGTTTCGGGAGTGTCCGCCTTCAAATAATCACGATTCAAATTCAGATTTGTCCCATTGCCCCGCCACCCCATCTCCGCCGGACCATCCTGATTGATCCGGTTATAAGCGCTCCTGCGCTCATGCCCATCCGCGTTGTACATCGGGATAAACACAAACACCGCCCGCTTCAGCAGTTCCGCCTTCGACTTCGTGATCACCATATCCCGTAGCAGAGCGAGGCAAGCGTCCTTGCCATCCATCTCTCCCGCGTGGATCGAGTTCTGCACCAGCACAATCGGCCGCTTTGCCGCATGGATCGCCACGGGATCGAACACTCCATCCCGCGAAGCGATCACAATATCCAGCTCTCGCCCTTCGCCCGTCTTCCCAAACGCCTCAATCCGCACCTGCCCCGGAGCCGCTACCTGTAGCCGCTTCAGATAAGCCATCGTCTCCGCATAGTCAGGAGTTGTCGCATAGCAGGTCTTCTCCGCCGGAGTGATCCACTCGCCCCACTCCCCGCCCGGTGCTGAGCAAGCTATCCGGGGAGCGTCCATCAACCGCCTCTGCGCCACGGTCTGCCCCACAGCCGATCCCCCACACACCATCGCAATCAGCAAGCCACCACAAATCCGCATCCCACCTCCTCAAAGAAAGCAAGCCTACGCAACCAGCCTAGCAGTCGCTGGTACAAAGATCGCAAACCAACAAGGTATCCTCTCAGCATGAGCCAGGAACTTTGGACCGCGGTCGACGACTACATCTCAACCAGTCTTATCTCTTTAGACGCCGTTTTGGAAGAGGCATTGCAAGCCAACTCAGCGCAGGTCTTCCGGCAAAGGCTTAGACTACGACGGACAGAAGTAGGCAGGAGCAGGAAGAGAAAAGGTACAGGATAAGTAGGGGTTGTAAAATGGTTGAATCGAATTCCCATAAGAACATCGAGTGTGAACACACCCTATTTAATTGCAACAGAGCCCATATGTGGCAGGTATCGCCCGTTGCGGCACCCGTACACTTTCTCATCTTCAGGAAGGTGTGCCAAATCCACTCTCTCGTCGAAAATGTTGCGGGATTAGCTCCAGACAGTCTTCAAGGGCTTCTTGCAGTCTGCAAGTCAGATGATGGTGCTTCAACGGACAAGCTCCTATGAAAAACTAACAGTCACGGAGCCCAACCCCTCGATTGTTGAGATAAAGCAAGTGCTTGGTTTGATTGCGACGATTGGACCAGCGCGCCGGTAAGAATTACATCGCCCTCTTCGAGCGGAGGCCAGCTTTGACCATTCGCCACGCTAGCCATACGAGTGAGGCGCGAATCTCCATAAATTCTTGCAGGAATTCTGAAACGGTTTTGTCAGTTGACGCAAACTCGCTATGTCACTCAGTAAAGAGATGTCCCTTGCACCGAATCCTGCAACTGGGTACTTTCACAATCTCCCCAATCGGGCCTCAAGACCGGCCCCATCCCTTAGCCAGGCGAGAGTTGCAAATTCTGATTTGCAAAAGTATCTTTTGTGGCTAATATATGACCGACGTCGGGGCGCACCCATGGCGAAGTCTTCTGCAGTTGTTCAGATCGGCGGTTTCGGCAGCACGCTGCGGCGGGATGCGTGGTGGGTTGAAATTGTGCCGGTTGCCATACTTCTGGGCGCGTTCGGCATCTACGCTACCCTTCGAGCCTTCGAAGGGAAGTTCTATGCGTGGGGGCCTTACCTCTCTCCGTTTTATTCTCCGCTGATCGACCCTGAGCACCACTGGTGGCGGTTTTCCCCGGCACTTTTGATTCTGGCAGGGCCGCTCGGATTCCGCGCGACCTGCTACTACTATCGGAAGGCGTATTACCGCGCGTTCTTTTTGGATCCCCCGGCTTGCGCGGTGAGCGAAGGAGGCAGAGGGGCGTACCGCGGCGAGACTCGCTTTCCGTTCATTCTGCAAAACCTCCATCGCTGGTTCCTTTACCTTGCGTTTGTATTTCTCGCCTTCCTGTGGTGGGACGCAATTCGCGCTTTCTTTTTCCCCGACGGGTTTGGAATCGGCGTGGGTTCACTTGTCCTGCTGGCAAATATCGTATTGCTGACTCTTTACACTTTTTCGTGCCACTCCCTGCGTCACTTGGCGGGAGGAAAGCTCGATTGCTTCTCCTGCACGTCGTTTGGCCCCCCGCGTCACACTGCATGGCGATGGCTCAGCGGGCTGAATGGACGCCACATGCTCTTTGCATGGATGAGTCTCATTTCAGTGGGTCTGGCCGATCTCTACGTGCGCATGGTCTCCGCTGGTCTCCTCAAGGATATTCGGCTCCTGTGACCTCCGCATACGAAACTCACGAACACGACGTACTCATCATCGGCGCGGGCGGCGCGGGCCTGCGGGCCGCAATCGAAGCCCTGGCCCAGGGCGTGCGTGTCGGCGTCGTGTGCAAGTCTCTGCTCGGCAAAGCGCACACGGTTATGGCCGAAGGCGGCATCGCCGCGGCAATGGCGAACGTGGATGCGTCGGACGACTGGCGCGCGCACTTTCGCGACACCATGCGCGGCGGGAAGTTGCTGAACAACTGGCGCATGGCTCAACTCCACGCCCAGGAAGCCCCTGAACGTGTGCGTGAACTGGAGCAATGGGGCGCCCTCTTCGATCGCACTGAGAACGGCGAGATTCTGCAACGAGCCTTCGGCGGCCACACCTTCAAACGGCTGTGCCATGTCGGTGACCGCACCGGGCTGGAGATGATCCGCACCTTGCAGGATCGCGGCGTGCACCAGGGCATCGACGTTTACATGGAGTGCACCATCACACGTCTGCTCAAAGACGGCAATCGTATCGCCGGCGCTTTCGGCTACTGGCGGGAGCAGGGGCGCTTCGTCGTTTTCAAGGCTAAGTCTGTGGTCATTTGCACGGGCGGCATCGGCAAAGCCTGGAGAATCACTTCTAACTCCTGGGAATATACAGGTGACGGCATGGCGCTCGCCTTTGATGCGGGCGCCGACCTGATGGACATGGAGTTCGTCCAGTTTCATCCAACCGGGATGGTGTGGCCGCCGGGCGTGCAAGGCATTCTCGTGACCGAAGCCGTGCGCGGCGAGGGCGGCGTCCTCCGTAACAAGAATGGCGAGCGCTTCATGGAGCGCTACGACCCCCAGAGGCTCGACCTTTCCACCCGCGATGTCGTCGCTCGTTCGATCTATACCGAAGTGCGTGAGGGCCGCGGCACCGAGCACGGAGGCGCATTTCTCGACATCTCCCACAAGCCGGCCGACTACGTAAAGCGAAAGCTGCCTAGCATGTATCACCAGTTTCTGGAACTGGCCGATGTGGACATCACGAAGGGGCCCATGGAGGTCGGCCCGACGTGTCATTACATGATGGGGGGAATCCGTGTGGATGCAGAGTCGGCGCAGAGCTCGATTCCGGGACTCTTTGCAGCAGGAGAATCAGCTGTGGGCCTGCACGGTGCAAACCGGCTGGGCGGCAATTCACTCTCTGATCTGCTGGTATTCGGCCGGCGAGCGGGACTGGCGGCCGCCGAGCACGCCAAACGAAGCCCAGCACCCGCGATCGATTCCTCGCAAATCGAGGATGCGGAACGGCAGATGCTCTTGCCCTTCGAACGCTCCGGCGGCGAAAGCCCTTACGCCATACATGATGATTTGCAGGGCGTCATGCAGAGTCTTGTCGGCATCTTTCGCAACGAGGAAGACCTGCGCCGGGCCTTATCGGAGATCGACAGCCTGAAAGAGCGGGCGGCCCGCGTGCGTGTTGAAGGTTCACGGCTCTTCAACCCCGGCTGGCATCTGGCGCGGGATCTGCAAAGCATGTTGACCATCGCCGAAGCGGTCACACGCAGCGCGCTGACGCGCCGCGAGAGCCGAGGCGCTCACAGTCGCATCGATTACCCCGGGCTGGATGATGCGTCGGGAAAGATGCATAATGTCGTGGTGAAGAAAGCGGACACCATGACGCTCTTCGAATCTCCAGTCCTCGAGATGCCGGATGACCTGAAGCAATTGCTCGCAGAAGATAGCGGAGCTAAATAGCGGAGGCTAGCCATGGCTGATGTCCCGGTGGCACAGGCGACGTTGCAAGTCTTCCGGGGTAACCGGGAAGAGGGCAAGGCCGTTGACTATCGAGTTCCGCTCGTTCCGGGAATGGTCGTGCTCGATGCACTGCATTCAGTCCAGGCGCACCAGGCGCCCGACCTCGCCGTTCGCTGGAATTGCAAGGCGGGTAAATGCGGCTCGTGCTCAGCCGAGGTCAATGGCCGTCCGCGGCTCACTTGCAAGACACGCATGGACTCGCTTCCACTTGATCAGCCCATCACCATCTTTCCCATGAAAGCATTCCCGGTCATCAAGGATCTGGTGACTGACGTCTCCTGGAATTTCAGAATGAATCAAAAGATTCCGCCTTTCCAGCCGCGTCCCGCCGTCGAGTGGAAGATGTACCAGCGCGATGTGGACCGCGTGCAGGAATTTCGCAAGTGCATTGAGTGCTTTCTCTGCCAGAATGTCTGCCACGTTCTGCGCGACCACGGCAAACAGGAGGAGTTTGGCGGACCGCGCTTCTTCGTGCGCACGGCTTCGCTTGAGATGCATCCCCTTAACGGCGTCTCGCGTGCCCGGGTGTTGAAAGAGGAACTGGGCCTCGGGCTCTGCAACATCACCAAGTGCTGCACCGAGGTGTGCCCCGAAGATATCCACATCACCGACAACGCCATCATCCCGCTCAAGGAGCGGGTAGTGGATGAATACTATGATCCGCTGCTCATGCTTGTCCGCAAGATCCGCAGCGCCAGAAAAGCTTAGTTTTAAAGGAAGGCGCCATGACATACGAGCTGAAACGTATCTCGGCCGCAGGCATCACCGAGGCCATCGCAAAGGCGGAACTCTACCGCAGCCTCAGCGAACCGGAAGAAGCAGAGTCGATCTGTCGCGATATCCTGATCATCGAACCGCAACATCAACTTGCATTGCGGTTGCTCGGGCTTGCCCTCACAGATCAGTTCACCGGCGGCGCGTCCGATCGTTACCGCGAAGCGGAAGCGACCTTCCAGCATCTCAACGATCCCTATGAACGGCTCTACTACGCAGGGATTTTATACGAACGACGCGCAAAAGCGCAGCTCCACGCCGGGCAGCCATCTCATACGCTGCTGCCGCTCTTCGAGCAAGCTCTGCGTTCTTTCGCAGAGGCCGAAAAAGTCCGCTCAGCAGGAAACGACGATGCCATCCTTCGCTGGAATCGCTGCGTACGCCTGCTGCAAACCACAACCTACGTATGGGAACAGGAACCCTCTCCGTTCGATGTACAGGATGCACCCCCGACATAGACGACGTCGTGTCCTCTTCCCGGGTGGCAAGATAACAGTGCAACAGCCGCCGGCGGACTACTTCATGCAGCTGCGTCGTCAATCCTCGCGGGCGCGAAGCTTTCTAGGGTTTTCAGAGTCGTGGTCAAAGACGGGATCGAACTGACAACCCGATTTCGGACGTCGGCAAACCGGAAGCTGACCATTATTTCCATAGCGCCCGTTACTGGAAAGCAATGCTCCTAGATCTTCCATCTGGGTCACAAGGGAGCCGGTGCGTGGCTGTCGCCATTGACCCAAACCTGGGCTCTTGCAGTAACAATCCTTTGACGGACGTGACCTGGTCATCTGGCGGATGTACTCAACCCATGGAAGTGCCACCATGGACCCGTCAGGTGGAGGAGATCATGGGAAACGAAATTCAGAGCTCAGGACTTTGGAACTCGCTGTCCAAATCCATATCAGAAGCAATCGAAGCAGTCCAGGACAGCATCGTCGCCATCCATAGAGGAGGCCGCTCGACCTCAAGTGGAGTTGTGTGGCGACCTGGCGTCATAGTGACTGTGCGTAACGGTCTCCGTCGCAATGAGGTAGTCAAAGTTGCCAACCGCGGCGAGCCATTCAACGCCAGCGTGGTGGGAACTGATGCTGGAACCGATCTCGCGGTCCTTCGCGTAGAGTCCGACAAGCTGAAACCCGCTGACACCAGCGGTCTCGAGAGTACGCGCGTCGGAGAGCTTGTGCTGTCAGTCGGCCGTTCTGTGCTTGGCGACATATCGGCCAGTTCAGGAATCATCGCGCGTCTTGGCAGCCCCTGGCAAACCTGGCGCGGTGGACAGATTGATCGCCTCATTCGACCTGATGTTCGACTTTACGTGGGCCAGTCCGGGAGCGCACTGGTGAACGAGCATCATCGCGTCCTGGGTATCAATAGCCCGGCTCTGGCGCGCAATGCCATCATCACTGTGCCGACACAGACTATAGATCGGGTTGTCGACGCAATCCTTGAACGTGGCCACTTACCACGGCCTTTTCTCGGTGTTGCGATGCAGGCCGTTCCCGTTCCCGAGACTCTGCGCGCTCAGTTCGCGGAGGGAGCCGACCAGGTTCTCTTGGTTTTGCACGTCGAACCTCATGCGCCTGCAGCTTCGGCGGGAGTGCTGGTGGGAGATCTGATTGTGTCACTAAATGGCGATCCCATTCATGACGTTCGTGATGCCCTGCATCGGATTGCCGGCTTGAGCGTCGGAGACTCGGTATCTTTTGTCGTGACCCGGGGAGGCGCGAGAATGGAGTTGACCCTTATTGTGGCGGATCGTGGCTGACCATCGCAAACACGAAACACAAGGTCGAGCGGAGGCCGAGGCAGTACGCCCGCTCGGCCCGTTGCTTGTACTGCCATGTGTCGATTCGACGTTGTACTCGAGCTACTTCGAAGATCTTCGAGGTGCGCGAGGCGTGGATTTGCTGCGCGTCGCACTTCCATCAACTCTGCTCTTTCGCGCGCAGAGCGACAACCCGAATGTTATCGTGATTGTCACCGAAGAGTTATTTCCATCCGTGTGGGGAAAGAACAGCTCTCTGGAAGAAGTCTTCTCTGACACTCCTACGGTCCTACTAGCCGCAAGGCTAGATACTGCCATTGCGAGAAGCGCTTCGCGCTTACAGATACGCTCCGTGCTTCCGTTGGCCATAACCACTCATCAGCTTGTTGCCGCGATTGCAGCGACGGTAGCGGGCTTCGCTGTCACCCTGCCACAACCCTCTTCCCCAGCAGGTGACGAAGATTCACGATATTCGCCCCGAGCGAGAAACCCCGCACAACTATCTCTAGCGGAACATCTAACCGCAAGAGAAGTGGAAGTCTTACGTCTAGTTGCTCTTGGGCACGGAAATAAGGAGGTGGCCGCGCAGCTCAACGTCTCGGAACACACCGTGAAGTTCCATGTCAGCTCCATTCTCGCCAAGCTCGGCGCCCGAAGCCGGACAGAAGCCGTAACGATCGGCATCCTGCGCGGCCTGGTTGCCATTTAAAGATAAGTTTAGGCGCGGTCCCGAGAGGGGCTTCTGATCGACCGTTACCGCCATACAGACCTCGTCTGGACACCTTCTCTTGGCCAACTCATTGCAGCGGCTGAGCAAACGACAGCTCGTGGCCATCCGGATCGAGCATGTGGAAATAGCGTTCACCCCAAGACGCGTCCCTTGGGATTTCAGGATCGAATCCTTTCTCCTTCAGATGTGTCCAGAACGCATCCACATCCGTAACGTGGAAGATCAGCCGACCCCACCGCGACACAGTGTCACCTCGTTCGAGGTTTAGGATCGCAGATTCTGAATCGTTCGCTCGCAGTGAAGAGAAACGCGCCTGTTCTCCGCCGTAAAGCAGCTCCATGCCGAGCACATTTCGGTAAAACTGCACCGAAGCCTGCATACTCAAAACCCGAAAAGTGATCGCAGAGATCTTTTCAATCGTCGGTGCCATACGCCAGCAGTGTACGTCGAATTTACTTTCCGGAGGGCATACGGTGAAAGTTGAACCTGCTCCAGCCATAGGTCTAGAATCCATCCATAGCCATTCAGAGGCTGGGGAGGTCAGTATGCCCCACTATGAGTTCATCTGCAACGACTGCAAGAAAACATTCTTGAAGATTCTGACCATCGCAGAGCATGACGCGGAAAGGACCGCCTGCCCGCACTGCGGCAGCCACGAGATAGAACAACGCTGGTCTGCCTTCTCTGCCATCACCTCGAAGAAGAGTGTCTGAACACGGCGGCACGAGGAGGCGCGTATGCACTTCGACAAATTTTCCTTCGGTACACTCCGAATCGACGGCAGCACGTACGAACAGGACGTGGTGATCGACTGCGGGGAAATCCGCAAACGCAAGAAGGCACCTTCCAGGAGATTCCGTGACGAGTTTGGGCATACGCCCCTGTCCATCGAAGAAAAGATACCCTGGAAATGTCGGCGGCTTGTGATCGGCACCGGAGCGTACGGCCGTTTGCCAGTTATGAAGGAAGTGAAACGTGAGGCGGAACGCCGCCACGTCGAGCTAGTCATCATACCGACCAGTGAGGCCATCCGGCTAATAGAGAAGGAGTCCGCGACAAACTCCATTCTCCACGTGACATGTTAGGAACTCATGATCCTCGCAGGCACTCTCGCACCTGAGGTGAGTGCTCGTCTCTCCCATTTCGTTTTAATGCACCGTGCCTTCCACCGCATGTCCATGTTCAGAAGATGATGCTCCCTCAGTTCTGTCGGCATTCACATTCCACCACCTGCCAACCTCGATCACCCATAGCGGGGTACCGAAGTGGTCGCAGTCGGCATTTCTCATCTCCGCCTGGTCTGCTTCCGCGCCAGATGTGTGCGATCAATGGCGATCAGACACGCCACGTCGTCATCCTTTGTTTCGAAGATCTCTTTTATCGCGTCGCTGCGCTTGTCAACCTTGCGGACCTGACAACGTAGCGGCTGCCAAGTCGGAAGTTAGCCATCGCTCTACGCTCAATTGGTAACAAATTGCCTTCTCACTCAGTAGAGAAATGCCCCTCGCAGTATTTTCATTGATAATTCCATACCTATACTGCGCGTAACCTCGTACCATGTCACAGATGTGCTCGACTTCTAGAAACTATTTTTGGCTAGTTAGACAGGGACATGCAAATGACTGCGAAAAACAGCCTCCCCTTTCGAGCAGCAATTGCTACGCTAACTCTGTTCGGCGCCGCCGCACACGGGCAATCAGCAATACCATGGACCGGTACATGGTCCGTAGCTCCTCACCAGACAACCGTTGACGCGAGCTTCAATAACCTATCGCAGCAAACGCTTCGCCAGATACTCCATACCAGCATCGGCGGCTCCGCTGCTCGGGTCCAGATTTCCAATGCTTTCGGCAAGATGCCGCTCGTGGTGAGCGATGTTCACGTCGCACGGGCCGTGGTGAATTCTGATGGAAGTCCCACATCATCCTCCGTCGCCGGCACCGACCACGCCGTCACATTCGACGGATCCCCCACCGTCTCCATCCCCGCAGGCCAAACCATTGCCAGCGATTCCGTCGCATTCTCGCTGCCCGCCGAGACTGACGTCATGGTCAGCATGTACTTTCCCCAGGGTGTCGATAGTGCCAACTCCACTTTCCATCAGGAAGGCGGGCAGAACGGTATGTTCTTGGCCAATGGAGACGTCAGCGCCAGCACTGTCATCTCACCCTTCAGCAACTTCAGCAGCTACTTCTATCTCACTAATCTGGATGTGCAAAATACGAATGCCGCCGGCGCTGTCGTAGCTCTAGGTGCTTCCATCACCGACCGAATCAACTCCAGTTTCAATACCAATCGCCGTTGGACAAACTTTCTGGCAACGCGTCTGAACCAGGCCGGCCTGACCGTAGGTGTTCTCAATAAAGGCATCAGCGGCAATGACCTGTTGCGAGATGGTGCTGGCCAGTCCGCCGAAAACCGCTTCGCGCGCGACGTCAACTCTCAGCCTAACGTCAAGTGGGTCATCTTCTCCGACGATCCAATCAATGACCTAAGCGGCTCCGGTCAGCCTCCGAGCTTCGACTCGCTGGTTGCCGGCGTGCAGCAGATCATGCAGCAGGCACATGCGCAGGGTCTCAAATTCTACTGCTCCACGCTGACCCCCAACGGTGGACGTCCCGCCGATCAGTGGAGCCCGGCCGCAGAGACAATTCGTGAACAACTCAATGCCTTCTATCTAAGCGCAAACAGCGGCTGCGACGGCATCATAGATCAGGACACCGCAACACACGATCCCAGCACGCCCACACAATATCGTCCTGAATTCGACACCAAAAACCCGGACGGTACTCCGGGACCTGGCACCGGGGACCACCTGCACCCCAACGATTCCGGCATGCAAGCCATCGCAAATTCAGTCAACCTCGGCCTCTTTACAACCTCAGGCGTACCACCCTTCCATGCCCCTTCCAATAGTTGCGGCATCCTGCTTCCCGGGGAGGGAATGCTGCCCGATCATCCCATCTTTTCCTGTGACGGGCGTTTCCAACTCTACTTACAGGACGACGGGAACATGATTCTGTACTCCGGGGCACTCCCATCTGGACCTCAACTTCAGAGGGACACACCCCATCCGTGGTCACCTTGCTGGGTGACGGCAACTTCGCGATCTTCGGCCAGAATGGAAAAATCTTCTGGCAAACAAACACCGCAGGCCTGTTAGGGCAGGCATTGTTTGTGCAGAACGATGGCAATCTTGTCATCTATAATGCGCCATCCGGATCGGCGGCACCTATCTGGGCCTCGAACACCTGCTGCCACTAAATAGACGGAGTCGAGATGTCGAGCTTTGAGCAGCGCGACATCTCGGGGCCAGTCAACCGGTAAGGCGTTCTCACTGCTATCGATCAGTTCAAGTGAGCGACTAAGGAGAAATTAAGAACCGTTCTTGGCGACGGCGCGGAATGCGTTACACGCCGCACGGCGAGCATGCAGGAGCGAACCCTCGTCGACATGTCGATCAATTGTTTGGAGTAAACCTGTACGGATCAACGTCCGCTGTACAAGTGCATCACTGATTCCCGAGCACTGTGGAAGACATTAGACTCGAGTTTGCGACATGCACAGTGTGCGCTGTTGTGTTCACGGCAATCGCGTAGGGATGTTCGCCCGCAATCAGCGTTTTCACCACTCGGCGCGTCAGTACATCAATGACACTTACGGTGCTCTCCTGCGTATTCGCCACATAGACGAGCCCTTTTGTTGGATCGACGGCAATCGCCTGCGGATGCTTGCCTACTGCCACCATCCCAATCGCCGTACCTCGATGACTATCGATCACAGTTACCGAGCCATCGCTATAGTTCGCGACATAGACCTCATTCGTATCTGCGTTGACCGCCAGACTGCATGGCATAGCACCCGTCGGAATCGTTCGCACCATGCTCGTCTCCACATCAATGGCCGCTACATTCGCGTCCTGCACATGGGTTACATACAGCACCTTTCCAACTTGTACGGTTTCCCAGAGATGCATTCCTCCGGCGGGCATCTTCGTGATCGCGCTCGTTTCCGAGTTGAGCACGGTGAGCGAGTTGCTCTCGTAGCCCAGAAGATAAACCCGTTTTCTCTTCGCATTCACTACGGTTGCATCGGCTGAGCCGGTCTTCAAATTGCTCGCGACATTCGTCCCGCCATCGATCACTGTAAGCATATTGCTGAATTATTCGACACATAAACCTTGTCTGCTGACTCATCGATCGCAATAGCATAAGGACGTGCCGCAGTAGCTACTGTGGCGACCACGGTGTCACTTTTCCCATCTATCACCGATACGGAATGGTCGGCTGAATTTGCCACATACACCGCTCCCGTCTGCTCATTCACAGCAATAGCCTCAGGCTCTGATCCCACCTTTACGCGCTTCGCAGTGCCCGTCGCGTTCACGATCGACACGGCCCCATGCGCTTTGTCCACGGCATAAACTTTGTCGGTACTCCGGCTGTAGACAATTGCGTTGCGATTGATTAACCCAGCGGTAGGTTAACCTGTCTGCGTGCTTGCGCGCACACTGACCAGACTCATGCTTAATGCGATCAGCACGAGCCACGAACCACACCATGTTATTTTCTTTGAAGAGGCACGCTTTCCTCTTGAGTCCCGTATTCCAGCACCAAACTTCATAGTCGCCCGCGCAATGTCAGTTGTTACTTCGACCTTGCGGCCAAAATACAGAAAATGACAAGTCCGAATACAATCGTTGTCTAATGGTTACTGACCTCGGCAGATCGATCTGCCTGGCAACGGCAGCGTCTCGTGCAGTATTTGGAGCGATATCTAAAATTCTTTCAACTGGAATCGACACGTGTCCTTTAGCCTTCATCGTTACCTGCGCTCGTATGTCTTCGTGATCGTTCTTGTTCTACTCTCTTCCACTTCAAATTGCGGCGCAGAGCCCCGTCACCACTTTTAGAATACTCGCGATTGCCGAGCGCGGCGGGCTGCATCAGCCCTTTGTCGATGCCGCCAAGCTTTGGCTGCAAAAAGAGACCCCTATCGACAACTTCACCGTCGACTACATCGAAGACACGAAACCCATTGATGCAGCCTATCTCTCTCAATACCAGCTTTTCATTCAGATCAACTATCCACCCTACAACTGAACACCCACGGCTGCTGCTGCCTTTACCAAGGCGATTGAAGATAGCTCCATCGGTTGGATTGGTTTCCACCACGCGACACTCCTTCGAGAGTTCGACGGATTCCCCATGTGGCCCTGGTTTTCTCAGTTCATGGGCGGCATCCGCTTTACCAAGTACATTCCTGGCTTCGCAACCGCCACAGTAAATGTCGAAAGCGCCCAGCCATCCCGTAATGAAGAATCTTCCGCGCTCTTTCACCATCGACAATGAGGAGTGGTACACCTGGAGTCAGTCACCGCGCAAGAACGTGCACGTGCTCGCTAGTGTCGATGAAAGCACCTATCGCCCTGACAGTACGATCAAGATGGGAGATCTTTCATGGGACACCATCCAGAACTCTTCCCGGACTGCTGCTTTCACCACGCTTCTTCAATTCCATTCTTTGGGCGGTCGGCAAATGAAACTCATTGTCCTCACATTTTGCACCTTTGCAGTGCTCTCCCTGACGGCTTATGCACAGAAGCAACCGGCATTTCGCGTGCCTGCCTTCTACTCCGACGACGTCGAACACGATCATGTCCATTTTGCGCATCAAGTAATCCAGCTCTACACATCCGCTGCGCAGCGCAATCATTTCGCGTTCGCATCTACGACCAATTGGGACGATCTAACCATAGCGCCCCTCGCCGGGTATCAGCTCATCCTCTGGCTCGATGACTTCCCCCACAAACAACAGCAGCGTATGCGTATCCCGAACACTTTCTCTCTCCGGCCAACGAGTGGTATATCTGGAAGCCGTCACCACGGCTGAACAAAGACGTGAAGGTTCTTCTTGCACTTTCACCTTCGAACTATCCTCTCGGACTGAAAGACGTGGTAACAGGTGGCGATCTTCCGGTCGTCTGGACTAACACACGCTACCGCATGCTTTATAT
>Ga0193717_1001665_pt1 | contig 13472 bp, 7 predicted proteins | sample U2c2metaG_FD_145900 | JGI IMG/M metagenome (GOLD analysis project Ga0193717, IMG submission 145900) | Soil microbial communities from a riparian zone of the East river system, Colorado, United States - U2c2 | ecosystem: Environmental > Terrestrial > Soil > Riparian zone | place: USA: East River... | reverse complement strand
GGCGGCGCGACATCCATGGTCGCATCGCGGACGCGCTGGAACGCCTGTTCCCCGACATCCGCGACAACCAGCCCGAAGTGCTGGCTCAGCACTGGGACCGCGCCGGAAAGGCGAAAAACGCTATCCACTATTGGGAGCGCGCGGCCGATCGTGCCGTCGAACGCTCGGCCTCGACCGAGGCCAGCGCGCATCTGGGGCGAGCGCTGCATCTCATTGACGGCCTTCCAGAGGACGCCGCCCGGGACTCGCTGGAGCTGCCGATCGTGCTGAAGCACGGCGCGGTGCTGCGAGCCATCCAAGGACCGCACGGCGAAGGCGCGGGACACGCTTTCGAACGCACTCGCGAGTTGAGCCGGCGGACCGGCAACCAGCAGCTACTGGTACCTGCGCTCGCCGGACTGTTCGGTTACCATCTGGTCGGCGCCCGAAATGAGCCGGCTGGCGAGATCGCCCATGAACTTTTGACCATGGCGGAAGCGAGCGGCGATCGGTTTTCGCTGATGCTCGGTCACCGCGCCGTCGGAATGCTTGCACTCCACACCGGCGATCCCGTGAAGGCTCGCGGGCATCTCGAACACGCCATGAGCCTGTACGACGCTGCGGCCGACGGCCCGCTGGCTTTCGTCTATGGGACCGACCACGGGCAGACGATTTCCAGCTTTCTTGCCATGACGCTGTGGGTGCTGGGCCTGCCCGACGAGGCCGTTGCTCAGGAAAATTGGGCGGTCGCTCACGGCACACGCCTCAATCATATGTACAGTCTGGCGCAGACCGACATGTTCCGGATCATTCGCAGCGCGTTAGCCCGCGACTGGGACGCCGCCGCGGCGATCGCCAAAGAGACGTTCGACGTCGGCATGCGGCATTCGTTCGGGCTGCCGATCCGCATGTCGCGATTTCATCTGGCGTTCTGCCGGACGGTGCGCGGAGACGCCAACCCCGAATTGCTGAACGAGATGCACGCCGTCCTCCAAACGCGTCGCGGGACAAACTATTATCCGCTCTATCTCCTTCTGATGGCCGAGGCGCAGGCCAGATGCGGCGACACTGCCGGCGCGCTCAAGACGATCGTCGAGGCAAGATCGGTCGCCTCGTCGACCGGCGAACGCTTGCTCGAGCCGGAGCTGCGGCGATTTCACGGAATGCTGCTGCGCGAGACCGACGCGGCGCAAGCCGAGGTGCTGCTGCGCGCGGCATGGTCCGAGGCGCGTGACCAGGGCGCCCGCGGCTGGGAGTTGCGCGCCACCGTCAGCTTGGCGGAATTCCTGGCTGGCGTCGGGCGGAAGTCGGAGGCGCGCGATGTGGTTGCGGCGGTTCGCACCGCGTTCCATCAAAATACTACGACGCCGGAATGGCGGATGGCGGAAGAGCTGCTGGCGTCGCTGAGCCGGTAGCGAGGCTTTCGTCGGGGACGACGATGTCGTGTCGGACCAGCCACGCCAGCAACGCTCGCGCCGTGGCGGCCGGCATCAGCGGCGCCCACTGAGCCAGAATCGTTGCGGTGCGATTGCCCGGTCCGATCAACGCGATGGCGCGGGACACCGCGACGCCCTCGACAAAGGCGGTGGGCTCGCTCAACCGCGGATGGACCAGCGCCGGACGCCGGCGGATCATTTCGCCCTCGATCACCGGATGATCAACCAGATGGGCATCGGGCGACAATCGGAGGAGCGAAGGCAAGGGAATGTGGTCGACCTCGACGTCAGGTGCCGCCCGACGCGGAGACGCGCGCTCGAGCCAGAACGACGAGGCGCTGTTCCCCTGGTCGGCATAGACCGCAGCAGACGTATCGCGATGGCGTTCGGCGACGGCGCGCGCCGCGCGGCGGTAGAATTCGATCGCCGCATCGACATCACCGCCGGACAGGATCGTATTGGCGACCACGCTGCCCTGCAACGCCGAACGAATGCCGCTCTGCACGCCTTGCGAGGACAGCGGATCCATCGCTACGCAACTGTCGCCGATCCGGACCATGTTGCGCGTCACCGGCTCGGCAGCCGCACGGCAGCTCGCATCGCGAATCCGGACCGGATCGATCAAAATTCCGTGCCGGCACCCCGCAAACAGTTTTGACTCGCACAGAACCGTTTGATAGCGCGCTTCACGTGCCGCCTGGCTCAAGCCGGCGCAATCCCGCGTCTGCAGGAAAACCTGGACCACAAACGATCCGTCCATGAGCGGCGCCCCCCAGATCCAGGCATCATCGGCAGCCTCGATGCGCAGTTGCGGCCGCGCCGGCAACGCGACGCCGCGCCAGCGCCCGCACAACGCCGCAGTCGACGCCCCAAGACGACGCGTACCGGCTGCGCGACGACCGCGCGCATCAATCAGGAAGCGGGCGGTGACCCGACCGACGCCGGTGACGGTTTCGACTTCAAGGTTCCAGCCTGCGGGCGTTTCCTCCTGACAGCGCAGCCGCGCCGGACACAGGATCTCAACGCCGGCATTCGCCGCGACGTCGAGCAGCGCCGCATCCAGCCTGCCACGGTCGATCAGGAATACATTTGCAGGCCGGGTATTTTCATCTCCGCCATCCCACCGCTGAACAATCTCGTCACAGCGCAGTGCGTCCGATCGCGCGACCGCCGATGCCAGGCCGATCTCGTGAATCAGACGCAGCGTGGACACCGGCAACGCCTCGCCGACGACAGAACGGACCGGCCCTCGCCGCTCGATCAGGCAGGTGCGAAAGCCCATCCGGCGCAGTCGGATGGCGGCGATCACGCCGGATGGGCCACCGCCGATGACGGCGATATCTGCGCTCAGGCGATCCAGCGGGGGCTTTCCTTCCGGGTGAGGAATTCCGGCCGGCCGCTGGAAATGCGCACATAAGCCTGCAGGCAGAATTTGAGCCAGCCGCGGATCAGGTCGCAGGCCGGCCGGCCGCGATAGATGACCTCGTGATGGCATCCCCCGCCGCAAAGATATTTTGCCCAGCAGGAGCCGCAGGGTTCCTGCCGGTGCACGTGGCGTTCGGCCAGCCAGGCGTTCTGTTTGCTGCGATCGGGCCCGTCGGCGACCGTGCCCATGCGGCCCGCGTCGTCCTCGACAAAGCGGTGACAGGCAAACAGTCCGCCCTCGGCGGAGACGCCCATATAGCCGGCGCCGGCGCCGCACGGGTAGGGCCGATGCGTTCCGCGGTGAATTTCGCGCAGCGCATCGAGGAAATTGGCAAAAGGATAAGATTTTCCCGCAGCGATATGGTCCTCGCATTGGCGTCCGCAATCGATCAACTCGCCCAGCAGCGTTTCGAGATCAGCTTCCTGCATTTCCATATCCGCCGACGGCGCGCTCAGCATCGGCGAAAACCCGACCATGCCGAAGCCGATGTCGATCAAGTGGTCCAGCGTGCGGCGCAGGCCGAGATTAAGCGGTGTCACCGTAACCCGTGCCGACATCTGCATCCGGCCGGGCTTCTGCAGCAGCGGCGTCACCCGGGCCAGGATACGCTCGTAGCTTCCGTTGCCGCCGCGAAATGGGCGCTGGCGATCGTGCGCCTCGCCGACCCCGTCGAGGCTGACGGTCACTGAAAACCCGTGCTCGTCGAATAGCTCGCCGTCCTCTGGCCCGAGCAACGTGCCGTTGGTGGTGATCGAAAACCCAACTCCGACATGCCGTTGGCGCGCTTCGACCGCGGCGAACCGGGTTGTCTGCGCGATCAGCGCGCGGTTGATCAGCGGCTCGCCGCCGAGGAATGCGATATTGACCCTGTCGCCCGGCGCAGCCTGATCGAGAAGCCGCAGCACGGCGTCGCGCGCCACCGGCCATTCCATGCGTTTTGCCGGACCGCCGAAACCGCCGCCCTGGGCATAGCAGTAGCCGCAGGCCAGATTGCAGGTCTGCGTCACCGCCAACGACAACGAGCGCAGCGGTGGATCGCTCAGGGGTGAATCGTCGATGCGCGCAGGACTGTCCAGCCCATAGCGGGCAAACAGCGCGCCGATCGCCGCCTCGCCAGCGGCCATCGCAGTGCGCAGTTCCGCGTCGACATCGGCGGGAAGATCATAGATCCGCGACCCGTCCACGACGAGCATGTGGGCGCCCGCCTCCGTCTCGAAGCGCAGAACCGATGCCGACATGACATCAACTCCGCGGATCGAGGAAAGGGATTCCGAAGCCGCGCGACGCAAGCTCCTCGGCGCTGGTTTGCAAAACCATCATGGCGGCGCGCGCATCGGCGATGCCGGCCTCAGCGGCCGGCATGTCCTCTCTCGCTTCCGCCGCGTAGGCGTCGCCGAGACGCTGGCGAAGGACGTCGAACAAGGCGAGCGCCGCGTGGGTCTCCGGCGTGCGCGACGGCACGACCGGACGCAGGTACGGATATCCGCCGTCCTCGGCCCGCGGATATTTGCTCAGGATGCGTTTGACATTGCCGAAGTTCCTGAAGTGCTCGGTGCCTTCGCCGTCAATCCGCAATGCGATATCCAGAACCGCCTGGGGATATTGAGTCGCGTCCGCCAGCGTCGCGACGCATTTTTCGTAGACACCGGTCAGATATCCGCTGGGACGTTCCAGGTCGATGAACCCGTCCAGGGTTTCTGGGGTAAGCGGCGCCAGCGTGGTCGGCCGATCATGGGCGACCTTGATGCGCGTCGCCCAGGTAACGATCGGCGTGTAGTGCCAGCCATCCGGGTTGACGCCATGGCGGTCGAGCAGCCACAGCATCTGATTGACCCAGCGCAAATGCGTCATCTCGCTGACCGCCACCATCAGGACCATTTGGCGGACCGCACGCAGATCGTCTGCCAATGAAGGCCACGCCGGATCCGTCGCCTCGTCCGGATGACGCAGCGAGAACAGCGCGTAAAGATATTCGATGACGAGCGCCATCTCCATCCCGGCGAGTTCGTTCTGCAGCTCGGTGATCAGCCAGGCAGCACTCTGGCGGGGGGCACCCCATACCGGAGCCGGCGGCCGATAGGCGCGATGGATTTCATGTGCCTCCAGAACAAACGGCAGATTTTCCCAGGTCTGGTTGATTTCGTAATGGTCGATCTGGTAGCGCCGATTTTCCCCAATCGTAGCGGCCGCAGATACTTCCGAAGATCCGTCTTTCCGGCGCAACCAGTCGAGGCGCAATGCGGCGGACGGATCGGGCGCGTCGGAAGGATCGTCCGGCATCAACGGGCCGCCGATGACGACATCCGGATGGTTGGACGCCCAATAATGGCAGGCGCAATCGCGAAAATCGTGAGTCCACGGATTGCACATCGACTGGGTGAACTCACCGGGACGAAATGCCTCGTCGAAGAGGCCGGCCTCGTTGACATATTGTCGCCGATAACCGCTGACCGCGACCACGGGAGCGGGTCCGGGCGCCGGCGCGTCGCGCCTCTCGATCCCGATATCGAGGCGACCCGCCTCGAGCCCGCGAACGAATCGCCAGACCGTATAGCCGTCGAGATAGTTGCCCTGGGTGTCGCGCATCGACAGGCGCCTGCCATCCTGCTCGATCCAATCGAGATACCAGCGGCCTTGCGTGAACGTCGTCGCCAGCGGCCCGCCATATTGGTCGAGCAGCGCCTGCACCCAGGCTTCGCGGCTCGTCTCCGGCAGCATCGGGTCGAGCAGATAGTCGGTATAGAGCAGACGCGCGCCCTGCTGGTTGGGAATGGCGTCCCGCAAAGGATATTTCGGCGGAACGATGAACTGGAACACCAGCCCGGGAAAGAACCGGCAATCCAGGATGCGCACGTCGAACTCAAGTCCCGGAAAGCAATTGGCTACGCCGGATTCCATCATGGTCGTGACCGGATTGCCGACCACCTTGCGGGCCGCGAGCGCCGCGCGAGCCGTGAGGTTGCGCGGAAAAATCTTGTCCTTACTCATGGCCTGCCTCCGGAGCCGGGTTTGGCGGGGTCGCCGCACCGCTGTGCGGCGGGTCGGCGACCGGCTCGATCGACCGCAGATAATCGATCACGCCGATCAGCAAATGATACTGGCGCCACGACAGCGACAGCGGCTGCAGATTGGCGTCGCGCATATAGGGAGGCATCCGCATGTCATGCAGTTGATCGCGGAACACGCGGGGATCGCGGTAATGCGGGTCAGCGTCCGCCTTCGGTTCGGCTGGCATCTCGTGCATGCGGCCGAACGGCGGCCGGATCAGGCGTTCCACCGCGTCGGCGCGCCGGCGCAGGAAATCGATCAGCACCGCCTCCTCCTTCAGCGCCGAATGGACGTTGCTGACCACGGCCGTGTAAGGCAGCGGCAGCTCGGCGCCGCCCCCGGTGAAACGGGAAGGCTGCTGCGGGGCGAGTGCCGGGAGGCGGTCCACATAGGGCGTATCCTGTGCCGTCATGCTTTCCCCTCCGGCGCGTGGCTGGTCGAGGCCGGGCGGGCCGACATGCTTGCCGAGGCGAACCCGGTTCTCCTGCAGCGCGCGGGTGCGGATCGCATCCAGGTTGAACAGGCTTGCGGTCTCGAAGGCACGATGAAAAAGATCGACGATCTCGTTCTTGCTGTCTTCGAACGTGGCTTTGGTCACCGGCGGCAGCGGCAGCTCGCGATCGGCGATGTCGTCGGCAATGCTGTAGACTGGCCGGCGATCCGGCGCGAAATCGGGCGGCGAACTGAACACCCGGGCGGCGGCACGAAAACGCCGGCCATGCACCGCGAGGTTCGCAACGATCAACCCGTCGCTGGTGTCGTCGACGCAACCCCAGGACTGGAAGTTGCCGACCGCGGCTCCGTCATATCCGTCCTGCGGCTGCGGATCCTCGAACTGCCCGTTCATCATGATGTATTTCGACCACGTGGTGTCCGGGTTGAGAATCCGGCGCTCGGGCGGCACGATCTCATGCACACGGCCGAACTGGATCCCGGCCGCCTCGTACACTCCGGGCATCACCTGCGGCGACGGCCCGTTGACGGCGGTGGGCGGGCCGTAGACTAGTCCCTTGGGGGAAGTGAATCGCACGCGCAATATGCTGCAATCGACGTCGGCGTGTTGCGTGGCGGCATCGTCAGGTTGCCTGACCGGCTTGATGACCTGAAAGGTTCCGAGCGGGATCGGATTTTCGGGCCACACCAGCGGCTTCTGGCCGGCGGTGTGCGGGCTGAACGCCAGCAACTCGCGCGGGACATGATCGGCGCCGCCGAGCACGACGCGCGCCGAGAAAGCGCAGGCCGGATCGCCGGACCGCCTGGCCGCCTTGTGGTTGGCCAGCGTGATCTCGTAGCTGATATCGTGCGGCGAGGCGCCAAATTGGTGAAGCAGACCAAGCGTGACCGGGACATCGACCGTTCCGCCGTGCTCCGATTGCAGCTTCGCCCACAGTTCGAAAAATGGTGCGACCGGCCGGATCTTGCCGTCGTCATCCTTGAACGCGATTTCGTCCGGCAAATAGGGCGTAACGGAGCCGTCCGGTTTGACGCGGAGCGATACGGCGGGCTCGATAATCGTCTCGTTGGCATCGTGGCGGGTATTGGCCTCGGCCCAGCAAAAGCTCGCCAGTGGCGTCGTACCGCTGCCCAAGCGACCGACCGCCATCGGCGGCAGGAAAAAAATCTCGAGGATACTGTCCACGGGTTGATCCCTCTTCGAGAGGCTGGGAAACGCTTGCCGAGCGCACGATCACTTCAGTCAGAAGCGATCGTGCGTTCGATGTGTTTATTCCGACGCATGACTTTCGGAAAATTTGCAACTTTTCGGGATATTCAGAATGGGTCCGACTCCGATTCGATGCGATCGAGCAGGCCGGGGAGCGCGCTGACCGGATCGACCTGCGGCCGGGACGGATCGGCCGAAATGTCCTGGGCGCTGCGGAAGAAGGTCTTCCTGTCGTATTTGCGTTTGACCGCGAGCAGATCGTCGAAGAACCGGCCCCAATAGCGCCGCCGATAGTCGACCTGCGAGAGCCGCGGATAATTCTGATAGGACTGTCCGTTATAGAAGCGCTCCATGAATGACATGAAACGATCCAGAAAGGCGACGGCATCGACGCGCTCGGGCTCATTCATCCAGAATACATCGAGATACAAATCCATGTCGACGTTGCGGTGCATGAACGCCATCTCGTCCTCGGCTTTTCGCGAAATCGCACCGCCATAGTGCTCCATCGCCACCATGCTCGAATGGTTCGGGCTGTGCAGAAACTCCTCGATGACCGCGCGCCAGTCACCCGCATCCAGCAATTTCGCAACATATCCGCTTTGCTTGTCCTCACGAGCAAGGTCCGGAACCTGTGGCAGGTCAGGCGTGGTGCTGACGAGATAATGCATCATCTCCGCATAGCTCCCGCTCTTGTCATTGACCAACTGGCCGCCGGGCTCGTCCAGCAACTGCCGCAACACCGCCTTGCCCTGGTCGGCAGAGCCGACATACATGCCGCGGATGATCAGATAGGGAAGATCGCCCTGCCAGCCCAGAAAGGTCATGTAGCCGAGTTCGTCGGGGGCCTTGCGGGTGAGCTCGCCCTGAATTGTCGCCAGTAATTTCGCCGCATGCGACGCATCAGCGGCGGCTGGCCCGATCGGCCATTGAATGCGAAATGCCCAAACGCTCTTCACCACATGCAGCGAATAGGTGATTTCAAGCAGAATGCCGAAATTGCCGCCGGTCCCGCCGCGCACCGCCCAGAACAGGTCGCGGTTGACTTTGTCATTGGCGACGACGATGCGGCCGTCCGCCAGCATGATGCGGACGGCGAGTACATTGTCGCAGTTCATTCCGAACTTGCGTGACGTGTAACCGAAGCCGCCGCCCTGCATGAAACCGGCCACGCAGACATCGTGACAGCTCCCGCCGGGAACATGCAGGTGATAAATGTCCAGGGCAGCGTTGAGATGCCCCATGGCGGTGCCGGCGCCGACAATGGCGGTACGCCGCGCCGGATCGACGATGACGTATCGCAGCCGGCTGAGATCGATCACCATGTCGTCGTTTGCCGACAAGCCGGCGGTGCTATGGCCGCCCGAACGCACCGCCACGGTCAAGCTGCAGCGCTTGGCAAACATGAGGCACGCACGAACGTCGGAAAAAACCTCGCAGTAGACGATGAGTTGGGGAAAGCTTTGGAACGCATTGTTGGCGAGCTGGCGGTCCGACTGGTAGTTGGGGTCGGTCGGCAGCACGATGTCGCCCTGGATCGACAATGCGAGGGCGGCCAAGTCGTCCTTGGAAAATCGGGGGTCCAGCGATACCCAACCGGTCCAACCCTGGACGCGAAGCGTCTTTTCCTTCTCTTTACGACCCAATGATTTCATGGCTATCCCCCTTGCGCACCCACCAGCCTACATCACCCGCAGATTCGCCGTAACAGTGTGAACGAGTTCACATTGTGCGAAATGATCTTTGGGACGACTGAAGATCGCGAAATACGGTCTGGTGAGCCAGGAATTCCCGGCAGGATCATTCCACACGTGCCAGCTCTTTGACCGAGGCGCATGATCCTATCAAACGCGGCATAGAGCGACCTTGATGATCCTCATGCCATCACCGCCAACACCAGGTTCTGATCGACAAATTGATTGCACGCCTGCACCGAGCAACGGCAACGCAACGTCTCGTCAGAAATAGACGCTTACACAAGTGGGTTGTGTCAGGGCTTTATTCTGAAATCTGGCAATTTGAGTGATAATGGTGCCCAGGGGGGTGTCCCTCGATCCCCGTAACACAAGCAAATTCAACAACTTAACGCCACCCACGATCGGGCCTGTGTACCAAACAAATGTACTGCTGTCGATTGGATAGTGATGTGTCGCCAACTACTGTAGGCACCCGATTATTCGAATGACGCAGAGGTACATCGACGCCGATCCGGATGGGCAGGTTCTAGTCGTCGGTATAGTCTAGCGGCACGTCCGGTTTGAGGATCCGCTAGGGGGATCGGTGGTGAAGAAATTCGCAGTAGGCATGATTGGAGAGACAGCCGTGTTGATCGCATCCGAGGCCGCAGCTCAAGACTTTGTAATCGAGGAGGCGACCGTCGCCGGCATTCAGCAGGCGCTGCAGACCAATGCCAGGACGGGCCGCCAGATCGTCCAGGCCTATCTCGATCGGATTGCCGCATACGATCACGAAGGTCCAGCGTTCAATTCGATTCTGACGCTGAATCCGAAGGCTCTTGCGGAGGCGGACCGGCTCGACGCCGAACGAGCGACTGGAGCGCCCGTAGGACCGCTGCATTGTGTGCCGCTGGTGCTCAAGGACAACTACAACACCGCCGATCTGCCGACCACAGGTGGCTCGGCGTCGCTTGCCGGAATGCAGCCGCCGGCGGATGCCTTCGTGGTCGCCAAGCTGCGTAAGGCTGGCGCGATTATCCTCGGCAAGTCCAACATGCACGAATTCGCGCTATCAGGCACGACCGTGAGCTCACTCGGCCGCCAGACGCTTAATCCCTATGACCTGACGCGAACGCCCGGAGGCTCGAGCGGCGGAACGGGTACGGCGGTGGCCGCAAACCTGGCACTCGCGGGCACCGGCAGCGACACGGTGAACTCGATCCGGTCGCCGGCTTCGGCCAATGCCCTGGTCGGGATTCGTCCGACCAAGGGTCTTTTGAGCCGTGCCGGGATCATGCCGGTCTCTGAAACCCAGGACGCGATCGGGCCAATCACGCGCACAGTTGCGGACGCAGCGCGGCTTCTGGAGGCCATGGCGGGGTACGATCAGAACGATCCCTCGACGGCATGGAGCTTCGGCAACGCACCAACCAGCTATGTCCAATTCCTCAAACCGGATGGCTTGCGCGGCGCCCGCATTGGGCTCCTGAAGACACTGCTCGGGAGCGGTCCCGAGCACCAGGAGGTGAACAGCGTGATCGCCACGGCAATGGTTACTTTGAAGAGCGCGGGAGCCGAGTTAATCGAGCTTGACGCGCCTGCTCTGGATGCCAGCAAGCTCAATGCCGACAATGACGTCCAGAAGTATGAGTTCAAGACGCTGTTGAACGCCTATCTCGCTGCTATCCCCAATGCGCCAGCAAAGTCACTCGCCGAGATCATCGCGTCCGGCAAGTTTCACAAGCCTTCGCTGGAGAAATTCCTGTCCAGCGCGGAAAGCTTCGCGAACGGCTTGGATGAGCCGGACTACAAGGAACGGCTGCTTCGAAACCAGCGCACAAGGCAGGTACTGATTTCGGTTTTCGCCGAGCACAAACTCGATGCCCTGATCTATCCACTCCAGAAGCGGCTGGCCGTGCCGTTGACCGAACTTAATCAAGCCGACCGCAACGGTATTCTCGCCTCCGTTACTGGGTTTCCGGCCATCACCGTACCAGCTGGTTTCTCTCCGCCGACCGCCACAGCCCCGCTGGGCGTGCCGGTCGGAATGGATCTTCTGGGAAAGCCCTGGAGCGAGGGGCGCTTGATCGAGCTGGCTTATAGCTTCGAGCAGGAGGTCCACGTTCGCAAGCCGCCGAGCAGTGCGCCCGCGCTGCTCAGGCGATGATTTTTCCTGCCCGGCGGCAGGCTCTCCGGATCCCATCGCCGTGCCGCAAACTTTCTATTTTCATCTCGAGGATCTAAAAACTTGGCGCAAATCTGCGTCGCCGGGCTTTGTGGCGCAAGCAAGCTCGGTGGACCAATCAGTACCACCCGCGCTTTATGCTGGCCCCGAGCATCTCATCGTACAGATCGATGCGGCGGTCGCGCAGAGGCTGATTGAAGTTGTTCAGCACGCGCTTCCGGCGGGCATCCGACAGGTTCAGTTCGGCGTAGATGATTTCCTCTTCAGTTTTGCTCGCGGGGCCCGCGAGCGGGAACCCTGTATGGCTGACGATCAAGCTGCATCCCAGAAAGGGCTGGTCGCGCTCCACGCCCACGCGGTCGGCCGCGGCGACATACATGCTGTTGGAATGTGCGCCGCCCATCGCGAGGATATTCGCCATGACTAGCGTGTTCGCGGGCTGGTCTGGCATGGGAACCCAGTTGGTTGGCACGCAAAGAATGTCTGCGCCTTGCAGCGCCGCCAGCCGATAGGTTTCCGGAAACCAGCCATCGTAGCAGATCGCCACCGCCATTCGGCCGAACTCTGTCTTCCATACGGGGACGCCGAGATCGCCGGGTTCGAAGAACAGGTTCTCCGCGCCCCATAGATGCACCTTTCGATAGGTGCCGATGAAGCCGTCTGGCCCGACGATCGCGGCGCTGTTGTAGAGCGCGTCGCCCGCTCGCTCGCAGATGCCGGCAACGATCACGGCGCCGTGCCGGCGGGCCGCTTCCAGCCAAGCCTCAGACGTCGGCCCATTAGGCACCGGCTCGGCCAGCGTGAAAGCCTCGTGCCGCGATGCAAAGACATAGCCGGAATTGCACAGCTCGGGGAGCACGATCAGCTGTGCGCCCTTGCCTGCGGCCTCGGCGATCTTGTCTAACGAGTGCGCCACATTGGCTTTCTTCTCGCCGATCTTCGGCTCCATCTGGATACAGGCGACCGTGATCGGGCTTTCAGCTTGCATTGCACAACTCCGTTGCGATCTCAAAGTTTGGGATGCATGTCTTTCCAGCCATGCCCGCGCTCATACGCGTCAGCGGCGCGGATCAGGGTCATCTCGTCGAAGGGGCGGCTCGCGAGCTGCAGGCCGATGGGCAGTCCGGTGCTATCGAACCCGCAGGGCAGGGATATCGCGGGCAACCCAGCCAAATTCCAAGGGTAGGTCAGCCGCCACGAAGCTGCGAGCACGCTCTCGTCCTGCGCTCCGACGCGAACCGTCCATTCCCCGATCGGCCATGCGGTGAGTGGGCAGGTGGGCCCGATGATCACGTCCACGTCAGCAAAGACCTTGGCGAGATCATCGATCAGCACTCGGCGGAGCTGTTCGGCTTTGAGGTAATCCGGCCCGGTGACCAAGCGGCCCATCTCAACCAGCGTGCGCACGTCGTTGGTGAAGCCGGTCACCGCCCCGCTGGCCAGATTGCGGCTGTGGTAGGCAGTAGAGGAGGACAGCTCGATCGCAAAGATCGCTCCAAGACTAAAGGCTAGGATCGGCAGCTCGAATTCAACGAGCTGGGCCCCGACGTCGCGGTAGAAGCGGATCGCGGCCTCGATGGCCGCATCGACATCGGGCTGATTGTTGCCGAACATGTGGTTGCGGCAGATGCCGACCCGAAGATCGGTGATGGGCTGGCCAAGCGCCGCCGTAAAATCCGGAACGTCGGTGCGCGCGGAGCCCGGATCTTTCGGATCGTGACCGGAAATAGCGTTCAGGGCATAGACGCTGTCAGCGACAGTATAGGATAGCGGCCCGGCATGGTCGAGCGACCAGCTATGGGGAACGATGCCGGCGCGGCTCACTCGGCCGAAGGTCGGCTTCAGCCCGACCGTGCCGCACAAGGCAGCTGGGATGCGGATCGATCCGCCAGTGTCCGAACCCATCGCCACAGGCACGATCCGCGCGGCGACGACAGCGCCAGATCCCCCGCTCGAGCCGCCAGGAACGCGGCTCAGATCCCAAGGGTTCTTCGAGGGCGGCGTTACATTGCCCCATGCGAATTCGTGCATCCGCGTCTTGCCGACGATGATCGCGCCG
>Ga0193717_1001664_pt1 | contig 13477 bp, 7 predicted proteins | sample U2c2metaG_FD_145900 | JGI IMG/M metagenome (GOLD analysis project Ga0193717, IMG submission 145900) | Soil microbial communities from a riparian zone of the East river system, Colorado, United States - U2c2 | ecosystem: Environmental > Terrestrial > Soil > Riparian zone | place: USA: East River... | reverse complement strand
GTACCGACATTCAGAAGATCGCCCGGCAAAAGTGGATCTCGCTGTATAACCATCCCGATCACGAGTGGGTGGATATAAGGAGACTGGATTACCCCGTGCTGCCGGCGCCGGTTGCTGCGGTATCGGGTTTCCCGAACCGCCTATACTATCCGACCACCGAGCAGTCGGTGAACGGGGCTAATTATACACAGGCTGCTGCCGCCATCGGCGGAGACAAAGTAGAGACAAAATTATTCTGGGATACCAAGTAGACAGATACCCCAATGGCTCCGTTTCGGCAGCCTTAAAAAGACAAAAGGTCCGCCCCGCAAAGGGTGGACCTTTTTATTAAGCCACTTTTTCCGTCCGGCTATCTTCCTCACCCCGGGTGAAGAATACTTCCCGGAGCGATTTATCCCAGTGTTCTTTGGCCATATGCTGGTCCTTTGTACCGCGGTCAAAATCCCAAAAACGGGCTTCAGGGCTTGAACAGTGGTAGGTAATTTCGCAGTTGCCCCAATCAGTCGCGTACATTGTCGAACCACATATCGGACAAGACATTGGGGCTACGGACGGGTCTTTACCCGTTGATTCATGTAGAGATTGCATTTGAATAATTATTAAAGGGTCTACGGTTTAAAAACGGATTATGGGATTATGGCAAGCAATCTCTAGCCTAAGCTATCGTGTAAAACATACGCAAATTTACTAATTTTTTTCTTATTTGCCAGTGCCGGCGGCTACCCAATCGCCCTGATTCCCGCACCGGGCGCCGGTGTCTTCCCCTACTCCACTAACACCTTCTGTATCAACACGGGAGCGCCGATCCCACTGAATAAACGCAAAATATATACGCCCGGTTGCGGTAACGAATCGTCAGGGCCATAAAGGACCTCCCAGGGAGAATTCATCCCTGCCGATCCGGTAGCCGGAAAGAGAGTATCAATCACAAATGACTGATTGTAATAAGTCAGCGTTGTCTGCGCTTCCAGATTCAGAGATAAGCACAGGCACAAGAATGTAAACAGACAGAATAGAGAAGAATGGCTGTTTTTCATGGATTGGATTTCCTGATCTTCAAAGTATAACAAAATAATATATAATTTTCTATACCTGGAATAGTAGATTTCCCCTATGCGTGCGGGTTTATACGATTGCACCGGCCAGAATAAGCGGTACCTTTATATAATTGTTTCCTGTTGGATATGTTAAGGCCAGGAGACAATACCGACCCGTTACTAATCCGATAACCACTGAAAAATGGAGTCGTACTTATGAAAACAACTCTACCCGCTGGTCGTGCTATTCGCAGGATAGGCGGGACATTAGTAGTTCTGTTCTGCTTCCGCGGCATGGTGTACTCGCAAGCCACTGCCCTGATGAAGTTTGGGAACAGTTATGTCAATATCAGCAAGAAAGCTGTTGGCGGACCGGTAGAACCCGGTGACACCCTCGAGATCAGAACGAATTTTTACGTCAACAAGACCTACAATACGAATGGTAGCATGTTCCGTGTACGGTACTACGACAATCTTCCCACACATACTTCGATACTTCCGGCTTCAACGCTGAACATGATCACCAATGAAGGGCTTGTCGTCAATGCCTACACACAATCGCCAACGGATGATGCCGGTAGCTTTGTAGCTGTAAAGACCATACCCAGCGACTACCAGATCCGTATCAATATAAATGGTTCTTTGGCGGGCGGGACTGATCCCATGGGGATCGGCAATAACAACGGAGCCAACACCGTTACGGGCGGCACCACCAAACCCCTGTTCAGTGCGGGGTCCATTATCACCACGGCGTTCCGCGTAGTCGTCACCGGCAATTACGGGGACACCATCACGCTTGGCGCCGGCGTAGTTGCATTTAAAAAATCGATCAATGGCTCGGATAACTTCCTCAACGCCACCCAATACCAGATCCTGATCCAAAGGCCCAGCGCCCTTTGTTCCTCCTCCACGAGTACGAACTTTGCTGCCGAATCAGGCGGTACTTTCGGACATGGTACGGGACTCAATCGCATCATCGGGCCAACCTTTCCAATACCTAACTACACTTATCTAAATAATTCGAGCACTTCCGTAACCATCAACGACGGATACTATGCTATCGTGAATAATACCAGCCCTACCAGTTCGACCTTTATCAATGCCAACAGGCAACCCAATTGCGGCAGCGCCACCGGTGCCCAGGCCTGTAGCAACAGGGAATTTGGGGGCTTCTGGTATATCGGCGGGGACCATACCGGTACTACTACCGCCGCGGGGAACAATCCGCCCAACGCTACGACGGATGGAGGATACATGCTGCTCGTCAATGCCGACCTTGCAACCAGCGAAGCCTATCACCAGGTGATATCCGGTCTTTGTCCCAATACATACTATCAGTTCTCTACCTGGGTAAAAAATGTCTGTCCCAATTGCGGTATCGACATGAATGGCACTGCCACGTACAAACCCGGCGTATTGCCCAACCTGACCCTCGTGGTGGACGGCATCGACCGGATCTCTACGGGACAGATGGATACGGTGGGCTGGCAGCAAAGGGGCTTTGTCCTGCTGACCGGTCCTACCCAGACTTCCATTACGATCTCTATTCGTAACAATGCACCCGGTGGAGGTGGTAATGACTGGGCCATGGACGACATCGCGCTGGCGACCTGTCCGCCCGATCTGCTGTTGACGCCAAACAAGCCGGATACGCTGTGCCAGGGCGCCGACGACACCGTTCGATTTAGAATATCTTCTTTCGTAGACAATTATACGCAGTGGATGATGCAGAAAAGTACGGATGGAGGAGCGACATGGGTCTCCGCAGGTCTTGATACGCTTGGCCATGCAGCCAGCGGCAGCGAAGTGCCTGTCAAAGACCCGCTAACCGGGCTATATGTATACACGGTGACCCGGTACTACCGGATAGCTGCGATGGATACCAGGATCATCTATCGTATAATAGTTGCCAGTACCATCGACAACCTGACGACCAATGGCTGTTTCTATGTAACTACCCAGCCAAAGCTGGTGGTCGCTGTCGACTGTATGATCACGCTGCCAACCACCTTGCTGTCCTTCCGGGGTCAGGTGCATAATGGTATGGGCAACCTGCAGTGGGCTTCTTCGAACGAAATAAGCGGCCTGCAATATTCTATCGAGCGGAGTGATGACGGGACGAACTTTCGCCCGCTGGCCACCGTACCGGGTACGGCGGTTGAAGGCGGCGGTGCGGCATATCAGTTCAACGACCCAAATCCTGTCTCTGCTCAAAGTTATTACAGGGTTGTCATGACCGGTAACTCTGTACACCGGACCTCAAATCTGGTGCTGCTGAGCAACAGCGACATACGTTTTGAGATCCGTGGGGTGCTGAATCCGTTTATCAATCAGCTTAACATCGATCTTACGGCGCCGGGCGGGGGAACGGTCCTGGTCAGTCTGGCCGACATGTATGGCCGGTACGTCCGCCACGAGCAGCAGCAGGTCAACCAGGGTCTTAATAATCTGAATTTATATGGGTTGGGTTATTTGCCGGCAGGCACTTATGTGCTGCAGATCCAATACAACGACAGGGTGATCAGCAAGAAGCTGGTGAAGGTGTTGAAATAAGTCGCCCGCGACGCACGAACAAAGTCTTTTACCTCTACGCATAAAAAAACCCGCAGTTTCAGAACATGCGGGTTTTTTGTTTATAAGATTGACTGTTACGGTTGCAATTATGCCTGCACTGTATCAACTTTTGCCTGTCCTTCCAATACCGGCGACTCTTCTTCATGGCGTCGGTGAAAGAAGCGTTTCTGGAAAAGCAGGATGGCGATGACCCCGACAGAGATGGAGGCATCGGCAAGGTTGAAGACGGGGCTAAAGAATTCGAAGTCGTCTCCACCGACAAAAGGCAGCCATGAAGGATAATGCGTTTTGATAATGGGGAAGTATAACATGTCGACTACGCGGCCATGGAGGAAGCTGGTATAGCCATGAGGCGGAAAGATCTTTGCCACATGTTCATAGGTGCTTTTTTCGAAGATAAGGCCATAGAACATGCTGTCCAGGAGATTGCCCAGCGCGCCGGCAAAGATGAGCCCGGCGCAGATGATAAAACCGCGGTGATATTTCTTTTTGATAATGGTCTGGATATAATAGACGCCGAAGATGACGGCGACGAGGCGGAACAGGGTCAGTGCCATTTTACCCCAGGAGCCGCCGAACTTCCAGCCCCAGGCCATGCCTTCGTTCTCTACGAAATAGATCTGCGCTTTTTCACCCACCAGCTTAATCCCATTGTCATAAGGCGATACCGGATCGCGAAAGATGTCTGCGGAATGACTCAGCGGCATGTGGGTCTTTACCCAGATCTTCAGAGACTGATCTGCCACGATGATCAGCAGCACTAATAAAAAGATTGTTCTCGCCTTCACTAAATTTTGTTTGAGGGCCAAATATACTTAATACTCGCCATTGAAAACTCAGATTTCACATTTGGTTGGGGGGCTAGCGGAGGCTGCAACAAGAGAGCGTCGCCGGAGCTGCTTCGCCACGCTCCGTCTCGCTCGTGACCTTCGTCGGAGCGGGCCCTCCTCGGTCACTCCTCAAAATAAACCCGCTTGACCCGCGGTGAGACGCTGGTGAGGATCTCATAAGGAATCGTCTGCGCCCAGAGCGCTAACTGTTTGACGGATAATTCTTTACCGAAAACTACGACCTCATCACCCTCGCGCACATCGGGAATACCGGTAATATCGATCATTGTCATGTCCATGCTGATGCCGCCGATAGTGGGCGCCAGCCTGCCATTTACCCACATTTTGCCGGCGCCATTGCCGAGGCGGCGAGAATATCCGTCGGCATACCCGATGCGGACAGTGGCGATGACCGTTCCCGCCATTGCGATGCCTCTGCGGTTATACCCGATCGTGTCTCCTTCCCGCAGATGTTTGATCTGTGCGATCGTCGTCTTAAGGGTAGACACTTCCTGCAAGTCGAGCTGGCGGGAGTCGGCGCTGTCGATGCCATAGAGGCCGATGCCGAGCCTCACCATATCCATTTGCAGCTGCGGAAGACGGACGATGGCTGCCGAGTTGGCGATGTGCCGCAGGAAAGAATAACTCAAGATTGTCTCAAGCCGGTCGGCAGCCTTTTGATAAGCCGCCCACTGCGCCAATGAAAAACTATCCTGCTGCGGCTGTTCGCTGGCGGCGAAATGGCTGAAGACGCTGCGCACCTTAAACGCCGCCGTGGGCAATACTTTAATCAGCTGGTCAATCCCGTCTCCGGGAAAGCCAAGGCGGTTCATGCCCGTCTCCAGCTCGATGTGTACCGGAAAAGCCGTGAGCCCTTCTTTTCTCAACCACCGGTCGAAGGAATGCAGGAGCGTAAAAGAATAGATCACCGGTTCAAGATTGTATTGCACCAGGGAATCGAAGCTGCTGTTCTCCGTATTCATAACCATGATGGGCATACGAATACCGCCTTTGCGCAGAACGACACCTTCGTCAGCATAGGCCACACCGAGATAGTCCACTCCATGAAACTGTAAGAGGTTGGCGATCTCAAAACTGCCACTGCCATATCCAAAGGCCTTCACCATTGCCATCATCCTGGTATTGGGCTGTAAAAGCTGGCGATAGGCGCGGAGGTTTTGGGCCATAGCGCCCAGGTTCACCTCCATGATGGTCTGGTGGATCTTCTCGGTCAGCAGCCTGTCGATGTCTTCGAACTCGAAGACCCGCGCTCCCTTGATCAGAATGGTCTCATCCCGGAAATGCAGCTGATGAAGACCGGCGCGAAACTCTTCTACGGAAGAAAGGAAGACAGACTGGCCGGAGAACCATTCGTTGAACACGGGAGCATTGGCCCCGATGCGGCTGCCGATTGCAATGAGGCGATCGACCTTTTTTTGTTCCAGGGCCCGGGCTACTTCTGCATAAAGCTGGTCATCAGGCCGGCCGCTTTCAAGAATATCGGAGAGGATGACGGTGCGGCGACTATGTTGTAACTGTTGAGAAAGAAAATCCAGGGCTATCGTGAGTGAGCTAAGGTCTGCGCTGTAGCTGTCGTTGATGATCGAACAATGGTTGATGCCGCTTTTTAGCTCAAGCCGCATGGCAACGGCGGTCAGCCGCCCCAGGCGTTGGATGATCTTTTCATCCGGCGTGTCCAGGTACAACAACGCGGTTACGCAGTGCATGACATTTTCTATGGCGGCATCATCCGTGAACGGGATAGAGAAACGCAGTCTGCGGCCATGATTTGAGATACCGATGGTAGTCCAGCCATCCTGCTTTTCCAGGGAATCGATCAGCACCAAATTGTCGATCCCGTGGCCATGGGTAAGATGCCCCCAGGACCAAACGTGGGGATACATTTTATCTTCCCCCTTCAGCCGTTCCCACCAGGCCTCCACGGCTTTTTCGGTTTCCGGCTGATCAGCGCAGTATATCAGCGCCTCGACGTTGTCGAAGAGGCGAAGCTTCTCCGCCGCCTTTTCGGCCCGGCTGTCAAAACCTTCGCTATGTGCCTCGCCAATATTGGTAAAAATGCCGATGGTCGGCCGGATCATTGGCTCCAGCCTGCTCATCTCGCCACGGCGTGAGATGCCCGCTTCAAAGATGGCCAGTCCGTGGACAGGCTGTAGCTGCCAGACGCTGAGCGCCACGCCTGTCTGTGAATTATAACTCTTGGGACTGCGGACGATATGATATTCGTCTTCCAATAGCTGGTTGAGCCATTCCTTGACGATGGTTTTGCCATTGCTGCCTGTGACGCCGATGACCGGCAGGGAAAATTGTTTGCGGTGCCAGGCCGCCAGCTGCTGCAGCGCGGCAAGGCTGTCTTCGACGAGGATTATGTTGGCTTCGGGCATGGAGGTTGGGGCGATGTTCGCCGACACCACAAAATTTCTCACACCCCGCCGATAAAGCTCTTCGATAAACCCGTCCCCGTCCCGGCGCGGACCGCGTAACGCAAAAAACAAAGATGTATCGGGGAAGATAAGCCGGCGGCTGTCCAGAAGCAGATGTTCAATAGTATCATCGGCGTGAAATTGCAGGAGCTTGCCGCCAACAATCTCGCAGATCGCGCGGATACTATAGGACATTGGCACCTCCTTTTTTTCTTGTCGACCACATCGAATAAAAAATACCCCCGGAGATACAAACCAAAATTACCAGCAGCGAAACATAAACCGGAATGACAACATCGAAATACTCCACCAGCATTTTGACACCCACAAAAACGAGGACCACGGCAATCCCCTGCTGCAAGTGGGAGAATCGGTCAACCGCCCCTCTCAACAAAAAGAACAGGGATCTCAATCCAAGCACCGCGAAAATATTGGAAGTATAGATGACGATCCTTTCCTGGGTAATGCCAAAAACAGCGGGGATGGAATCCACCGCAAACACAATATCCGTCGTCGCCAGCAGCACCACCACCACGAAAAGGGTGGTGAAACGTTTCTTCCCGTCGATGACCACGCTCATCTTCCCGCCGCCGTCGCCGCCTGTCAGCGGAAGCAACCGCCGCATAAACTTATAGACCGTATTATCTTCCAGGTTCTTCTCTTCGTCATGTTTAGTCCGGAACATCGAGACACCGGTATAGACCAGCACCGCGCCAAATACATACAACAGCCAGTGGAAGCGTGTCACCAGGGCGATGCCCACCGTAATAAAAATGATCCGCAGGATGATAGCTATCAGGATCCCGATCAGCAATACCCGCCCATAGAACTCCTGCTTTACCCTGAAGAAGGTAAAGATCAAAATGAAAACAAAGATATTATCGATGCTGAGACTCCACTCCATCAGGTAGGCGCTGAAGTATTCGAGGGCCATCTTATGCCCGTTCTCATACCACAGGAAACCAAAAAAAGCCATTGCAAGACCCACCCAGAAAGCCGTTTGCCACACCGCCCTTTTTATCGAAACCACCGCGCCCTTCTTGCTCAATAACCCCAGGTCGAAAATGACAGCCAATAAAAGAACAATGCCAAAAGTGAGATACGAAATATTCGATGGACTCATACCATAAAGATAAGCCGAAATGAGTTGCCGCCCTCACCGTGGCGTCTGGCGCAATAAGGACGGCATATCGATCACCAATACCTTCGGGTCCTTCAACAATGACGGATCGCTGACGGCTGCCATACTGGGCAGGACATCCACCTTCAGCGCTTCACCCGCCGCCCGGCTGCCCGTCATCTCTGTGACGATCTGTTTCACCAGTCCTTCAGGCGTCCAGTTCTTATACGTGGAAGGCACGCCGAACTCATCCTTTTGAGGCCCTATGCCAAAAGCAGACTGAAAACCATTCTCTGTCGCCTGGATAAAAACCACTTCCCGCGTGCCGGCCGTATAATGGTCCCGGATGTCGCCCCGCACGATCTTGTACTCATAGGTCAAAGGATCGGCGATATAGTTTTTATATACATATCCTCCCCGGATCAACAAAATCAGGACGACTACAGCAGTCAGGATGCTCCTGGCCCGCTGATCCTTCACCAGGGTGAATACCACATCCCCGATCATCAGGAACACCATGACGCTAAATACGATCTCCGTCCGGTAAGGGCCAAAACTCTCCTTGGCTATTAACTGGGGAAGATATCCCAGCATCCACCAGGCGATCATTCCCGCCAGGTAACGGATATTCGTCATCGCCTGACCCCGGCGCGTAAAGAAAGTATAGAGCACCCAGGCGAGCAGCAGTACCGGCATGATCGCCTGCGACAACGCGCTGCGGGCAAAAAAGAAGGCACTGATATTAAAGGCCTGGTTCAAAGGGAAGGAAATGAAAAAGGAAAGACGGCCCAACGGATCGAACCCCAGGTCCGTCCGGTTGGCGGAAGATACGCCCGTTGCGTTCAACGACCATTGGAACAACAAAAAATAAATGCCCAACGCAACAAAGAAAAAGAAGAGGGCCGCCAACATCCCCCGCGTAAGCCGCCCGTCCTTGCGCAGCAGGAACAGCCCATAAAAAGGCAGGAGGATAAAAGGATACATTGTCTGGTAAATGAATAAAGAGGCGATACCCATGAGGATCGCCAGCCACCCGCCCGCGGTAGGGATCAACATCTTCCATCCTTTTTCCACCGGGTGTCCGTCGTTCGGCAGCGGCTGGCCCTCTTTCACCAGGGACTCATACAAGAGCAACCCGGCAAACAGGCTGAGAATGATCGGCACAAAAAAATCGGTACAAACTGCCCAGCCGATAAGAATAAGAGAGCTCAGGTTCGCGGCAAAGAAAGCCACCGTACAGTAGATCAGCCCGTCCGAAAAGGGAAGACCGCGCTTCTGCAAGCGTCTGAGCACATACGAAAGCGACAGCGTGGCCAGGAAACATTGCAGCAGGGTGCAGAACCGAATATATTTTATATCCGCTATCGTCTTGCTGGCGCCAAACATCCAGTCTTTCAGCCAACCCGAAACGACACGGCCTATGGATACCCAGATCTTAAATACTAAATGCTGTTCCGGCTGATGCCAGAACATGAACGCCTCATCCGTGAACAGGTACTCTGAAGTTAATATTTCATAACCGATAAAAAGAAAATACAGCGATAACAGGGCCCAGAAAAGCAGTCGGGTTGAGCGGGTGTTTTTCACTTTGAAGGAAGGTTTTTTTGGTAACGTCGCTTACGGAGCAACTGGTAGACATAGCCGCCCAGCACCACCAGGATCAGCGGCAAGCCGATGTTCATGAACTGCCAGTACCGGCGATCGCTGTCGACTTTTGAGGGGTCGAGCAGGCGTAAGGTAAAGTCCTTGCTGCGGGTCTCGAGGATACCCGACCGGTTTACCATATATTCAAGGCTATTCTCTACAAAATCCTGGTTGGCGAAGGTATAATTGTTGTCGCGGCTAAAACCAAGCGGCAGGGGACCGCGTGGCGTCACTTCATTCATAAAGATGTCCGCATCTGTGCAGACGATGACCTTTGAAGTAGAAGGTGCATCCGCCAGATACGGCTGGTGATAAACGTTATTCAGACTATCCGCCACCGCCGTACTGATCCGGTTGGCAAACAGCGAATGGAACTTGCCTTCCAGCAACATCGCCACGGGTATATTGGACTCATTGTAGATCCGGGGATCATCTTTGTATTTCAGCGCTTCGAAAGTGATAATGGCTGGTGTGCTTACTCTGCGGCTATGTTCGGAGGTGTGCAGCAGGATCGTCTTTTGAATACCCGGCGCCTTTACGGTGTCGATGGAATTTGCAAACTGCGCATACACCGGGTCGAGGTTTTTGGAGATCGGATGAAAAGGGCTTCCGCTCAGCAGGGGATAATAGGGCCAGTCGAGGTTCTCGAACTGCTCCTTGTCACCCTGCTTCCCAACGCCAAGTCGAATGCTGGCGCAGGTCATATCTTGTACCAGGTCCTGGTTGACCCGGATACCGTATTTAAAGAAAAGGTCTTCCAGCTCCAGACCGCGGTCATAGGCGATGGTCTGCTGGTTCAGGCTAAGGCTGTCCTTCTCGGCATGCAGCTCGTCGATAGCCCAGATGATCCGGCCGCCGTGCATGAGATACTGGTCGAGTGTCAGCTTCTGCCGTTCGGTAAACTTCTCCGTAGGCTTGACGATGACCAGCGCTTTATATTTGTCGGAGATCACGGCCACGCTGTCCAGCGGCACGATGCCAAAACGATAGGTGCTGCGCATGTTCTGGATGAGATCGTAGACGCGATAGTCCAGGGGTTCGCCGTTGCCCATGAGATAACCTACCGTGGGCAGGTCTTTCGCCATGATCTTGTCGATGGCGTTGGCGAATTTATATTCGAGAAGTGTTTCTGCGTTGGAATACAGCTGCTCTTCCGGCTGGCCTTCGCCGCCGACCTGGACGCCTTTGAAGAGGTCCACCGGGTAGATCTTGTCTTTGTATCGGACGATGGCGCCTGGAATAACTATCCGCTGGCTTTGTTCGTCACCTTTTTTTGCCTGGGCAACCTGGGTCTTAGGTTGAAGGCCCATAGCGCGGAGTGAGTCGAGAAAAACGACTTTGGCCGAATCGTCGAGACTGGTCAGGGGGTCGAAGGCATGAACGCGGATCCTGCCGTCGCAATACTCATTGAATTCCTGGAGCAGTTCATCGGTGCTTTTGGCCATTTTGCGAATACCCGCTTTGAGGTCGCCGGCGAGGTAAAAGTCGATCTGGATATCGTCATCCACTTTTTTCAGCAGTTCCCGGGTAGGGGCGCTGAGGGTATATCTTTTCTCCGCGGTGAGGTCTAGCCGCGAATGAAGGTGCGAAGCCAGCAGGTTCAGGGCTATAAGCAGGAGGATGGGGATGATCGGCCAGCGGACCAGCAATGCGGCGCCACCGGATCTGACCCGGCTTTCCTTGTCACTGGCTTCGGCGCGACCGGACCGTTGTCCCTGCACTCTCCCCGCAAGGTGACGGTTGGTCAGAAATAAGAAAAGGAAAATAACGCTAAAAAAGTAAAGCAAGTCCCGCGTATCGATGACCCCGCGGCTGATGCTGCGATAGTGAAAATCGATCCCTAACATCCCGATATAATAATCGAGACCGGCTGCGAAGACCGGCAGGGCGCTGATGGCGGTAAAGCCGCTGTAAAGCAGGAAACAGGCGAAGGCCGCAACGATAAAGGCGACTACTGCGTTGGCGGTAAAGCTGCTGCACCAAATTCCGATGGCGGTGAAGACGGCGGCCAGCATCAGCAAGCCGATGTAGCTGCCTGTGGTTGCGCCTGTGTCGATGCCTCCCTGTCCCGAAAGGCGTTGGATACAAAGGAAATAGATCAGGGTCGGCAATAGGGCGATGACAACGACGATCAGGCTGGCCAGGTATTTACCCACCACCAGCCGGCTGCGGCTGAGTGGAGCGGTCTGAAGCGTCTCAAAAGTCCCCATCCGGAACTCGTCGGAAAGGCTACGCATGGTGATGGCGGGGATCAGCAGCAGCAGGATCCAGGGGGCCAGCTCAAAGAACTTGTCGAGAGTGGCATACCCGAAAGACAGGATATCGGTATCGGGAAATACAAATAATAATAGCCCGTTCAATAATAAAAAGACGACTATTGCGATATATCCGGTAAGACTGCTGAAAAACTGGCGAAGTTCCTTTTTACATACTGCCCACATAAGCGCGAAAATAAAGTCTTTTAATCGTTCGAATGGATATACTTATTGTGCTTTAAGGCAGTTGTTAAATCTATTTTACATATTTAAATAAATAAAATGTGAAAAAATAGATCAAATTAGATGAGGGTAAAAACACTTCGTAAGAAAGATATACTTATATTCGCATGCTCTTATAGATTAACCATCCTTCGAAAAGATATACTTTATGGTTTGAGTCACCAAAGACATTCAACCGAAACCAACTGCATGAAAAAATCCGCCCTTAATCAGGCGGGTTTTTTGTTTTAAACCATCTCTCGCGTCTAATGCTTTGCCCGCCCAGCTTAGGTTTCTTCCCGATTTTTGTTTAGAAGAAAAAATGTCTTTTTGGGTCCTTGTAGTAGTACCTGATGTATCCCCTGTTTCGGGTAGAAAGGGTGGGAGAAGTCTGGAAATTAGCGTAGGAAAAAGATCAATCCGGCGGGCGCTGTGATGGAGATTTTTTAATGGCAAATACCCGGTTTAGGGTATGCCAAAACACATTAGAAATATTTTATATTATCGAATTATAAAATATTATATATTTTGGTGGTGGGCTAATATTTACCGGGGAGAGTCATCTCCTTATCCTATACGGTTCCCTTGCCTTCCTTATACCGTTCCTCGCCTTCCTTAAACTGTTCCCATAGGAGGCTTTTCTCCCGCAACCGGTTCACGGTGTCAGTAATCCGGCCAATGGCATAGTCCACCTCTTCCTGGGTCGTCCAGCGGCCCAATCCCAGTCTCAGGCTGCTATGAGCCAGGTCATCGCCCAGCCCCAACGCCGTCAACACATAGCTGGGCTCCATTGAGGCCGAAGTACAGGCCGAACCCGAAGAAAGGGCGACATCTTTGCCCAGCCCTGCCAGCAGGGCCTGTCCGTCTACATAACTAAAGGAGATATTGGTCGTTTGGGGCAGGCGATGGGTCCGGCTGCCATTGACATGGGCGCCTTCGATGGCCAGCAGCCCTTTTTCCAGATGGTCACGCAGCAGGGCGATGCGCCTGGCATCCGTCTCCATTTCAGCGGCGCATAGGGCACAGGCCTTGCCCATTCCCACGATGGCAGGTACGTTCAGCGTTCCGCTGCGCATCCCCTTTTCGTGTCCGCCCCCGTCCATTTGTGCCGTCAGCCTTACCCGGGGGTCTTTACGACGTACATATAGCGCTCCTATCCCCTTTGGGCCATAGATCTTATGGGCGCTGAGGGTCAGCAGGTCGATGCCGTCGCGGTTGACGTCCACGGAGATCTTCCCGACGGCCTGTGTTGCATCCGTAAAGAACAGCACCCCATGTTTTCTGGCGATTGTGCTGATGGCCTTGATGGGCTGGATGACACCGATCTCGTTGTTGGCATACATCACCGCAATCA
>Ga0193717_1001663_pt1 | contig 13482 bp, 10 predicted proteins | sample U2c2metaG_FD_145900 | JGI IMG/M metagenome (GOLD analysis project Ga0193717, IMG submission 145900) | Soil microbial communities from a riparian zone of the East river system, Colorado, United States - U2c2 | ecosystem: Environmental > Terrestrial > Soil > Riparian zone | place: USA: East River... | reverse complement strand
TCGCAGACCGCGACGATGTGATCGGTGCCGCGCATGCAGCGCCGATACAACCATTCGCGCGCGTTCGCCTGCGGCGGCATGCCCATGCCGTGGCGCGTATTGATCACCAGGTCCTTGCGCAGGCCCCAGCCCGCGAGCACCGCGTAGTCGTGCGCGATTATGTTGTGCGAATGCAGGATGTCGACGCCGTGCGTGCGCAATACACGGCGCGCCTGCGCGAGTGCGCGCAGATCGGTGCCGTCGCGCTTGTTGCAGGCATCGACCGGAACGCCGTGCTCGATCAGCTCGTGCGCGAGCGTGCCGGCTTCGTGCAGGCAGATGACGCGGCACTCATGGCCGGCAGCACGCTGCGCGAGGACCAGGTTGATGACCACGCGTTCGAGACCGCCACGATTCAGGTTTTCGACGAAGTGCGTGATCTTCACGGGTGGCCTGACCGCTCCCCTGCATCCAGCGCGGAGACGGTGACGCGGAACTTGCCGTTCGCGCCGGTGGCGATCTCGTCGACGGTATGGAAACGGATCTCGACCGCATCGCCGATGACCTTGGCGATTTCGCGGCGCGCGTAGTCGAGCCCGGAGTCGTCGAAGCCGGGCCCGCGCACGATCGAGATATCGAGCGTGTCGAGGCTGCGCTGCACGACCTGGAAACGCTGGATGCCGCGGATGTCCTTGAGCATGTGCGGGAAGAACTCGCCGGGCAGGATGTGGCCGGAACGCGTGCGGATCGCATCGAGCTTGCGGCCGTCGACGCGCTGGAGGCGCGGCAGCCCGCGGCCGCAGGCGCAAGCGCCGGAGGCCGGCGTCGCCAGATCGCCGTTCTGATAGCGGATGAAGGGCATGCCGTAATTGTGCAGGTCGGTGATGACGACGTCGGCGGCCGTGCTGTCCGCGGCCGTTCCGGCTTCGACGACGAGGTGATCGGTGTTCACATGCAGGCCGTCGCGATGCTCGCACTCGGTCGCGATCAGCATGAACTCGCGACAGCCGTAGGTATTGTAGGCCGGCGCGCCGAACGCGCGCTCGATGATTTCGCGCTGGTAGTCGAGCAGGGCCTCTGCACCGCCGAGGATCGCCTGCGGCCGATGCACCTTGCGGCCGGTCGCCAGCATCCATTCGGCCAGGCGCACCAGCGGGCCGACGTAGGCGACGATGACTTCGGGTCGGTACGCGTCGATCGCATCGGCGTAGTCGGCCATGTTCGATTCGCTCATGGGGAACGAGTCGATCATACGGCGGCCGAAGACGGCGTGATAAAAACGATCCTTCAGCAGTTGCTTGCGCCCCGGGTTGCCGACCGCGCCGCCCCACAGATACAACGTGCGCCGGCCCATACGCGCGCCGGCCCACGCATAGCCGCGCCACATGACGGCCGCGCGGCGCTCGTTGCTCTCGCGCGTGAAGCCGAAGCGCAAGGGTTCGCCGGTCGAGCCGCCGGTGGCTTTGTAAAGAATGCGTCCGCGCCAGGATTCGGCGGCCAGCTCCTCGAAGTTCGCGCGGATGTCGGCCTTGGTCAGCACCGGCAGACGCGCGTAGTCGGCCGGTGTGCGGATGTCGGCAGGCGTCGCGCCGATCTCGTTCCAGCGGCGCCGGTAGTACGGCACCTCGCGGTAGCAATGTTCGAGCAGGGTCTTGAGCTTGCGCCACTGCAACTCGGCGATCTGTTCGGGTGCCAGCCACTGATTGCGCTCGTATTCGGCGAGATAACGCAAAGTCTTGCGCCCGCGCATGCCGCCTTCGTACAGCGGGAACAGCACATGCCGGAATACTTTCTCGTAGATCGCGCTCACACGTAGTCCTTGGCTGCGCGCGCGCCGGCCCAGTCGAGCAGGCTCGCCAGCGCGCGCGGCCGCTCCGAGGCGAAACGCAGATGCAGGCTCTTGATGTAGCCGATGTCGGCCTTGGTCCAGCAGCCGAGGACGATCGTCAGCAGCGCATAGACGATGCTGAGCATCGCGCCACCGGCAATGAAGACGACGAGCGGCGATCCGATGTGGCGCAGCGGAAACGCTGCGGCGGACGCGAGCACGAACGCCAGGCCGATCCGGCCGAAGCGGCCCCAGGCCAGCCGCGCACCGCTGACGCGCAACGCGAGCGTCACGTTGAGGAAGACGCCGAAGATCATCGCGCCGACGAACGCGGTGATCGCGCCGGTCAGTCCGTAATGCATGATCAGCACGATGTCGAGGATGACCTTGAGAATGCCGCACAGCACGACGCGCAGCAGGATGCTGTGCTGGTGGTCGGCGCTGACCAGCAGGCTGGTCGCCGCCTGCCCGATGGTGCCGATCGAACAGGCGAACAGGCAGCCGGCGAGCACCGGCGCCGCCGCGTCGTAGGCGGTGCCGTAGAGAAGGCGGATCGTCGCATCGGAGAACACGATGCCGAATCCGACCAGCGGCGCGGCGAGCAAAGTCAAATAGGTCGCCGAGGCGACAAAGCGCCGCGCCGCGACCTCCTTTCCCTCGCTGAGCGCCTTGGCCATCATCGGCAGCAGCACGGCGCTGAACACCCCGGGCACGAGCAGCGCCGCGCCGGTGCCGAGCTGGAAGGCGACCTTGAACTGACCCGCGTTCGCCGCCGTGTCGAGCAGACTGAGGAACAGCACTTCGGTTTCGCTGGCGGTGACCACGCCGATCGTTACCGTGAACGCGACGATGCGCATATGCCGGCGCACGCGACGCAGCAGTTCATCCGGCAATACCTGATTCTCGCCCGGCGGCGGAATCAGGCGCGCGACCTGATAGCGCGACACGGTGTAGAACACGATGCTGGAAATCGCAAACACCGCAAGAAAACCTTCGACCGGCGCTTCCAGCCACCAGGCGGCGATGACCATGCCGAGGTTCAGCGGCGTCGCCAGCAACGCGATAGTCGCGGTCGCGCCGAACTGCTCGAAGCCCTTGGCGATGCTGACATTGAACATATACGGCGCGCGCAGGCCGACCGCGAATACCAGCAGCGCGAACAAAGCCAGGTGATTCAGATCAGGCGCCAGCCGGTCGCCCGCAAAGCGGAATGCGAGACCGCCGGCAATGACGACCGCCAGCAGAAACAAGTGCTGCGCGCGGCGCAGGTAACGGATCAGCGGCTCGAGCAGATCCTCGCGCCCGCTGCCGCGCAACTCGGCGATGAACTTGATCACTGCGGTCGTCGTGCCGGAATTCGTCGCGACGACGCCGATCATGACGAACCACACGATCAGGCTGTAGGTGCCGAAATCATGCGGGCCGAGATGGCGCGCGATGATGATCGACACCAGCATGCCGAGGAAGTACTCGGTGTAGATGCCCACCGAGGAAAACAGCGTGTTGCGCATCGCCTGCCCGCGCGTGCTCACAGCAGTATCCGGATGATCAGGTAGAGCAGGACGATGCTGCCGATGGCGATCATGAGCCAGCGTCCCGCTTCGCGGCCGAGATTGAACTCGGGCAGGCTCGGAAAGCGTTCGCGCGCGCCGCTGTATTCGCCGACGACGAGCGCCGCGACCAGATAGAGGATGATCACGTAGCTGCGGCTGAGGAAGAACGCGGCGGCGAAGAAACCGCACAGCACGAGGAACAAGGTCGCGGCGATCCTGCGCTCGCTGGCCCAGGCCTGCTCCGCGGCGCGATCCGGCAACGGTGGCTGGTGGCGGTACAAGGTCAGCATCATGCGGAAACAGTAGCCGACGAACGCAAGCCAGATGGTGAAACCGATGAATCCGGTCTCGGCCAGCACGAGGACGAATGAATTGTGCGCGGTAAGATAATTGTGCTCCGTGAAGTTGCCGGCGCCGACGCCGAACAGCGGCTGCGACAGGAACATCTGCATGCCTTCATACCAGGCGTCGACGCGGCCCGCGGCCGAGGATTCGCTGGCATCGAGTTCCTGCAGTCGCGAAGGCAGCAGCGTCATGCCGACCAGACCGACGCCGCCGACGACGAGCGCCGTGACGATCCCCCGGCGCAACCATAGCCACACCGCGACGACAGCCGCCACCGCAAGCAGCGCACCGCGCGAGTTGGTCAGGTAGATGCCGTACAGCAACAGCGCCGCCGTCGCCAGCCAGAACAGGCGCGCCAGTCCCACCAGGCCGCCACGCGAGCTGAGATAAAACGCCATCGGCAGCACGGCGACGAACAACAGGCCCAGATCGTTGGGATCGCTGAAGATGCCGACGTACTGGATGCGTCCGTCCTCCTGCACCAGCGGCATGCCGGTCCAGCCGATGCCGAGCTGCACCTGCTCGACGCCGTGTATCGCAAGGACGCACGCGCTCAGCACGAACGTCGCCATCGCCACGACCATTTGCCGCTCGGTCCTCACCGCGCTGGCCAGCAGCACGAATGCGGCGACCGCCGGGCCGAACTGCCAGAACTGCTTGAGCGCGCCGCCGGCCCAGCCGTTGACGACCTGGGAGAACATCACCACGGCCAGGAACGCGAACAGCAGCGGATATTGCGGCTCGTCGAACTTCTTGCGGCCGGAGATTCCCCAGGCGATCAGGGCGACGACCAGCGCCACCGACAGCAGGGGCAGCTCCAGTTCGACGACGCCCGGATATTCCTGCGGACGGATGATGACCAGCACGAGGTAGATCAGGATGAAAAGCATGCCGCCGTCTTTCCTAGGTCCATAGTTGCAAAACCGGGCATCCTGCCGCGGTTGACTCGCCGCATCCTGCGGCTCGCCCTCCGGGCCGGCCCCGCCGTTCGCGCCCGCTGTCCTGCGGGCGCAGTGCGACGGCACATCCCTGTGCCGGAGCGGTTTTTCAAACCGCTCAGTTGCGAATCAGCCGATGCGCAGACGCGTCGGATGACTGAACAGTTCCGGCCAGGTGACGATGCCGGCGAACCATCCGATGTCGGTGTCGTATTCGACCGGCAGCCTGCGCATCGCGAAGCGGTCGGGTACCGGCAACGGATTGCTGCCCGAGATGTAATTGAAGGCAACACGAAAATCGTTGTCGCGCACGCTGGCGATGACGTCTTCGCTGTACGCGTTCGGACCGCCGACCGGATACGACAGCGTGCGCCCGGCGACACCGAGCTCGCGATCCAGCGCCTGCTTCGATCCGCGCACCTCGTCGGCCATCGCCGCCCTCGGCAGCCGCGCCAGCATACGGTGATTGACCCCGTGCGAGCCGATATCCATGCCGGCCGCCTGCATCTCGCGCAGTTGCTCCCAGCTCATCGGCCGGCAATCCGGGTGCGGCGTGCGCGGCATCGACCAGTCGCGCTCGAGCCGCGTGATGATCGCGTTCTGCGCGGTATCGTCCAGCCACTTCATGCGGTCGAGCAGATCCGCGGCCAGCGCCTGCCGCTGCGCCAGCGTCGCCGGCAGCGCGACATGCAGATCCACTTCCGGCACATCGAGTCTCGGCGCGGTGGCCACGCAGACCATGTGCACGAGCCAGTCGTACGCGTAAGGAAGCCCGCTGTCGATATGGCCGGTCGATACGAAGAACGTCGCCGGCACGCCCAGCTCGCGCAGGATCGGGAAGGCGATGCGGTAGTTGTCGTCGTAGCCGTCGTCGAAGGTGACGATCACGGCATCGCGCGGCAACGGCTGGCCGCCCTCGAGCGCGGCGATCAGGTCGGCGCACGAAACCGGCCGGAAGCGCCGCCGCACCAGCTCCATCTGCTGCCGGAAGTGCTCGGGCGTGGCGCTGACCAGCGCCGGATCGAATTCGAAGTGCGAACCGTCGCCGATGTCGAGCACACGGTGATAGGCCAGCACGCGCACTTCGGCGCCCCTGACCGCGCGCACGCGCTGCAGCAGCGGCAGCAGGCCGGCGCGGTGACACGAGCGCGCAAGCTGCTGGCGCTTGCCGCCGCCCTGCGCCTGCTTCGGTGCTCCCTCGATCTGCATGAATGCGCCCCCTGCCGCGGCAGACTTCCCGATCCGTGCAACGGACCCTGACCTGCGTACGCCACTATTCTACGGCCGCGTCGGCGCGGCGCAGCGCAAAAAATGCGCTTCGAACTGTAGGAATGTCGCGCAAGGCACTGTCGCGGCAGGCGATCGCGGCTGCCGAGGGGGCTTGACCGCCGAGGCTTTCACTCGTCCTCGTCGGCGGGCGTGAGGTAGATCGCGCCGGTGCGCACGGCCGGCTCGAGCGAAGCGCGCCATTTCCCGAACACCGGGCGGCGATCGCGCTCGACGAAGCGCGCGGCCCGCCATGCGGCAAAGGTGTCGTGCGGGCCTGCGTATTGCACCGAAATCACCGAATGGCCCTCGGCGCGCGCCGCGCGGACCAGTGCCTCGACCGCCGCCCGCGGCGTGCCGTGCGCAGCGCCGACCGACCAGAAATCGCGCACGTGCAGCGTCGAGTCCTCGACCTGGCAGGCGAACCACGCGGTGAGCGGCCCGCCACGATGCGCGCCGACCAGCAGATAGCGCGAACGATGGACCCCCGATTGATCGAAGCGCCAGCGCAGCCCGACCGCATCGCGCACCGACAGCAGGCCGTTTCCGGGCTGCGCCTCGGTCCACAACGCCTGCATGCGCGGATCGACGCGGTCGCTCCATTCGAAGTCGCAATGGCCGGTGCGCCACGATCGCCAGACGTCGCCGATGCGATCGAGCACATCGATGAGCCCGCCGAGCGGCAGCGCCAGCGCGTGCGGCATCAACCGCTGCAGGTACGGCGCGTGACGAAGCACGCGCGAGCAACGCACGATATCGCCGAGCTTGCGATAGCCGACACGCTTGACCACGGCGACGGCCTTCGGATTCGGGAATCCGTAGATGAGCTCGAAATGTTCCATGGCGCGATCGATCACGCCCTGCTGCAGGATCAGCGCCGGGCCGAGCGTGCGGTGGCGCGCCGTGACCGCCATGTCGACCAGCACGCCGGCGCGGATTTCGCGTCCTTGCCAGAGCATGCGCCGGGGTCCGATCGCAGCGACGCCGACCCACTCCCCGGTCGGCTCGTGGCGCAGTGCCTGCAGCAACGGCTCACCCCACGGGCATTGCAGATAGAACCAGTCGTATTTCGCGTTGAGGCGGTGCTCGCTGCCGAGGTTGCCGCGCCAGATGCCGATGACCTTATCGCGATCGCGGTGCACGTCGCCGTCGACGACGGCATAGGCGGGGCCGTTCGAGTCGATGACGGCGTTCATGGTGCCGGACCGTTGATTTCCGCGACATCGTCGATCAGCACCGGCGGCAGATGCAGATAACGCGTGGTGCGGCGCTTGTTGCGTATGTCGGTGTAGACGCGCTCGGCGTGATCCGTCTCGATAGCGAGGACGCGCGCCAGCTCGGCGGCAGGAACATCATGGTTGAGCGCCCACACGGCGAGATCCATGCCGCGGTACGGCAGCGCGAAGTAGAACTCATCCTGGCCCTGATCGAGGCTGTAGGTGTCGGTGGTCGGCTGCGCGCTGCACAAGCGCTCGGGCAGGCCGAGATGACGCGCCATCGCGTACACCTGCGTCTTGTACAGATGCGCGATCGGTTTCACGTCGGCCGAGCCGTCGCCGTTCTTGACGAAAAAACCCTGGTCGTACTCGACCCGGTTCGGGGTGCCGAGCACTGCGTAGTTGAGCCGGTCGGCATGGAAATACTCGACGGTCTTGCGGATGCGCTGCTTGAAATTGGTCGCCGCGACGATGGTCAGGTATTCGCCGAGGCCGAGCTCACGCTCGTGCATGACACCGTCCGGCGACTGCGCGACCAGGCGAAACCGGTTGATGCCGCCCTGCGCGCCGCCGGCGATGACGAGTTTCATCTTCCAGCGGTCATCATAACCCGGCAGCACGGCGCGCACCGCTGCGTCGCGCGCGGCATAGCAGCCGATCGCGGCGAGCACCGGCGCGATATCGAACGTCTCGACGCGCAGGCCGAGGTGCTCGACCAGTATCTGCGCGCGCGCGGCGCTGTCGTCGGCGGAATCGCGCTCCGGCAGGATCAGGCAGAACACGCGCTCGGCGCCGAGCGCCCGTACCGCCAGCGCGGCGCACACCGAGCTGTCGATGCCGCCCGAGATCGCGACCACCAGGCCGCGCCGGTGCAGCAGGCGCGCGGTGATCTCGCGCAGGCGCGCGGCGATGCGCTCGGCTTCCTGCGCGTAGTCGAGGTCGAGCACCTGCCAGCCGAATCCGGACATTGCCTGTATTTCCTTTCGGGGCGCGCAGCGTCAGCGACGCGCCAGGATGACGCGCACCGCGCCCTTGTCGTCTGCCTTCTCGCGAACCTCGCTCCACGCGCCGGCCGCCTTGAGCCGGCGCACCAGCGCCGGACCCTGCCCGAGGCCGACCTCGAAGGCGAGCCAGCCGCCCGCGCGCAGGAAGCGCGGCGCCTCCTGCAGCAGGCGCATGAGAATCGTAACCCCGAGCGGGCCTCCATCGAACGCCAGGCGCGGCTCGTGCGCGGCGGTTTCAGCGGCCATCTGGCCGACTTTCGCGCTGCTGATGTAGGGCGGATTGCAGGTCAGCAGATCCACGCGGCCGACGAATTCCGCGTCGTCGAACGGTGCCAGCAGATCGCCGGCGCGGAAGTCGACGCGCTGCTCCAGGCCGAGCCAGGCCGCATTCCTGCGCGCCAGCGCTATCGCTTCCTCGCTGAGATCGGCGCCGAACACGCGCGCATCCGGCACGTGGCGCGCGACGGCCAGCGCGATGTTGCCGCAGCCGGTGCAAACGTCGACGACCGTGGCCTCGCCCAGGTCCGCTTCGTGCGCCAGATCGATCGCCGCCTCGCCCAGCAATTCGGTTTCCTTGCGCGGCACGAGCGCGCCGGCAGCCGCCAGCATCTCGAGGTCCATGAAACGCTGGCGCCCGGTCAGATGCGCGAGCGGCACGCCGCCGAGGCGCTGGTCGATCAGCGCGTCGAGCGCCGCCAGCGCAGCGGTGTCCAGCGGCGGCAGATCGCCAAGCTGCGCCGCTTCCGCGGAACGGGCTTCGCCGGCCGCGGTGTACCACAGCGCGCGCAGCGTGCTTTCGGGCGTCTCTTCGGGCTTGTCCGGCAATGGGCTCCAGCCGGTGGTCAAGCGCTCGCGCAGACGGGTGAACACATCGCTCATGCGCGCGCCTACACCGGCGGATTTTCGAGCAGCGCCTTCTTGCTGACTTTGCCGGTTGCGGTTTTCGGCAGGTCCACGCAGAGGACGATGTCTCTGGGCATCATGAAATTCTCCAGGCGCGCCGCGCATTCCGCGCGGATCTGCCGCTCGCTCATCGCGACGCCCGCATCCAGCACGACGAACGCGCGGATGGCCTGGCCGAGCAACTCGTCGGCAACACCGACCACGGCGACTTCGCGCACGCCGGCGATCCGATGGATCACGTTCTCGACCTCGGCCGGACTCACCTTCTCGCCGCGCGTCTTGATGATGTCGTCGGTGCGCCCGACGAAGTACAGGAAACCTTCCGCGTCCATGCGGAAATGGTCGTGCGTGCACAGCACGCGCTCGCCCGGCAGCCGGCCCGGCTTGAGCATCTGCGCGCTGAGATCCGGACGGTTCCAGTAGCCGACCATCACATGCGGCCCGCGCACGTGCAGGATGCCGGTCTCGCCCGCAGCGACTTCGTTTCCTTCGGGCGCAAGCACGAACACTTCGGTTCCCGGGATCGCCTTGCCGACCGAACCCGGCTTCGCATCGATGAGCTCCGGCTCGAGATAGCTCACGCGCTTGCACTCGGTGAGGCCGTACATCTTGTAGATCAGCGCGTTCGGGAACACCTCGCGCAGGCGCGTCGCGAACTCGTCCGGAAGCGCCGCCGCGGTGTTGGTGACGCGCGTGACCGCAGGAAACGACAGCGGGCTGCGGCCGTGCGCGGAGAGCAGCATCGCGAAGATCGTCGGCACGCCGGGAAACACGGTGACGCCAGTCTCGAGCATGCGCGCGAAGACCTGCGCCGGGAACGTGAACGAACGCTCGAGCACGAGCGTCGCGCCGAGGCGCACGCTCATCAGCAGCTGATACAGCCCGTAGTCGAACGCGAGCGGCAGCGCGCACAGGATCCGGTCGGACGCATCGAGGCGCAGGTATTCGATGAGGCTGCCGGCGGTGAACACCATCGCCTGGTGCGTCTGCATGACGCCTTTCGGATTGCCGGTGCTGCCGGAGGTGTAGATCAGCGCCGCCAGATCCGGCGGAATCGTCGCGGGATTCGGCGCCGACGGAGCGGAGCCGGCCAGCACCGCATCGAACGGCTCGGCCTCGACCTCCGCGCCGAGCGCGCCCGAACAGATCACGGCCGGCGGGCGCTTCATCTGCGCCAGCGCGGACTGGAACTCCTTGGCCAGATGGCCGTCGCTCATCAGCAGCAGCGCGCCGCTGTCGTCGAGGATGAAGGCGAGCTTGTCCGCCTTGGTCTGCGGATTGACGATCAGGAACACGCCGCCGGCGATCAGCACGGCGAACACGGACACGACGCAGGGCCAGGTGTTGTCCATGTAGATCGCGACGCGATCGCCACGCCCGATGCCGCGCTCGCGCATCGCGGCGGCGAGCCGCAGCGCTTCGTGCATCAACTCGGCATAGGTATGCGCCTGCCCTTCGACGATGACGGCTGTTTTCGTGGCCTTCGCGGGATCCGCGGCTGCCATCAGCAAGCCGTCGTGCAGGAGCCGCTCGATGCGCGTCATTGCGCTGCCCTGGTGCGCTCGACGAAGCGCACCATGTTGTCCACCGAATCGAAGTTCTCCGGCAGCATGTCGCTGTCCTTGACCTTGATCGCGAAGTGCTCCTCGAGATACAGCACGATCTCGAGGACGCCGGTCGAATCGACGATGCCGCGATCCAGCAGCGATGCATCGTCGGCGAGCTCCGCGCCGTTGCTGGTGAACAGCAGATTCTCGAGAATATAGCTGCGGATTCCCGCTCGAATCTGGCTGGCATTGCTGGACATGGTGCCTGACTCCGGATCGCAGTCGCGCCTGTGCGCTTATTGGTGGCTTGGCCGGCGGATGAAAGTCTCATCCAGCAGCATGGTGGAAAGGATGCCGACGAACGCCTGGTTGTCTGCGAACCCGGTGGCTCTTCCGGCACGGCATTTGTCGAACAGACGCCCGACCGCCGCCGCATCGAAGTAGCCGGCCGCCCGCAGGCGATCGGCGCTCATCAGATCGGCAACGAAATCGAGTGGTTCCGTACCGGTGAAAAAACTCTGCGCGTCCGGCGCTCGATACGGCTGCTTGGTCCGCTCGATGATATCCGCCGGCAGCAGTCCGTCCAGTGCGCAACGTAATATGTGCTTCTCGCGCAGCCCGCGGATCTTCCATTGCGGCGGCAGGCGGTTGGCGAATTCGATCAGGCGATGATCGAGAAACGGGAAGCGGCCTTCGACCGAGTTCGCCATCGCCACGCGATCACCCTGCGCGGACAACAGGTACGCCGCCATCAGCGATTTCGCTTCGACGTACTGGTCGCGCGCGAGCGGGCTCCAGGACATGGCGTCCGCCGGCAGCCGGCGTTCGTAGAATTCGAGCGGATCCCACGGCCCGATGCTGGCGCGCAATTCCGGCGACAGGAACGCCAGCGCACGCTGAGACGTGGCCCAGCGCGGAACGTGCGCGAAGATCGGACGTTGCAGGTGTTCGAGACCCTGACCGAAGAACGCCTGCGCGAGCGCGGGACTGCCGACCGGCGAATGGCGCAGGTATCCGTACAACCGGCCGAGCAGGTGCGAGCGCCATTTCGATCCGGGCTGGCGCGCCCAGAAGCGGCGTATCTTGGCTTCCTTGAAGATGTCGTAGCCGCCGAACACCTCGTCGGCGCCCTCTCCGGTGAGGACCACCTTGTAGCCGGCGGCCTTCACCGCGCGTGACAGCAGCATCAACGGCGCCGGCGCGGTGCGCAGCACGGGCGCTTCGGTGTGGCGGATCAAGGTCGGGAACGCCTCGCCTATGTCGCGTCGCGAGCAACGCAGCGTCGTGTGCTCGGTGCGCAGGTGACGCACCATCGCCTGCTGATGCTCGCTCTCGTCGAACTCGGCGTCTTCGAACGCGATCGAGAACGTGCGCACCGGCGTCTCGGTGAACCCGCGCACGAGCGCGACGATGCCCGACGAATCCAGCCCGCCGCTGAGGTACGCGCCGACCGGCACGTCCGCGCGCAACTGTAGGCGCACCGCGTCGACGAGCAGGCTGCGCAGCTCGACCGTCGCGTCTTCGATCGATGCGAATGGCGGCGGCGACGCGCCTTGCGCCGGAAACGACCAGTCCCAGTAGCGCGTCAGCGTCTGCGTGCCGTCGCGTTCGATCGCGAGCAGATGTCCGGGCGGCAAGCTGCGCACGCCGCGGAATACCGAATCGGGATCGGCCGGTCCCCAGAACGTGAATGTCTCGACCAGGCCCTGCACGTCGAGCGCCGCGCATTCCGGCAGCACCGCCAGCAGGGACTTGATCTCCGAACCGAACCAGATGCGTCCGCGCGCCGAGGTGTGGAACAGCGGCCGGATGCCGGCGCGGTCGCGCGCGAGCAGCAGCCGGCCGGCTTCGGCGTCCCACAGCGCGATCGCGAACTGACCGTTGAGATGCTCGACGAAGCGGTCACCGTAGCGGTCGTACAGGTGCACGATGACTTCGGTATCGGACTGCGTGTAGAAAACGTGCCCTTGCTTCTGCAACTCGGCACGCAGCTCGACGTAGTTGAAGATCTCGCCGTTGAACACGGTCCACACGGATTTCCGCTCGTTGTGAATCGGCTGATCGCCGGTCGCAAGGTCGATGATCGAGAGGCGCGCGTGCGCCAGGCCGACGCCCTGCCCGACGTGGAAACCGTATCCGTCCGGGCCGCGATGATGCAGCGTCGTGATCATGCGCTTCAGCGTGGCGCGATCGTCTTCCGCTGCGATCGACGGCCCGCTGAAACCTGCGATTCCACACACGATCGTGATTCGTCGTCAGCGGCTGAAGCAGAAACCGAAATAACGGTCCAGCGACTGCTCGGGTCGGAACGCGACCTTGCACGTGCGGTCCGGATTCTCCCAACGATCCTGCAGCGCATAGCCGCGCGTCTTCAGGCCGTCGATGAATTCGCGTTCGGACATGACGCGATACGGGCAGAACGCCGTGCCCATGTTCTGCAGCGTGAAGAACGACTCGGTCATGTGGATCGGCATCAGGTTGATGACCAGATGCTTGGGCGGCTGCGCCAGCGAGCCGAGCAGGTCGGCCAGCGTGTAGTCGAGATATTGCAGCGAGCCGGAGGCGAACACGATGTCGAAGCCGTCGGCGTCGGCCGGGCGATCGGTGAAATCGAGCCGCCGCGCCTTGTCGTTTTCCAGCGCGAACGCCGCGCCCGCAGCATTCACCGCCGGCACGTCGAGCACACGCCAGCGGATCGCCTCGGGAAAGCGCACGTAGCGCTGGTAGGCGTAGTAGCCGATGCCGATGTGCCCGCCGATGTCGAATACCGAGTTGGCGCCCGATTCGAACAGGCGCGCCAGCCAGAACATGACCGGATAGTCGCTGATGTAGACGCGGCGCGTCCGCTCGCGGTAGAGGTCGGCCGACTCCTTGTTGTCGTAGCCGATGTGCCGCGTCCGCG
>Ga0193717_1001661_pt1 | contig 13493 bp, 6 predicted proteins | sample U2c2metaG_FD_145900 | JGI IMG/M metagenome (GOLD analysis project Ga0193717, IMG submission 145900) | Soil microbial communities from a riparian zone of the East river system, Colorado, United States - U2c2 | ecosystem: Environmental > Terrestrial > Soil > Riparian zone | place: USA: East River... | reverse complement strand
AGCGGTGATCGTCTCTTGCGCCAGGGTCGAGCGCAAAGAAGAAACTGGTACCTGGATTACCCCTCAGATGATAAGGGCGTATTGCGAGCTTCATCAGAAAGGTCATGCTCACAGCGTTGAAGTTTGGGAAGGCAATGCACTCGTTGGCGGGCTCTATGGAGTCGATGCCGGTGGAGCATTTTCCGGAGAGAGCATGTTCTGTCATCGATCAAATGCTTCGAAGCTGGCGCTTCTCTATCTGATAGAACACCTTCAGGCAAGAGGCGTAGAGTGGATTGATATCCAGATGATGAGCCCACACATGGAAGCACTCGGCGCCAAAAGCATTGACCGCTCCGAGTTTCTTAAGAGATTATCCCTGGCGCAGAACCGCAAGATACCACTTTTCGCAAACTCACAATCTTAACAATTAAGGCTTCGTCGATACGCCAAAAATCCGCAAGCCCTCTGTGTAGGTCGGATCTGAACCATCCACCAACTGCCGTTGGTGGGATTCCCCAAAATCCACGAGTCAGATTGAGTGCTTGACTCTATTGGCATTAGTATCATCCCCGCAGAGATGGAAAGAAACCAAACCAGGAGAATCGAAGTCTCGAGCGATGCGGCGACGCGAATAGCGATTGCTCGTGGCTGGCTGGAGAAGTATGCCGCCGACACTGAAATATTAGTTATCGGCCATTCAGCAGAAGCTGCGACTGATCTCCATCTGGGGTTGGTGGGTGCAAAGGGCGCGTGGTTTGGAATCAAGCGATTCACTTTGAATGTTCTGGCATCGCGGCTCGCACAACAGGCTCTCGCTCGGTCAGCTACTGCCCCGGCCAGTAATCTGTCTTTCGCAGCCGTCGCGGCCCGCGCGATCCATTCGCTTCAGGGAGAAAGTAAACTGAGTTACTTCGAACCTGTAGCTACCCGACCAGGCTTTCCGGTTGCAGTCGCAAAGACGCTCCAAGAGATACGCATGAATGAAGTTGATCCGGAATCCCTGGCGCGTCTGGAGCGCGGTGGTAAGGACCTGGCCGCGATAGCCGGTTTGGTTGGGCAGGAGCTCGAAGAGTCAAAGCTCTCAGACCGAGCTGCTCTTTTCCGGGCAGCTATTGATTCAATCAAATCTCAAGAAAACGCCGCCTACCTTGGGCTTCCGTTGTTACTGTTAGATGTTGCCGTACGTAGTCGGTTGGAGAGCACGTTTATCCGTGAATTAGCAGCGCTCTCTCCTGATGTTTTGGCAACGGCGCCACAGGGGGACGAACAGACGATCTTAATGCTCGAGGAATCACTTGAGTGCAAGAGAGGGAGCGGGAACTGGGAGAAGGGGTCGTTTGTAAATGCTCCAAACTCTCTTTCCTTTGCGAAGCAACATCTCTTTGAAGACTCAGCTCCGTCTGTTAATCCGCTCGACCAGAGTTTGCGGGTTAGTAGCTGGCCAGGCGAACCGCGGGAATCGGTTGAGATTGTGCGGAGCATTCAAGCTGAAGCGGCCGAAGGGGTGCCATTTGATCAGATGGCGGTCTTGCTGAATTCACCTGGCGAGTACAGATCTCATCTGGAGGAAGCCTTCAGTCGGGCTGAGATTCCGGCCTACTTCGCACAGGGCTCAACTGCACCAGACCCGGCCGGTCGCGCGATGTTGGCGCTTTTGTCATGCGCCGCTGAAGGACTGTCGGCCAAAGCGTTTGCTGAGTACCTTTCCCTTGGCCAGGTACCCGAGACTAACGCGAACAAGAGTTTGGAGTCCGCATGGGTTGGTCCAAGCGATGAGTTGCTCGCCACTCTAACCGAAGCCGACAGTGATCTGCTGGCGGCTAACGAGAAAGCAGAGTCGCCTTTGGCTGCAGACCCGGATGACACCCAGATAATTGAAGGGAGCTTAAGGGCACCGGCCAGATGGGAACGACTACTGGTGGATTCCGCCGTTATTGGAGGAAAACATCGCTGGACTCGAAGGCTTCAAGGACTCGCAAATGAATTATTGCTGCGTATAGAAGAAACTGCGCCTGAAGAGGAGGCGAAGGTTGAGTCGATAAAGAAGCAACTTCGCGACCTGGAGTCGCTGCGGGCTTATGCGCTCCCTCTACTCGATAGGTTGGTTGCCTTACCGGATGGCGCGAATTGGGACGAGTGGCTTGCGCATCTACGAGAGTTGGCTCTAAACGCTCTCCGTTACCCAGAAGGCGTACTCGCGACGCTGGCTGACCTGGAACCGATGGGCAGAGTTGGCCCAGTGGACCTGCACGAAGTCCAACTCATCTTGGGCCCAAGGCTTCACGACTTAGGCATAAAGCCACCTCCACGCCGTCACGGCTCAGTGTTCGTCGGTTCGGCGGACTCAGTTCGTGGCCTTTCTTTTCAAGTGGTGTTTATTCCCGGATTGGCTGAGAGGATTTTCCCTCGAAAGATTGTTGAAGATCCGATACTCCCCGATGCGCAGCGGCGAGAGACTGGTCCAGCTGGTCTCTCGACGCGACGAGATCGAGTCGAACTAGAGCGGCTTGCTCTACGCGTCGCGCTGGGTTCCGCGCGCGAGCGCGCTTACCTTTCATACCCGCGTATCGATGTGCAGCAATCTCGTCCTCGGGTTCCTTCGTTCTATGCTCTGGAGGCGCTACGGGCCGCTGAAGGTGTTTTGCCTGGCTTCGAGGAAATAGCAGCTCGAGCCGAATCGACGACTCGTGCGCGCCTGGGATGGCCCGCCCCTGAGCGTCCGGAAGCTGCTATCGATGAAGCAGAGTATGACCTGGCCCTGCTTGCTGGTTTGATTGGAGCTAAGAACGAAGACGTCACCGGTCGGGCGCACTATCTTCTGACTGCCAACAGCCATCTTGCCAGAGCGTTGCGTGCTCGCAGTCGCCGCTGGCTGCGCCGTTGGACACCCAACGATGGACTGGTGGACCCTGACGAACTGGGGCGACAGAGTATAGCGAGTCATCAATTTGCAGCGCGATCTTTCTCGGCCACCGCATTGCAGAACTACGCCAGTTGTCCCTATCGATTCTTTCTCAGCGCGATACTCCGCCTTGAAATGCGCCAGGAGCCCGCGGCAATTGAAGTGATAGATCCTCTGACGCGCGGATCTTTGTTCCACGAGACCCAATTTGAAGTGCTTACTGCGCTCAAGGCGCAGGGACTTTTGCCGCTTGTTGGGGCGTCCCTCCGTGGGCGCCCGATGGGCGGGGATGAGGAGCGTTCGGTGGAGGGAGAAGAAGGGCGAGTCTTGGGTGGAGAAGATGAGGGGGGCTTGGGGCGCGAGGTGGGGCGCCCACAGAGGGACGCCCCTACAACTGCGGCGTTCGAGCTGGTTGACAAAGCACTCGACAGACTGGCGAAGGATTACGAAGACAGGCTGGCGCCGGCGATTCCCAGAGTATGGCAGGACGGAATCAACTCAATCAGGGCCGATTTACGAGAATGGTTGCGCAGGATGGCCAACTCTGACGATGGATGGGTACCTGAAAAGTTTGAATTGTCGTTCGGGCTAACCACTGATCGCGGGCCGAGGGACGCGGATCCAGATAGCGTCAGCGACCCGGTTGAGATCATGGGCGATTTCAAACTCAGGGGCTCAATAGATCTAGTTGAGCGGCACACAAGCGGTAGATTTCGCGTGACCGATCACAAGACGGGAAAGGCCCGCGCTGAAAGGGACACAGTTGTGGGTGGGGGAAAGTACCTGCAGCCGTTGCTTTACGCACTTGCCGCCCAGAAAGTACTAAACCAGCACGTTGAGTCGGGGCGCCTTTACTACTGCACTGCCGATGGCGGCTATGAAGAACGTGTTGTTCCTCTCGATGAATTCAACCTGCAAATGGTTACTTCGGTTTTGACGACGATCAGGACCAGCCTCGCCGATGCATTTCTGCCGGCGGCTCCTGAGAAAGGGGCGTGTGGCTGGTGCGATTTCCTGGCGGTATGTGGAGGCTTCGAAGAACTCCGAACTGACAATAAACCAAGTGATCGATTGGTCCAGTTGAAGAGGATTAGGGAACTCCCGTGAAGTCAGAACGGCGAAGCGACCCGGTTTAATAGCGACAGAAGCGGGCGGCACTGGCTGAGGTTGATTGCAGGTGAGTGGCTTTCCAAGTTGGGCGGGTCCACCTTCCTGACCTGCAATTTCACTGCGGTAGATTAGACTCTGTAAGGACGAGTTGATGGTAGGAGTTGACCACAGAAGCAGGCGGCAGGAACCGGCGTTAGCCGATCAGGCAGCGCGTGACCGCATTCACGATGACCTTGATACTACTTTGGTGGTTGAGGCGGCCGCGGGCACGGGCAAGACCAGCGCTCTGATTGGACGGATTCTCTCGGGGATCGTCTCGGGCCGAGTGAGCCTGGCCAGGACGGTTGCTGTCACCTTCACAGAGTTCGCAGCGGGTGAACTAAAGTTGCGATTGAGATCCGCAATCGAGCAAGCCAGGCAAAAGACCGACAACTCAACGCAGACGACCGAGTTTCTGACTCAAGCCGTACGCGAGCTTGAGGAGGCTCGCATTGGCACCATCCACTCGTTCTGCGCCGATCTCTTGCGGGAACATCCGGTCGAAGCAGGCATCGATCCGCTGTTCGAGGTTGCTCCCGACGAGTTGGCGTATCCGCTTTTTGATCTGGCCTTCGAGCGCTGGTTCGAAAGACAACTGGCCGGTCCGGATGAGGGAGTGAGGCGAATACTTAGAAGACTTCCACGAAAAGAATTCGGTGGCCGGCGAAGTGGAACTCTGGCACGACGACCGCGTGAGAGTGGGCCTAAGCCGATCTTGCGGGCGGCCGCATGGGAACTCGCAAGGGAACGCGACTTTACCGCGCCCTGGAAGAGACTCGACGGCTTCGATCGCGAGACGGACATCGATGCCTTGATCCTCGAGATGGAGGAACTAGGTGAGTGGTCAGATGTTGGTAATCCGGAACAATGGTTCACAAAGTCGCTTGCTTATTTGAAACGGTACGTAACGGAAATTACTCGTCTCGAGTCTCTGGGTAACCCGCGCGATTACGATGGCATAGAAGCACGATTGTTTGGATTTTTACCCGCCTGGAAGTCCAAGAACTACAAAGCCTATTTTGCCCGGGATAGTTTTCCTAAAGACGATCTATTACGCCGTCGTGATGAACTCAAGGTTCGTGTCGAGAAGTTCGTCAACAAAGCAGGCGCCGATCTTGCTCCTCGGTTGCGCGAAGAGCTTTGGTGGGTCGTTGACGAATTCGATCGGTTAAAAGAACACGCAGGCTATCTTGATTTTCTCGATCTGTTGCTTCGCGCTCGCAACCTGATCCAGGACAATCGCGATATCCGCGCCGAATTGCAGCAACGCTTCACTCATATTTTCGTGGACGAGTTTCAGGATACTGACCCTCTGCAGGCCGACATCCTGATGTTGCTTAGCGCTGATAATCCTGATCAGCACGATTGGCACCAGGTACGACCAGTTCCGGGAAAGCTCTTCATGGTGGGTGATCCCAAGCAGTCGATCTATCGTTTCCGACGCGCGGACGTCGCTCTTTACCAGGAAGTTAAGCGACGAATAGTGGCATCAGGAGGCGCGTTGGTCGAGTTGAATGTTAGCTTCCGTTCCAGTCCCGAGATTCAACAGGCTGTGAACGCTGCTTTCGCTCCGATCATGTCGGATGAGTCTTCGACGCAGGCTCACTACGTTCCTCTGGCGCCGTTCAAAACCGCTCTGGGCACTCAACCTGCGATTGTGGCGCTGCCAGTCTCCCAACCATACGGCGATTATGGAAAAGTCGTCGACTGGAAGATTGACGAGTCGCTACCCAAAGATGTTGCGGCGTTTGTAGATTGGATGGTGAACGAGAGTGGTTGGACTGTCACTGAACGCGCGCGTCCAGAGCGAGTCCCACTTCAGCCTCGCCACATTTGTCTCCTGTTTCGGCGTTTGCGTCACTTCTCGACCGACGTCGCCAGAGCATATGTGCAGGCTTTGGAAGCTCATCGCATACCACACCTGCTCGTCGGCGGAAGCTCGTTCCATTCGAGAGAGGAAGTAGAAGCTATCCGCAACGCGCTCACTGCGGTCGAGTGGCCCAACGATGAGCTCGCGGTCTTTGCCACATTGAAGGGACCACTCTTCGCCTTCACTGATTCCCAGTTGTTGGCCTATCGCAGCCTGTACTCGACGTTGCATCCTTTCAAGCAACCAGCCGATGACTTACCCGAGTCCCTGGTTGAAGTTGCTGAAGCGCTGGGGATCTTGCGGGAACTTCATCGCCGGCGGAATCGCCGTCCGGTCGCCGAGACCATTGGAAAACTGCTGGCCGTTACGCGCGCTCATGCCGGATTTGCCAATTGGCCCACTGGTGAGCAGGCACTCGCGAACATCATGCGTCTGACGGACATGGCGCGCCGGGTGGAGCGCAATGGGTTGATCTCCTTTCGTGCGTTTGTCGACTGGCTGGATGAAGAAGCTCAGAGCGGGGATATCGGCGATGCACCAATCATGGAAGAGGGAGTCGACGGCGTGCGCATCATGACGGTGCACAAAGCTAAAGGGCTTGAGTTTCCTGTTGTCATGTTGGTCGACATTACCGCGAAGGACTCGCGCGAACCTTCCAAGTGGGTCGATCAAGCAACTGGGTTGAGTGCTATGAGGCTTGCAGGCTGCACTCCGATCGAAGTCCAGGAACATGCAGATGAAGAGATAAGGATCGAAAAGGAAGAGGCGGCCAGAGTGCTTTATGTGGCGGCCACTCGGGCCCGAGACCTGCTGGTAGTATGCGGAGTAGGAGACCAGCCATACGAGGGATGGTTGGCGACACTCAACCCGGTGCTCTATCCGGAAGAGAGTACGAGCTTCAGTCCGCAGGCAAAACAGCCTCCGGGCTGTCCTCAGTTTGGAGACGACAACGTGGTGGCGCGCTTGAAGAATGCCGCTCGCCCGCGGGGTTCTGTGAATCCCGGCATGCATCGGCCAAAAACGGGCGAGCATCGAGTGGTCTGGTGGGACCCCTCTGTACTCCAGCCCGTCAGTCAGAGCCACACTCGTTCGAGATTGACGGATTTACTCAAAGAAGATGACAACAAGGTTCGCTCAGAGGAGGGAATTCGCGTTCACGAAGAATGGCAGAGGCAGCGAAAGACTGTTCGCGAGGTAGCTGCGAAGCCGGAGTGGACGGTTGTAACTGCGACTTCGCACGTCTCGATTCCGCGGTCCCGTGAAGAGAGTGCCGCTAACATCGCGGTCAAAGAATCCAACCTCAAGGCAGCGTTAGTTGAAGTCGTGGTCGAATCGATAGAGATTGATTTCTCCAGGCCGCACGGCAAGCGCTTCGGTACGCTGGTTCACGCGGTCCTCTCTGTAACACCACTCAATTCGAATCTTGATGGTATCACCGAGATCGCCCGACTTCAGGGGAGAGTCTTAGGCGCGACGGAAGAGGAAGTGGCGGCGACGGTGGAGACGGTCCATCGTGCTCTTCGTCATCCTCTAATGCAGCAAGCGGCTGCCGCGGCGAACCGCGGGCAGTGCCGGCGAGAAGTTCCCGTCGCCCTCAAACTCGATGACGGAGTAATGGTTGACGGCGTGATTGACCTTGCGTTTCAGGAGAAGCCAGGTGGTGCATGGACGGTGATTGATTACAAGACTGACTTTGAGGTGAAAGGCAGGCTTGAGGAATACCGGGACCAGGTTTCGCTCTATGCCCTGGCGATTTCTCGCGCGACGGGGCTGGAAACAAAAGCTGTTCTGCTCAGGCTTTGAATCGGTGAATCTCACTCCCTTGAGTCACACAGTCTCGGATGTCAAGACGCCGGAGTACTTCTTACCAGATCTCACCGAACGAGAGAATCGCTATTCGTGAGAATCACCTTGAGCGCGCCCTCCTTTGCCGCGTTTCCAAACGTGTCGTACGCCTTCATGATGTCGTTCATCGCAAACCGATGAGTTACGAGCTGGCTCGGTTGCAACTTGCCGGAGCGCACCACCTTCAGCAGCATCGGTGTGGTTACCGTGTCCACCAGTCGTGTGGTGATGGAAATGTTACGGTCCCAAAGTTTCTCCAGGTGAAGCTCCACCGGTTTGCCGTGGACACCCACGTTCGCGATGTGTCCTCCCGCAGCGACGATGGTCTGGCAGATGTCGAACGTGGCAGGAATTCCGACCGCCTCTATGGCCACGTCGACGCCGGCTCCTTCAGTAAGTTCCCTTTGGGCGGCTTGTCCATCCCCGCTATTGATCAGATTGGTTGCGCCCAACTGTTGAGCGACCGCGAGTCGCTTGTCGTCCAGGTCAATCATGATGATCGCGGCCGGTGAATAGAATTGTGCCGTCAACAAAATGGCAAGGCCCACAGGTCCCGCGCCTACGATGGCGACGGTGTCCCCGGGCTTAACTTGCCCGTTGAGAACACCGCACTCAAAACCTGTCGGCAAGATGTCGCTGAGCATTACCATGGCTTCTTCATCGGCGCCGGCAGGGAAGTGGTAGAGACTCCCGTCGGCCTGCGGGATGCGCACGTATTCGGCCTGAGTTCCGTCAATGGCGTAACCCAAAATCCAGCCGCCTTTCCGGCAATGGGAATACATGCCTCGCTTGCAGAAGTCACACTTCAGGCACGCAGTGACGCACGAAATGATGACCTTATCGCCAACGTGAAACTCTGAGACGCCAGCTCCGACTTCCTCAACTATGCCGATGCCCTCGTGACCGAGAATGCGTCCGTCTGGCACGACCGGGAGATCGCCCTTCAGAATGTGAAGATCGGTTCCGCAAATTGTCGAAGTGGTAATCCGCACGATGGCGTCGCTCGGTTCCTGGATGGCAGGGCGCGGCTTTTCTTCCCAGGCACGCTCGCCCGGGCCGTGATAGACCAACGCTTTCATAGTAGTGCTCGTGCTTGGAGTCGCGGCGGTAGTGGTCGGAAGTTCTAGTTCAGCGATCGTCATTGATATTCCCTCCCAAAGTTGTTCCTTGGATTGCTTGTTCAGTTTCCATAAATGTCCTTATGATTTCGCACGGTCACGTAACGCACGTATTGTGTCGCAAACCACGGGCCGTTCCGTTGGTGGGAACTCCTTCGTTAAAGTTTGCTGCGCTGATTCTGTGTAGTTGATTGGCAAAGAGCCCACAATCTTTGTTTTTGTCTCTTTTTGAGCAGCCGGCGACTGCCTGGGCAATCCTTTAGTGCCCATCATCAGTGCGCAAAACTTCGCAGACTTCTGCCTACAGCTGCGTAATTTCGCAAGTGTCGGACACAGAAAGTGGTAGTAAGCGGGTGTTAACTTGTTAGAGAGTCAATCAGGCACGCGCGACGGTGCGTACGCTTTGTTCGAGGGCCATCATTGCCGCAATCGCCGCGTCTTTTTGGTCCTTGCCCCAGGGAGGACCAACGGACTTGCCCAACGCCGCGATTCTCTTTGATAGGCTAGCCGCCGGAACCGCCAGGGTAGTAATGGCGCTGGCGAGCAACGACTTTTCCGGTATCTCGACAAGCGCAAGGTCGCATGCCCCAGCCGCGCGCGCTAACACGTCACGGAAAAGAACGCCCTCGGCTTTATGCATGCGGAAGTGGACTGCAAGAATTTCATCGACTGTCCACTCCGGCATTGGTTCCCCCACAACCAACCCGCAACTTACAACTTCGTGACCTTCATCGCGCGCACGTTTGACGGCGGCGCGCATTTGTCGAATGGCGATCCTGCGGGCCGAGTCGATTCCGCGTTTTACTATTTTCCGGGCCTCATTGGAAGCCGCGTCTTCCGCAGCGTGATACGGTTGTTTGGCCCACGCTTCCTCGACCAGATCGACGCGGCGTCGATCGAGTACGGTAACGTCACCGCCAGATGCGCCAAGAACAACAAGGGCGGCCCATCCCGAGTGGGCTTTGAATCCAATTGCAGCCTTCATTTGATAGACCCCATAAGCATGTGAGCACAGGGAACGAACCCCGCTCGTTGGAGGGTCAGACGAGATGCCATGTTCGTCGTGTTGCAACGCGCGCAGGGAATCGCACCGAATTCGTAGCACACCCGCTTCAGTTCCTGGACAAGATAGGAGCCCAGACCGCGCCGTTGAAACGGCTTGGTCACTTCCATGTAGATATCGCCATAAGGCCGGTTGTAGTGGAACAGGATCCCTCCCGTCGCAATAACGTTTCCATCGATTTCCAGGAGCCACTCGCCGCCGCCTTGCTGTCGCTCGAGACAACTCCGAACTTCCTCTTCTGAGGTCACACGCCGGAGGATAGCGCCATTTGGCGGGAGGGTAGTGGTAGCTTTGTCATGGAACACGATCTTCTCACTGACGATATCGTGCCCGTACGTCAGTGCCATGAGCGTGGACAGCACGTCATTCGTCTGGAGTTCAAAGAACCGGGGCTCGCTGACCGCCAGAAAAGCCTCGAACAAAACGAACGCCCGGGAGCGATGCTCCGGTAAGACGTAGACCTCGAAGACCGTCGGCTTATCCTTCCACGGTCCGCCGATCGCCACTGAACCGAAGCCGGCGGTGATACCACCTACCTCGAGCACATAGGACAGAGTCCAACCTTCGCGTCTGTGGATCGAGTCATGGACAATCTGACAGTTCATCTCCTCGCGATATCGCGCGCGCAAAGGCAGAACGTCTTCATTTGACGATAATTTCGCTTGGGCTTGCATAAAGAGCTGTGGGGGTACGGCATACGGCTCTGCAGAATCTCATCTAACTAGTTCGTGGCCCTCAGGATGAATGACTGTGGTTATTACGGTTCTGTTCTGTGGCGCCGGACATTATACCAATCTTCTCAGCGTCGTAGGATCCGCCTGTATCAAAGAGGCCTTGGCCTCGACTAAGAAGTAATTTTTGAATCGAATTGCCTGTGAAGGCGGAGGTGATCATGCAATTGAATGCGCGGTTTGTCTGGTTGGTTTTGATTGTGATAGCAGGTTTTTCCTTTTCCAGCCCGGTGCAGGCTCAGGAAGATAAGGATCAGGAAGATAAAACTCTGGCACCATATTTCGTCGTGCAGGGAGATCCAAACGTAGATCAGTTACCTCTCAAGGATACGCGGGTCGATATAGCTGTTTCCGGCGTTATCGCAGATGTGAAGATACTGCAAACGTATCGAAATGAAGGATCGCGGCCTATCAATGCGTCGTATGTTTTTCCGGCATCCACGCGTGCTGCCGTTTACGCGATGCGTATGCGAATCGGCGATCAGGTCATTGTCGCAAAAATCAAAGAACGAGAGGCAGCAAAGCAAGAGTTCGATACGGCCAAGCAGCAAGGAAAGAGCGCTTCTCTATTGGAGCAACAGAGGCCCAATGTGTTTTCGATGAGCCTCGCCAATATCATGCCGCAGGATCAAATCGAGATTGAGCTGCGATATACCGAATTGCTGGTACCGACGGATGGGGTCTATGAGGTCGTCTTTCCAACTGTTGTCGGCCCTCGCTATTCTTCCCAGCAAGAGTCCTCTGCGCCAAAGAACGATCGTTGGGTTAAGAGCCCGTACCTGCATCAGGGTAAGAAGCCCAGCAGTGCGCTCCACATTTCAGCCAGGATCTCAGCCGGTGTCCCAATCCAGGACTTGAGTTGCGCCTCGCATCAGATTTTTCCGCAATGGCAGAATCCGACTGTCGCTCAGCTGACGCTGGACGATGCGGATCCGTTCCAGGGAAATCGTGATTTTGTTCTTCGTTATCGCTTGGCAGGAGCTCAAATCGCTTCGGGTCTAATTCTTTACCAGGGTGAAGACGAAAACTTCTTTCTTTACATGGCCCAACCACCGCAGCGAGTTACGACTGAGGACATACCCGCTCGAGAGTATATTTTCGTGGTGGATGTTTCCGGCTCTATGGATGGTTTTCCGCTGAATACTTCCAAACAGCTCCTCAAGGACCTCATCGGAAAGTTACGCCCAACGGATCTGTTCAATGTCGTCTTGTTTGCGGGAGACTCGTCTGTGCTGTCTGCAAAGTCACTTCAGGCAAATCAAGAGAACATCTCCAGTGCGATTCGCTTGCTTGACCAACAGCGCGGAAGTGGAGGAACCGAGCTCCTTCCGGCAATCACACAAGCCATGAGTCTTCCTCGGGACGCAAACATCTCGCGTAGCATCGTGCTGGTTACGGATGGTTTCATTTCCGGGGAGGAGGGTGTCTTCGACTACATCCGAAGTAATCTCGACAAGTGCAACGTGTTCTCGTTCGGTATCGGCTCATCAGTAAATCGTTATCTCATTGAAGGCGTGGCGAAGGCGGGAATGGGCGAGCCTTTCATCGTGACCGAGGAGGCGGAAGCTCCTCTGGTTGCAGCCAAATTTCGGGAATACATTCAAACTCCGCTCCTGACCGACATTCAGGTACGGTCGATCGGGTTTGATACATACGATGTGCAGCCGATCCATCTGCCTGATCTCATGGCTCAACGTCCTGTCATTGTTTTTGGTAAATGGCGCGGTCCGGTAACCGGAACCTTTGAGCTCCAGGGAAAAACAGGGCGGGGAGACTACGTGACTCGTCTGGATGTGGCTGGCGTTCAGCCTGATGATGCGAATCGAGCGTTGCGATACTTGTGGGCACGATCTCGAGTCGCAGAACTGTCCGATTACGGCGCCAGAAATCTAGCTGTTGACAAGGTCAAGGAGATCACGTCGCTAGGTCTGAAGTACAGCTTGTTGACTCAATACACGTCCTTCATTGCGGTCCGCGAAGAGGTGCGAAACCCATTGGGACCGGCGAAGGATGTGGATCAACCGCTGCCGCTTCCATTAGGAGTGAGCGATCTGGCAATCGGTGGCGGCACCGAGGTGGGAAGTGAACCGGAGCTCGTTTGGTTGATGATTGCGACCGTAATGATGGCACTGGTCATGATCTTCCGCGGGCGTCGTCGTCGCCTTGTCAGTAGCATCACGCGATAGAAGCGAACGGAAAAGTTGAAATCGATCAAGTGACAAGAGTTCGCAGGTTGGGAAGGGCGGTTTACCCCCGCTCAAGATTCGCAGCGATTCATCCTTGAAGGGCTAATTCATTGTTGATTGGTTACGAATCTTGAGCGGGGGTAAACCGCCCTTCCCAACCTGCGAATTTCCTTATGTTGAGCTGGGATCCGGGCGCGAACTGAATCTTTCACAACTTCGGAGACGAGTGGATTAATGGGCGTGCTTCTTATGAACAGAGCTACCTGGACCGGGCCCGCGCAGTTTATTGCCGTTGTGCTATCGGCTCTAACACTCAAACTGTACTACTCAACAGCGAGCGTCAACCAGTTGCGCTGGATTCTCGCTCCAACGACTGTTCTGGTTGAATTCGTCAGCAGTACACAGTTCAAGTTTGAATCCCATGCAGGCTACATGAGCAGTGACCACAGTTTCGTAATTGCCGCTTCCTGTGCCGGCGTCAATTTCTTGATCACGTCATTCTTGATGCTTTCGCTGAGAAAGCTGTGGCGAGATCGATCGCGAAACATCATGTGGAAATTCATCCCGGCTGCGGCCCTGATTGCCTATCTTGCGACACTCGTTGCTAATACCGTTCGCATTTCCACGGCCTTGCTGCTGAACCGGAC
>Ga0193717_1001660_pt1 | contig 13496 bp, 12 predicted proteins | sample U2c2metaG_FD_145900 | JGI IMG/M metagenome (GOLD analysis project Ga0193717, IMG submission 145900) | Soil microbial communities from a riparian zone of the East river system, Colorado, United States - U2c2 | ecosystem: Environmental > Terrestrial > Soil > Riparian zone | place: USA: East River... | reverse complement strand
CCGCGACCGCCGCCCCGCCGGCGCCCTGCGCGAGCACCCCGGTCGCCGACACCAGCCACGCCATCGGCGACGCCGCGAGCAGTGCGCCCGCGTAGCCGGCGAGCCGCTGCCAGCCCCTGCGCTCCCAGTCCTCGCCATAGCCGGAGACGGCCGCGCGCTCCAGTTCGGCGACGAACGCCGCCGCGCCGCCCGGCCGCTGCGGCACGTCCTTCGCCATACCCTTCGCGACGAGCGCGCGCACCGGCTCCGGCACCTGCTCGACCGGCACCGGCGCGTGCTGGTGCGCGGCCCGCAGCTCCTCGGTGTCGCCCGACCCGTACGGCCGGAAACCCGTGACACACAAGAAGAACACGCACGTCGCCGCGTACACGTCGGTCGCCGGGGTGGCCGGGCCGCCCTGCCACTGCTCCGGCGCCATGTACGCGGGCGTGCCGCCGGTGTGTCCACTGTGGCCGGACAGCAGCGCGATGCCGAAGTCGACGAGCTTGCTCTGGTGGTTGGGCTGCACGAGCACGTTGCCCGGCTTGTAGTCGCGGTGCACGGTGCCGGCCGCGTGCGCGGCGGCGAGCCCGAGCAGCGAGCCCTTCAGGATCGTGAGCGCCGCCTCCGGGGTGAGCGCCCCCTGCTCGGCGAGGATCTCCTTGAGCGAGACGCCCGGCACGGCCTCCATCACGATCGCCGCGCCCTGCGGCGTCTCGACGAACTCGTACAGGGCGGCGACGTGCTGGCTCACCACCCGACGCAGGATCGCGGCCTCGTGCCGGAACTGGGCGCGGGAGGACTCGTCGGCGGTGGTCAGGTACTTGATCGCGACGACCCGGCCGGACGCGTCGTGCCTGGCCAGCACCACCCTGCCGAACCCGCCCTCGCCGAGCACGGTCAGCCGGGTGTACCCCTGGACATTCCACTCGCCCACGGCCAGAAGGTATCCGGTTCAGGCCAGTGCCGCGGCGATACGCGCACATGCGGCGCCCAGCCAGTCGTCCGCGCCGGAGTCGAGCCAGGTGTCGACCGCGCGCACGAACGTCCAGCGGCGCGCCAACTCCAGGTCCAGCCCGGCGTGCTCGACGAGCGTCGCGAGTCGACCGTTCGTTGTGGACTCGTCGAACCGGTTCCACAGCAACGGGATCAGCCCGAACTCGGGATCGCCGGCGATCGGTTTCGGGTCGATCAGCAGCCACGGCTCGCGGGTGCCGCGCAGCACGTTCGCGTAGTGCAGGTCCTCGTTGACCATGCGGTTCGCCGAGGCCGGCCCCAGCTCGCGGCAGTACGCGACGGCCTGGTCGACCAGCGCCGCGGGCACTGCGCCGTCGTTCTGCGCGGGCAGCTCGGCCACCCAGCGCGCGGCCGTGTCCCGCACCGTGCGCAGCCCCGGCGGCGCGGGCCGGTCGAGACGGCGGACCAGGTCGCCGGCCACCGCGAGCGCCTCGTCGATCGGCACGTCCAACAACGAGGTGTCGGGGTCGAGCCGCTCCAGCAGCAGCGCCCACGCGTCCGCGTCGTGCGCGAGCAGCCGGACCGCGCCCGCGCCGTCCCACACGGACAGCGCGAGTGCCTCGTGCTCGGCCTCCTCGTGCGGCCACGTGACCTTCAGCATCGCCGGCTCGCCGGAACCACGACTGACCGGAACTACTACCGCACAGTTCCCGTTCCGAACGGAACCTGTTCCCTGCAGATCCCAGCGCGCCAGGAACGAGTCGACGAGGGCGGGCAGCGCCGCGAGCCACTCAGCGCTGCCCTCGGCCGCGGCGAGCAGGACTGCCGAGAAGGCGGGTGGCACCGTGATCGTCATGTCGTCCAGGGTGGCGTAGCCGACAGGAACACGGCGAGTCCCGGTTCGGGGCTCTAGGTTTACCGGCAAGTAGCACGTGCTGGAGCGAAGCGACCAATGCCACACAGTGGAGGCTCGAATGAGGTCACCGAAGGACTTCTTCCGCCCGCTCGCCGTCGGCGCGCCGGAACCACTCCGGCAGATCCCGTTCCGGCCGTCCCGGATGATCCACTTCTTCGATCCCGGCAACGCGAAGATGGCGGCCAAGGTCCCCGACATGGTGACCAAGGCCGACGTCCTGCTCGGGAACCTCGAGGACGCGATCCAGGCCGACCGCAAGGAGGTCGCCCGCGACGGGCTGGTGCGGATCGCCAAGGAGGTCGACTTCGGCGAGACCCAGCTGTGGACAAGGGTCAACAGCCTCGACTCGCCGTGGGCGCTGGACGACCTGACGACGTTGGTCGCCGAGATCGGCGACAAGCTCGACGTGATCATGGTGCCGAAGGTCGAGGGGCCGGAGGACATCCACTACGTCGACCGGCTGCTCGCGCAGCTCGAGGCCCGCGCCGGGCTGACCGAGCCGCTGCTCGTGCACGCCATCCTGGAGACCGCGAGCGGGGTCGCGCGGGTCGAGGAGATCGCGATGGCGAGCCCCCGCATGCAGGGCATCTCGCTCGGCCCGGCCGATCTGGCCGCGAGCAGGCGGATGAAGACGACCCGCGTCGGCGGCGGCCACCCCGGCTACCTCGTGCGGACCGACCCGACCGGCGAGGACCTGTCGGCCGGGCGCACCACCTACCAGCAGGATCTGTGGCACTACACGGTCGCGCGGATGGTCGACGCGTGCGTGGCGGCCGGGATTCTGCCGTACTACGGGCCGTTCGGCGACATCCGCGACACGATCGCGTGCGAGGACCAGTTCCGCAACGCCTACCTGCTCGGCTGCGTCGGTGCGTGGAGCCTGCACCCCGCGCAGATCGCGATCGCCAGGAAGGTGTTCTCGCCGGAGCCGTCCGAGGTGGCGTGGGCCCGCCGGGTGATCGCCGAGATGGGCGACGGCACGGGCGCGGTGATGATCGACGGCAAGATGCAGGACGACGCGACGGTCAAGCAGTGCCACGTGATCGCGGCACTGGCCGACGATCTGGCCGCACGCGATCCCGAACTGGCGGCCGCCTACAAGGAGGCTTCCGCATGAGCGGCATGAGCGGAGCTTGCGGAGCGAATCATCGATGTTCAGGACGCCACCGAGCCCGCGACGGGCGCCGGTTGAGCGGAGCTTGCGGAGCGTTCCGGCGCCGCGGAGCGGGTGAGGGGGCGTCGTGAGGCCCCGGCGGTCTGTGCTGTACATGCCCGGCGCGAACGAGCGGGCGCTCGAGAAGGCGAAGACGCTGCCGGCGGACGCCCTGATCCTGGACCTGGAGGACGCGGTCGCGCCGGACGCCAAGGTCGCGGCCCGGGAACGGGTGTGCGCGGCCGCCGGATCCTACGGCTCGCGTGAGGTGACGATCCGCGTCAACGGCGCCGGCACCCCGTGGCACGCCGACGACCTGCGAGCCGTTGGCGAGGCCGGGCCGGCGGCCGTGGTGGTGCCCAAGGTCAACTCGGTCGAGGAGGTGCACGCGATCGAGTCCGCACTCGCGCACGCGCCGGACCACACGGCGATCTGGGCGATGATCGAGACACCGGTGGCCGTGCTGAACTGCGCCGCGATCGCGGCCGCGTCGGAACGCCTGACCGTGCTGGTGCTCGGCACCAACGATCTCGCCAAGGAGCTGGTGGCCGCACAGGTCCCTGGGCGCAGGCCGCTGCTGGGGCCGCTGTCGATGTGCGTGCTCGCCGCGCGGGCGACCGGCCGGGTGATCCTCGACGGCGTCTACAACGACGTCCGCGACGCTGCCGGGTTCGCGGCGGAGTGTCGTCAGGGCCGCGACTTCGGCTTCGACGGCAAGACGCTGATCCACCCGAGCCAGGTCGAGCCGTGCAACGAGATCTTCGCGCCGTCGGCCGACGAGGTCGAGCACGCGCGGCGCGTGGTGGCGGCGTTCGAGGAGGCGAAGGCGGCCGGTCGCGGCGTGGCCACGGTGGACGGCCGCATGATCGAGAACCTGCACGTGGCCAACGCGGAACGGGTCCTCGCGCTCGCCGAGGCCGTCGAGGGGCTGCGGTAGCGCGGCGATGCGGAGTGGGCCGGTGACGGTCCGTCGTGATTGTGCCGTTATCGGGCGTCCCCCGAATAGTCACCCTATAGTCGAGTGACACCCGAATTTCTCACCGAGAGGCGTGACGACGTCACAGGGCGTCGAAGGTTGCGGTGATATAACGCACAGATAACGGTCAATACTTGCTCCAACCCCACCCTGTCGGGTGACGCTGTGGCCATGGCAAAGCATCGTGTTGGCAAGGAGGGCCGAAGAGGCCTGTTCGGGCGACCCCCGCGCGACGACCTTTTCGAGCGCAGCTTCCGCTCCTGCCGTTCCTGCGGCGACGACGTGTACGTGCTCGTGGACTCGTGCCGCGGCTGTGGCACCCACCTGGAGCTTCGCGCCGGGTAACTGAGCGGAGCTTGCGGAGCGAACATCGTAAGTGGCCCCGCGCACGTTTGTGACGCGAACGAGCGTTAACCGCGCGATACTGACGAGTAACCAGTGTCGCCCGGAGGGAGCTCCAAGATGGCCCGCCTTGCTCAGACGGCCGGTCTCACCGACGTTCAGCAGGAAATCCTGGCCACCGTCCGCGACTTCGTGGACAAGGAGATCATCCCGCACGCGCAGGCCCTCGAGCACGCGGACGAGTACCCGACCGACATCGTCGACGGGATGAAGGAGATGGGGCTGTTCGGCCTCACCATCCCGGAGGAGTACGGCGGCCTCGGCGAGTCGCTCCTCACCTACGCGTTGGTGGTCGAGCAGATCGCCCGCGGCTGGATGAGCGTCTCCGGCGTGATCAACACGCACTTCATCGTGGCGCACATGGTTCGCCACCACGGCACCGAGGCGCAGAAGCAGGATCTGCTGCCCCGCATGGCGACCGGTGACGTGCGCGGCTCGTTCTCGATGTCCGAGCCGGACCTCGGCTCCGACGTCGCCGCGATCAAGACCCGCGCCAAGCGCGACGGTGCCGACTACGTCATCGACGGCGCGAAGATGTGGCTCACCAACGGTGCCAGCTCCAACCTGATCGCGCTGCTGGTGAGGACCGACGAGGGCGCGGCGAAGCCGCACCAGAACCTGACCGCGTTCCTGGTCGAGAAGCCGACCGGGTTCGGCGAGGTGGCGCCGGGACTCACCATCCCCGGCAAGATCGACAAGATGGGGTACAAGGGCGTCGACACGACCGAGGCGGTCTTCGACGGCTACCGGATCGGCGCGTCCGCCGTGCTCGGCGAGGCGCCCGGCAAGGGCTTCGCGCAGATGATGGACGGCGTCGAGGTCGGGCGTGTGAACGTCGCCGCGCGGGCGTGCGGCATCTCCATCCGGGCTTTCGAGCTGGCTGTTGAGTACGCCCAGCAGCGCCAGACCTTCGGCAAGCCGATCGCACAGCATCAGGCGATCGCGTTCAAACTCGCGGAGATGGCTACCAAGGTCGAGGCCGCCCATCTGATGATGGTGAACGCGGCGCGCCTGAAGGACTCCGGCGCACGAAACGACGTCGAAGCCGGTATGGCGAAGCTCATCGCGTCGGAGTACTGCGCCGAGGTGACGCAGGAGTCGTTCCGCATTCACGGCGGCTACGGCTACTCGAAGGAGTACGAGATCGAGCGCCTCATGCGGGAGGCCCCGTTCCTGCTGATAGGCGAAGGCACGAGCGAGATCCAGAAGACCATCATCAGCAGAGGCCTGCTGAAGGAGTACCGCTCCCGCTGACTCCCGCCCTCAACCCGAACCCAAGAAGTCTGCCCCGCGCGCGATGCATCCCCCACCCGATCCCGGGGGCGGCCCAGTGCCCAGTCTACCGGCACCCACCGACAGGAATGGCGATGTGGATCTTGCCTGTGGATAACTCGCGAGGTTGTGGACAACGGGTTGTCGGTCGTGTTCGGCCTCGCGGGCTCAGAGACATGAACGTCGAACTCACCGGTCCTGAGTGTTGGACTCGCGGGCTTTCCGTGTGGCTGAACCGCCCGGGGTTAGCACGGTTCGTTCCTTGTTGGCAGGATGGTGTCAACTGCTGAACGAGGTGAGCAACGGTGACCGGTGCGTTCTCCGGCTCGGCGCGGGGTAGCCAGAGTCTTCCCAAGGTGCCGACGCCGCCGTCTGGGTGGCCGATCGGGTCCTACGGCACGTACAAAGAGGCCCATCGCGCGGTCCAGTATCTGGCCGGCAACGAGTTCCCGGTCCAGGAGGTCACGATCGTCGGCGTCGACCTGATGCTGGTCGAGCGGGTCATCGGCCGGCTGAGCTGGCCGAAGGTGCTCGGCACCGGCGCGCTGTCCGGCGCCTGGTTCGGGTTGTTCGTCGGACTGCTGCTCGGGCTCTTCAGCTCGCAGACGATGTCGTTCGCGCCGATCCTCGTCGGCCTGATCGCCGGTGTGGTGTTCGGGCTGGTGTTCGCCGCCGTCGGGTACGCGACCACCCGCAGCGCCGGCCGGGAGATCGCCTCCGCCAGCCAACTGGTCGCCGGCCGGTACGACGTGCTGGTCCAACCCCGCAACGCCGAGAAGGGCCGTGACCTGCTCGCGAAGTTGGCCATGCGGCCAAGTGGCGTAGTCGACTGACCCGTTACGCGCGTTGACCGGATCGTTGTCATTGTGGCTTGCGGGCCGTGATCATCGGGCCTACGTTCACCGTGACACACGCGTTCCCCCAGGCACGACGAAGGTGCCATAGTGGCGCCTCCCCGTGCCGGCGGAAAAGGGAGGCAGGGTCCACATGCGCAGTTCCCCGACCGGTAGGCGGCTGCTCGCCGCGGCCGGTGCCACGCTCGTCGCGGCGTCGACGGTCGCGGCCTGCGGTTCGTCGTCCGGCACACAGATCAACGTGTATTACGCGCCGGAACAGAACTTCCAGTCGGTCATCGACGAGTGCAACAAGGAAGCCAACGGCGCCTACGAGATCGTCTACCGCAAGCTGCCGCGCGACGCGGACGGCCAGCGCGAGCAGATGGTCCGCCGCCTCGCCGCCGGTGACACCGACCTCGACGTCCTCGGGCTCGACGTCACCTGGGTCCCCGAGTTCGCCGAGGCGAAGTGGCTCGAGGAATGGACGGGCGAGAACAAGACAGCCGCCGAGCAGGACGTCCTCGACGGCCCGCTGCAGACCGCCAAGTGGAACGACAAGCTCTACGCCGCGACGAAGAACACCAACATCCAGCTTCTCTGGTACGACGAGACGGTCACGCCGAAGCCGCCGACGACGTGGCGCGAGATGATCGACATGGCGAAGAAGCTGAAGGGCGAGGGCAAGCCCTACCAGATCCTGTTCACCGGCGCGCAGTACGAGGGCCTCGTCGTCACGTACAACACGATGGTCGCGTCCGCGGGCGGCAAGATCCTCTCCGACGACGGCAAGAGCGTGGTCATGGACGAGGGCGCGGTCGAGGCACTGAAGGTGCTCAAGGAGGTCGCGAGCGCGGGCGTCACGGACCCGTCGCTGACCAACGCACAGGAGCAGCAGGTGCAGCAGGGCTTCGAGAAGCCCGGCAGCGAGGCGGCGTTCGAGCTGAACTGGCCGTACGTCTACGCCTCGATCCAGACCGGCAACCCCGATCGTGCCAAGCATTTCAAGTGGACGCGCTACCCGGGCATCGACGGCCCGAGCAAGGTCACCATCGGCGGCTACAACATGGCCGTGAGCTCCATGTCGACGCACAAGCCGGAGGCATTCGAGGCCGCGTTGTGCCTGCGCAGCGCGAAGAGCCAGAAGTTCTCCGCCATCAAGGACGGTGTGCCGCCCACACTCGCCTCGGTGTACGACGACGAGGACCCGCTCGACCCGAACAAGCCGGCGGACGCGACGAACAACCCGAGCATGACGACCGCGTACCCGATGAAGGAGACCATTCAGGAGGAGCTCGCCGACCCGGCGATCCGGCCGTTGACGGTGGTGTACCAGAACCTGTCGACGATCACGGCGAAGGTGCTGTCGCCGCCGGCCGACATCGACCCACAGTCCACAGCGGACGATCTGCGTGACGGGCTGCAGAAGGCGTTGGAGTCGAAGGGGATTCTACCGTGAGCCAGACAGTTGACTCGGAACCGTCCGAGGTGGTTGCCGCGCCATCGCCCAAGAAGGGCAAGCCGGTGTTGAGCGAGGGCAAGCGTGCGGAGCGGCGGCTGGGTCTGCTGCTGTGCGCGCCGGCCGCGATCGTGATGGTCGCGGTCACCGCTTGGCCGATCATCTACTCGGTGTGGCTGTCGCTGCAGCGTTACGACCTGCGGTTCCCCGACCAGCGTGAGTTCGTCTTCCTGGACAACTACATCGCGGTCCTGTCCGACGGCTACTGGTGGACGGCGTTCGGCATCACCGCGCTACTGACGGTGGTGTCGGTCGTGATCGAGCTGGTGCTCGGCATGTTGCTGGCACTGGTGATGCACCGGACGATCGTCGGCAGAGGACTCGTCCGCACGGTTTCCCTGATCCCGTACGGCATCGTGACGGTCGTCGCCGCGTTCTCGTGGTTCTACGCGTGGAACACCGACACCGGCTACCTTTCCGACCTGCTCGGAGCGGACGCGCCGCTGACACAACAGATCCCGTCGCTGCTGATCATCATCCTGGCCGAGGTGTGGAAGACGACGCCATTCATGGCGCTGCTGCTCATGGCCGGGCTCGCGCTGGTGCCGGAGGACCTGCTGAAGGCCGCGTCGATGGACGGCGCGAGCGCGTGGCAGCGGTTCACCAAGGTGATCATCCCGGTGATGAAGCCGGCGATCCTGGTGGCGCTGCTGTTCCGCACGCTCGACGCGTTCCGCATCTTCGACAACATCTTCGTGCTCACCAAGGGCGCGAACGACACGTCGTCGGTGTCCATGCAGACGTACAACAACCTGATCAGAGGACTTAACCTCGGCATCGGGTCGACGATGTCCGTGCTGATCTTCATCGCGGTAGCGATCATCGCGTTCATCTTCATCAAGCTGTTCGGCGCGTCGGCGCCTGGCAACGACCCTGGAGGGAAGCGCTGATGGCCGACAGCTCCGGCGGCACCGACAGCACGTACGCGACCGTCGACACCGATGGCACGGACGGGAACGACAGCACCGTCCGCACTCCTCCTCGTGTCAACAAGGCCGCCCGCTCGAAGCTCGCCGGCCGCCAGTTCCGGTGGACGATCGTGGACATCCTGATCGTGGTCTACGCGCTGATCCCGGTGTTGTGGACCCTGTCACTGTCGTTCAAGACCGCGGAGACGCAGACCGACAAGAACTTCTTCCCCAGCGACTGGACCTGGCAGAACTACAAGGACATCTTCTCCACCAACGAGTTCATCCGGGCGCTGGTCAACTCGATCGGCATCGCGATCATCGCGACGGTGATCGCGGTGGTGCTCGGCACGATGGCGGCGTACGCGATCGCGCGGCTGGACTTCCCCGGCAAGCAGCTGCTCGTCGGCGTCTCGCTGCTGATCGCGATGTTCCCGCAGGTGTCGCTGGTCTCGCCGCTGTTCGAGATGGAGCGCCAGCTCGGGCTGTTCGACACGTGGCCGGGCCTGATCCTGCCCTACATCACGTTCGCGTTGCCGCTCGCGATCTACACGCTCTCGGCGTTCTTCCGGGAGATCCCGTGGGAGCTCGAGAAGGCGGCGAAGATGGACGGTGCGACGCCGGCACAGGCGTTCCGCCGGGTCATCGCGCCGCTGGCGGCCCCGGGTGTGTTCACCACCGCGATCCTGGTGTTCATCTTCTGCTGGAACGACTTCCTGTTCGCCATCTCGCTGACGTCGACAGAGGCGTCGCGGACGGTGCCGGCGGCGCTGTCGTTCTTCACCGGCGCCTCGCAGTTCGAGGCGCCGACGGGGACGATCTCCGCGGCCGCCGTGGTGATCACCATCCCCATCATCCTGTTCGTGTTGTTCTTCCAGCGACGCATCGTCGCTGGGCTGACGTCCGGTGCCGTGAAGGGCTGAGGTAAATGGCAGAGATCGTCCTTGACAAGCTGACCAAGCGGTACCCGGACGGAGCCCTCGCGGTGTCCGAAGTGGACATCCAGATCGCGGACGGCGAGTTCATCATCCTCGTCGGCCCGTCCGGCTGTGGAAAGTCGACGATGCTCAACATGATCGCCGGCCTGGAGGACATCTCCTCCGGCGAGCTGCGCATCGACGGGAAGCGCGTCAACGAGAAAGCGCCCAAGGACCGGGACATCGCGATGGTGTTCCAGTCCTACGCGCTCTACCCGCACCTGAGTGTGCGGGAGAACATGGCGTTCCCGCTGCGACTGGCCAAGGTGGACGACGCGACGGTGAATGCGAAGGTCGACGAGGCCGCGAAGATCCTCGACCTGACCCAGCACCTGGAGCGCAAGCCGGCGAACCTGTCCGGCGGGCAGCGGCAGCGCGTCGCGATGGGCCGCGCGATCGTCCGTAGCCCCAAGGCGTTCCTGATGGACGAGCCACTGTCCAACCTGGACGCGAAGCTGCGCGTGCAGATGCGCACGTCGGTGTCGAAGCTGCAGAAGCAGCTCGCGACGACCACCGTGTACGTGACGCACGACCAGACCGAGGCCATGACGCTCGGCGACCGGGTTGTGGTGCTGCGCGGCGGCGCGGTGCAGCAGATCGGCTCGCCGCAGTTCCTGTACGACAACCCGGCGAACCTGTTCGTGGCCGGTTTCATCGGCTCGCCGTCGATGAACTTCATGCCCGGCACGCTCGAGAACGGGCAGCTCTCCACGGGTCTCGGTCAGGTGGCGCTGTCCGACCGCGTGCGGCGGCTCGCCGAGTCGGCGAACGCGCCGCGCGAGCTGATCGTCGGGATCCGCCCGGAGCACTTCGAGGACTCGCGCGTCCTCGACGACGCGGCAATGGCCGGCGGCACCACGTTCGCCGCGACCGTCGACGTGCTCGAGTCGATGGGCTCGGACAAGTTCGCCTACTTCACGGTCGAGGGTGAGGCCGCGACGTCCGCCGAGCTGGACGAGCTCGCCGCGGACCTGGGTTCCGCGGACGTGCCGGCGAGCGGTTCGCAGCTGGTCACCCGGCTGTCGGCGGCGTCGGGTGCCCAGGAGGGCGCCGAGGTCAACGTGTGGTTCGACGCGGACAAGATCCAGCTATTCGAGCCGTCGTCGGGCAAGAACCTGACGTACTCGGGGTAGGGCGATGAGGGCGTAGCCGCCAGCCGGCTACGCCCTCAGCTCCGTCGGTCAGCGGCGGGTCGCCGCGCGGAACAGATGACGTTCTGCCGAGTGCGGGGTCGCCCGGGACGTTGCTTCCGGGTGATGGCGTGCCAGCAGCACCACGCCGACGATCGCCGCCAGCGCGCCGCCCACCAGGCCGACGCCGGTCCAGCCGCCCGCGTCCGCCGTCTCGTCCAGTAGGGACATCGCGATCGTGGTGGCCACCAGCGGGCTCAGCACCGTCTGGCAGCCGACCACGATGTCCGGCGGGCCGCTGGCGTACGCGAGCTGGATGTACCACGACCCGACCGCGAACGCCGCGACCAGGCCGGTGACCGACAACGGTGAGACACCGCCGAAGCCGTTGGTCTGGAACGTGTACGTCACGTCCCGGACCAGCACCGACACCAGCCCGTACGCGGCGCCCGCCCCGGTCGCGAGCAGCACGCAGCGCACCAGCCCGCGGCTCAGCGCGCCAACCACGCCGAACAGCACGATCACCACGGCGACGAGCTGGCACGCCAGCAGCACCGCGGAGTCCGGGAAGTCCACGGCCGTCGCCGTGCCGGACGCGAGCGACACGAACACCGCGACACCGAGCGTGCTCGCACCGATCGCGACGACCCCGGTCGCGTCGAGCCGCTCGCCCGTCGAGCGCGCGTTCAGCACGGCCACCGCGGGCAGCGCGAGCACGACGATCGGCGCGACGATCGTCACCGGTGCGAGTGCCAGCGCCAGGATCTGCAGCACCGCGCACGCGAACAACACCGCGAAGCCCAGCAGCCACGTGCGGTTGTGCACGAGTGCCGCCGCGCCACGCAGCCGCAGGCCGGCGTCCCCGGTCGCACTGCGCACACCCCGATGCTGCAGATGTGCGCCGATCGCGCTGCAGCTCGCGCCGAGCACGGCGAACGTGATGGCGAGAGCGATCATCCGGCGGCCTCGGCTCCTGCTGGTTCCCGGCGTTCGCGGGCCGTGCTGACCGTGACTCGCAGCAGGTGGACCGCGAGCGCCATCAGCATCACCATCTCGATCCCGAACAGCGCGCGCTGCACGAGTCCGGAGATGCCCCGTCCGTCCAGGATGCCGGGAATCGCCAGCCCAGGGAAGACGTCCGGCAGCCGCGTCGCCAGGTACGCGGCGGCCAGCCCCATCGCGACCATCGCCATGCGCCGGACCACGCGCGCGGCGCGGGCCCAGCTGACGTTGGTCGCGAGCCGTTTCGCGAGTGACAACCCCGCGAGGGGCAGGCTCACGAACAGCGACGCGCCGGCGACCTGGTGGATCAGCCCGGACGTGCTCGCGACCGTCTTGCCGTTGTCGGTCGGGAAGATCGCGCACAGTGTGAGGCTCACGCACCACACCCCGAAGAACGCGGTGGCCGGTGCCCCGAGGCGGATGCCGACCGACCGCATCCCGATCAACGTGGTCAACGTGCCGACCGCGAGGACGATCACCGAGGTGGCGAACTCGTCGCGGCCGTCTCCGTAGAACACGTAGTAGCTGACCGCCCGGGTGAACGGGTCCACCTCACCGCGGAAGTGGATGTTCAGGTACGTCATGGTCACGAGCGACCGGATCATCGCGACGATCGACAGCACCGACAGGATCGACGCCAGCACAAGGAACCCACCCAGCCACGGCTCCCGCCTGGCCGGCCCCACCCCTGGGTCGCGGTAACGGGCATCCATCGCACACCCCCTACGTGGAGCAACGCGCGCACGCGACTACACGTTCCCGCATCGGGGCTGAGAACCGCCTCAGGTGAGTGGCTCAGTGCTCCCAGATCTGCACCCCCCGAACCAGGTAGGAGGCCTCCGGCACGAACGTGCCGCCGCCCGGATAGGTGTCGAACTCGGCTTCCGTCGAACAGTCCCGTCCTTGGTAGACGGTGACCGGGCGGGTGGTGCGGTTGGCGAACGAGCGCGCGTCCAGCCCCTCCGGCAGCGGCACGCACTCGCCGGTATTGGTGTTCTCCAACGCGATCCGGTGGATGTCGCCCACATAGGACTCCGTGGGCCACAGACAGAACTCGCCGCGTTCGCAGTTCTGCGGCTCGGGTTGTGCGGCCACGCCGGCGGCCACCCCCGCGGCCACCCCCGCGGCTCCGGTGACGAGTGCGGCGGCGGTGACGGCGAGAACGGCGAACGTGCTGACGATCCTCATGTGGACTCCCCTTTCGTGACGCCCGGCGGTCGCGGGGCGCATGACGAGAATCGCCGGAAAGTCGTGAATGGCAAAACGGTTGTCCACAGGGGAGCAGTTATCCACAGGCAAGATCAACATCCCCTGAACTGTCGGGGGGTGCCGGTAGACTGGGCACTGGGCCGCCCCCGGGATCGGGTGGGGGATGCATCGCGAGCGGGCGGGCCGGCTTGCCGGATGCCGCGAAAGGCGCGTTGACGGCGCTGGGTGCCCTGAACGCGCCTTTCACAGCATGGTGGTGCCGC
>Ga0193717_1001658_pt1 | contig 13501 bp, 12 predicted proteins | sample U2c2metaG_FD_145900 | JGI IMG/M metagenome (GOLD analysis project Ga0193717, IMG submission 145900) | Soil microbial communities from a riparian zone of the East river system, Colorado, United States - U2c2 | ecosystem: Environmental > Terrestrial > Soil > Riparian zone | place: USA: East River... | reverse complement strand
GCCACCGAGGATTGCCCGAAGGGCTGCCGCGCTCAGCCGCCCGCGCGCATCTTGGCGCAGTCGACCGCGGTGCGCGACGGCAGCCCGATGGCCCGGAACTGATCCGCCGTCATGCCGAGCGTCTGGTTCACGTTTTCGGTCTTGGCGACCATCTTGCTGGTCAAGTTGCCGTCCGGTCCATCGACCACTTCGTTGACGAACACGGTTCCGGTCGCCTGCCGGTTTTCGTTCAGCGTGATCTTGCCGATGGGGCTGTCGAGCTGAAGCTTGTTCAGCGCTTCCTTGAACTTCGCTTGCCCGTTCGCGAGATCGCCCCCGGCCGCTTCGAGCCCTTTGATGGCGGCGAGCGTGGCGACGTAATAGCCCAAGCCGAAGAGCGAAGGCGAGGGAAGGCGCTTGTCGGCGGGGAAGCTGTCCTGATAGAGCTTCACATATGAAGTCCAGGCCGGGTCGGTATTGTCGGCGGCAAACGGGCCCGAAGTCGGCGTACCCTTCAGCGCATCTTTCGCGCGACCCTTCGCCGTCAGAACCGTCTGGTCGGCCATGATGGTGCCGCCGATCAGGCGGGTCTTTTCACCGGCCTGCTGATACTGGTTGAGGAAGTTGATCGCATCCGTGCCGCCAAGGCCCAGGTAGATCGCATCCACATTGTCCGGCAGCTGCGCGATGATCCCGCCGAAGTCCGATTGGCCAAGCGGCTGCCAGAAGCGCTGGACGATGTCGCCGCCCGACTTGCAGAAATCCACCGCGAAGCCCATGAAGTTCGTGTAGCCGAATGAGTAATCGGCTGCGATCGTTGCCACCTTCTTCCAGTTCTTCGTCTTCACGACGTAATTGCCGAGGCCGAAGCCCCATTGCGAGCCGTCGAGGTTGAAGCGGTAGAAGTTCGGTGCGGGATCGACCCATGTCGTCTCGAGCGCGCCGGAAATGCCGTTGATCACCACCTTGTCGGGAATGGTCTTGGCGAAGTCGCGCATGGCGATGCCTTCCGAGCCGGAAAGCGGGCCGATGATGAAATCGACCTTGTCCTGCTCCACGAGCTTGCGAGCCATACGGATCGTGGTGTCGGGTTTGGTATCCGTCGGAGCGACGACGGTTTCGATCTTCTTGCCGGCAATGGTGTTGTTCACCTGCTTGAGAGCCAGTTCGACATTGCGGACACCGTCCTGGCCACCGGTCGCGAAGGCGCCTTCCAGCGCCACCAGTATGCCGATCTTGATGGTGCCGCTCTGGGCGAGAGCTGGGCCGGGCAGCATAAGGGCGGCCACCGCGACGGCGCCAAGCAAAGACTTGCGCATTGTTGTTCCTCCCTGTGACGCTGAAGATAGAATCCGGCAACCACACCGGACCTTCCCAATTGCGCCTCGTAACGCGCTCCTCGGCGCGCATTCAGTAAAGCTGCCGCTCAAAGCCCATGCCGCCCATATCCAAGCGTCTCATTTTCGCGGGCGCTGTCATGTGCGGGGAGCAACTGTGTTTTGCGAAAGACCTGTGACCGGCCGGCCTCAAGGCTGGCGCTGCGCACCACCGCCTTCGGCGGCTGACGGCCTTGACCCCGTCCGCTCACCGGTCCTGGGGGGCTGCTCCTTCGGTACTGGTCGCGTCAGGTGGGCTCAACGAAGCTGAACTGGAGTTGCCGCGCCCGGGGGCACACCGGCGCGTGCGATATTTTGATCGGCCTTGCGGCGATCGCGGCGAGGACCCCGATATAACAATTGTCCCAATCGCCGCCGAGGCCGGCGTAGGCAGCCAAATCCCGGTCACCGAGCCGTTCTCGGCAAAGGTTTCGGGCGGCCATGCCGCCGCCAAAATGGAAGAACGCAGGGTCAGAGTCGATAGGAATTCCACGGGCATGCAAGTCGCGCAACTTCGCCAGCGTTTTGGTTGGCAAGCGAGCCGCCACATGCTGCTCAACGATCTTCCGGATCGGCTCCGGCACTCTCGCCCACCGCTCCTTAGAAAATGAGTCGGGATCGAACGGGTCGTCGAACTCAGTAGGCTCCATCCGGCGAGAAGATCGAGCGCCGTACTCGCGGGCGTATCCCGGCATTTTCCCCGCGAAAAATCCGTTCGAGAAGATGGGGTTGCAATCGACATCGCGCGAAACCCCGCATGCGACGTTTGCCGAACTGGCGGCGTTCCGCGCCAAGGCTTTCGAGATGGGCTATCCGTCGCTGGCGACGGGCGTCCTGATCGGCTGGGAGCTGCTACAACGCAAGGCGCATATCTTTATCCGGTTCATGGCCGATCACTATCGTCCGGAAAGCCGACGACCGGCTCATGGGAACCGCTGTTCGATAAAAAGGGCAAGGCGCTCTATCCGCTGCTGATGGCCGAGCTTGATGCCATGAAGGCGCTGCGGCCAACGAGCGGCCTGATGCTTCGCCGTGACGGCAGCGCCCTGCCGTGGAGCGGCAAGGGCGAGATGCTGACGCAGGTCGAGCGCATCTCGAAGAAGATCATCTTGGCTGCGGGCCTGCGTCCCGAGCTGACGTTCACGTCGTTCGGGCGTCACGGTGGCACCACCGAAGCAAGCACGTCGGGCCTCACCGAACGCAGTTGATGCAGAAGGGTCAATGGTCATCGACAGCGGCGATGGCGCACTATCTGCACGATGATGATGATGAAGGAAAGCAGGACGCCCAATTGAAGCGCATCAAGCGGCGTAAGAACGCGGCCAGAAAGTGAACATTTGTCAGAATGAAACAGCCGGGTTTGTCAAAATGAAAATTAACGAAGGCCATAAGTGCTTGAAAGCATTGGAGCGGGTGAAGGGAATCGAACCCTCGTATTCAGCTTGGAAGGCTGCTGCTCTACCATTGAGCTACACCCGCGTTGGCGATGAACTAACACGCCCGCCTGCTTGTCTCAACTGCGATGAACTGCCTGTTCCTTCCGGTGTCATCGGCCGTCATGGCCGGGCTTGTCCCGGCCATCCACGTCTTTGTTGTGGCATCTGCTAAAGCACGACGTGGATGCCCGGGACAAGCCCGGGCTTTGACCGACGCCGACAATCGGGATGCGGCGGTGTCAGGCGCGGGTTTGTAGCCTGGTTTTCCGGTGCGGTCGATCCAGTCGAGAATGGCGCCAAGCTCGCCTTGCAGGGTGACGGATAGGTCGCGGCGCGTCGGGCCGGGTGTGATGACGATGCGGTCGATGATTTCACGGATGGCCTCGGCCGCCTCCGCCGCGTCGTCGGGATGGTCGAGCGCAGCGGTCAGGCGCTCCATCCTGCGGCGGTAGGTCTCGGCAATGCCGGGGTGGATGTCAGGAGCGTCCTGCGGGGCGTCCGACATGCGGGCGGCGAGGCTGTCCTTTCTGGCCTCAAGCTCGGTGAGCCGCTCGGACAGGGCGCGGTGCCAGCCGCCTTGCTCGATGACGCGCACAGCGCTACCCGGTCGATCTTGCGCCAGGTCTCCGCGCTCGGCTTCTCGGCGTCCGGCTCGCCGCGTGGGCCGATATTGTCATTCGCCGGTTTGAAGCGTTCCGGCTCAGTGTCGTCTTGCACGCCGTTTCCCGCACTGTTTTTCGAGACAAACATGCATGCAGCGGCGGCGAAGCCAGAATGAGAAGACCTGATTTCCCTTCGTCGTACGATCGGCGGCAAATACTTGCGAACGGCGGCATTTGCGTAGGTCGCTCCATACGCATCACGCCACTCATGCCGCGCGCTTCAACGGACGTGCGCGCTCCACGCGCTTGCGTTCCTTCGGCGTGTTCATCACCTCCCAAAGATCACTGCGCCGCTGCACGTTGAGCCAGAAGTCGGGGCTGTTGCCGAAGACGCGGGCCAGGATCAAGGCCGTCGCGGCGGTCACGTTCCTGCGGTTGCCGCACAACTCGTTGACGTGCTTGCGCTGAACGCCCATCGCCTCGACGAGCGCGCCCTGCGTCAGGCCCATCGGCTCCATGAACTCTTCGGTCAAAATATCTCCGGCCGTCGCCGGCTTGCGTTTGGTGATCAGCATGGTTGCCTCGCTCTCATCGGTAACTGTGATCGTCCAGATAAATCCCGCCCGCCTCGCCGCGCTCACTATCCCAGCGGAAAATCAGCCGCCATTACCGTGTCTGGAATGATGATGGTCCTGTCCGTCGTCGCTGCAAGGTTAGCGTCCGATGCCGCGATCATGCCGTCGATGCTGCCGCCGGTCGAGTAGTCGATGAACGGATAGATGCCGTTCCAATATGTTCCACTCCCCGAACGCCTCCGGAAGATCACGCCAGGGAGAGCCCGTACGCCAAAGCACACCTTCCACGAACATCCGATTGTCCCGCCCGGTCGAGCCTTTCTGGTCGGGCCGGCCTATGATCAGCGGTGCCATTCGCTCCCAGGCCGCCTCGCTCAATACCAAACGATCCGTCACACCTAAGGCCGCCTCCCAAAAAGAAGCCTAGAATCTGATTTGCTCCTAAAAGGGAATCCTTAGAGTCCACACCGCCTAGCCCACGATCGCTCTCCTCCGAAACGCGCTAATGCTCGCATAACGAGAGTGGCTGCACTTCTACTGGCGGCACCGCCTCCGCAAGCCATTCGATCGCGGCTTGCACGCCTCCGTTGCCATGCGGGATATGTAACGCGCGGAGGCCTATTTCGACGGCGGAAAGCGTACCGAGAATCATCGGCGCGTTCACGTGACCCATATGAGCGATGCGGATTCCCTTGTTTCGGAGTTCACCAAGCCCCACGCCCAGAATCACGCCGCAGACCTCGCGGCAGTAATTCTGTAGAGGGGTCGGATCGAAGCCATCTTTAAAGCGGATGGTGGTGATGGAATCGGAGCGCTCGGCGGCGCGTAGAATGTTGAATTCAAGCACGTTCTCGGCACTCCAGCGCGCGACCGAACGGCGCACGCCTTCCGCAAGTATAGAATGGCGGCGGAAGACATTGTCGAGTCCTTCGGCAAACAGTAGGTCGAGCGCGCGGCGCAGGCCGAAGAGTAGGTGCTCGGGAGGCGTGCCGCAATATTTCTGGTAAGGCTCGCTGCCCTCGCGCGCCGTCCAATCCCAATAGCCCGTCCGAAGCCCTGCCTTTTTATGCACCGCCCTGGCACGAGCACTGGCAGCGATGAAGCCGAGGCCCGGCGGCATCATCAAGCCTTTCTGCGAGCCAGCCACAGCAACATCGACGTCCCAGCCGTCCATTTCAAAGGGCATGGTGGCGAGCGAGGCGATGGCATCGACCATAAGAAGCGCACCATGGCCGGCGCTGTCGATGGCTTTGCGAATGCGTACGATGTCGTTCGCCACGCCCGAGGCAGTGTCGACTTGCGCCACCAGCACCGCTTTGATCGCGCCGCCGCGATCGGATTTGAGCCGCGCCTCTACAGCTCCCGAGTCGACGGCGCCGCGCAGCGGGCCTGGCAGGACCTCGACGTCGGCCCCAAGCATGCGCGCCATATCGCCCCAGCCGACGGCAAAGGCACCGCTCTCGAGGACCAGTACCTTGTCGCCACGGGAAAGCACATTGGTAAGCGCCGCTTCCCAGACGCCATGCCCGTTGGCTATATAGATATAGACCAAGCCGTTGGTGCGGAACACCTTGCGGAGATCGTCGAGGCAGCTGGCGGTGATATTGAGGAGCTCGCCCGCATAGATGTCGATCGCAGGGCGGTGCATGGCGCTCAGCACCTCGTCGGGCACCGTCGTGGGACCTGGAATGCTCAGGAATTCGCGGCCATTTCGCAGGACCATCTGTGTTCACTCCAGTATTTGTTCAATCGAGATCAGAAGAGCGATGCGATACTATTGCTTCGCCGCAAGCGAACACAACCGACCTCCTCGCAACCCGACGATAACGTGGATATCGGCGGTCGCCCGCTGATGAAAACGCTGAACTAGGCCGCGCCGGATTTAGTCGACGATTCGCGTCGCGGTTCCGACTCGGGACGAAACCGGCCAGGATCGAAGCGGGACAAATCCAGCGTATGCGAGGTTCCATCGATGATCCATTCCGCGAGCGCCTCGCCGGTTGCGGGCGCGTTCAGAATACCCCAGGATCCATGTCCGGTGGCCATGTAGACCCCGTTGATCCCGGACACCGGCCCGAGCAGCGGCAATCCGTCCGGCGTCATCGGTCGGTAGCATGCCTGCCGTGCAATCACGTCGCTCGCACGGAAGCTGGGCAGCATCCGTGCGCACATGGCCTCTAAGCATTGTATCGCGCCTGGATCGGGCGATACCTCGGCCGGGTCATTTGGAAGTGCATCATTGTTCGAGCTGCCGCAGACATAAACCGTGCCGTCGACCCGCGGCAGCACCTCGGGCTCGTGGACTATGCCTGTCGCATCCCGGTATTCGAGGAAAAGCGCGTGCGGCGGCAAGCTCTCGCGGGTCTCATACACCAGGCTGTGCCCTTTCTGTCCGGACACGCCGGCAAGGCCCAGCCAATTGGCCGCGATTGCAGACCAAGGACCCATGGCGATCACCACTGCGTCCCCGGCGATGATCTCGCTCTCGATAGCGACGCCGCGCACAGCTACGCATCCGGCGTCGCGCACCAGGCCGGTGACATGGCCGAACCGCAGTTCCGCGCCGTTCTCCTGCGCGGCGCGCATCATCGCGGCGGTGAACTGGCCGGGATGGACCTGCGCTGTAGTCGCGGCCGAACCGAGTCGACGCTTGATGCTCACGTCGTCAGCGACCCACTGGAGATCAGACGCGCGGGCAGACTGCTGACGCATTTCACCCACGGTCGCAGCGAAGGTCTCGAGCCGGCGATAGCCCCATTCGTCGGCGATCTCATCTGCAAGCTGAGCGTGCAGCATGAAGCTGCGCCGCGCGAGGGCTTCGAGCGGTGTACCATCGCACCAGTCGTGGGCCAGAAAACCGCCGGATTTGCCTGATGCTGCGCAGGCAAGTGCCGTCCGTTCGATGACGACGGATTTGACGCCGCGGCGAGCGAGAAAATATGCCGTAGAGGCGCCGATAACGCCGCCTCCGCAAATGAGAACTCTCATGGGTTTCCTTCGACGTTGTTGCGATGTTTCGCCAAAGGCGCTTCACATTTCGAGCCATCGGTTTGCGACGGCTTGTTTGTCGCGGCGCCCTGGGACCGGATTGTCGGACCGACATCAATACGCCGGCTGGCGACCGATACGCCAACTCGCGGTTCAGAATGTCGCGTATGGACGTCGCCGCAACCGCCTCCATGGCACGCCCTCAGCCCATACGTCCGCAATCTACAATGTTGTAATCGACCTCCGGGTCAGGTGCCCCGTAGCTCGAGTACACGCTTGGCGATGATGTTGAGCTGCACCTCGCTGGTACCGCCCTCGATCGAGTTCGACTTACTACCTAGCCAGGCGCGTGCCCGCGCGCCGTTGCAAGAGCGTGGTCCCTCCCATTCGAGTGCATCGGCGCCGCCGGCCGCCATAAGCAATTCCTCCCGCCGCTTGTTCAGCTCGGCACCGTAATATTTCAGCATCGAAGCGGAAACTGGATTTGCCTGGCCGCTCTTGGCTAGATCACCCACCCGGTCCATTGCAGCCTGAAACGCCGCTTCGTCGATCTCGAACGCCGCGATTTTCGCGCGCAGCATCGGGTTGGCTAACACGCCGCGCTCGTCCAATCCGAGCATCTCCGCGGCGAACAGGCTCAGCGACCGCGCGGGACTCTGCTCACTCAACGAGCTAATCCAGTTGCGCTCATGGGCCAGCAGGACCCTGGTTATCTCCCATCCCCCGTTCAGGAGACCTACCAGATTTTTCTTCGGGACGCAGACACCATCAAAGAAGGTCTGGCAGAACGGCGACGAGCCTGCGATCATGGTGATCGGCTTGGTCGATACGCCCGCGCTTTCCATGTCGAAAAAGATGAGGCTAATGCCCTCGTGCTTTGGCGCATGGGGGTCGGTACGTACAAGGCACAAGATCCAGTCCGCCTTGTCGGCAAAGGAGGTCCAGATCTTCTGGCCGCTCACCTGGAAATGATCGCCTTTGTCCTCAGCGCGACACTGAAGCGAAGCCAGGTCCGATCCAGCGTTGGGCTCCGAATAACCCTGGGTCCACCGGATCTCGCCGCGCGCGATCTTCGGCAAGTGCTCCTGCCTTTGCTCTTCCGAGCCGTATTGCAGCAGCACAGGACCAACTATCCCGAGACCGAAGCTGTGGAGCGCAGGGCGGCAACCCAAAATCCGCATCTCTTCAAGCACGATTTTCGCCTCCGGCCTGGACAGCCCGCCGCCGCCGTATTGGCGCGGCCATTCCGGCGCCGTCCACCCCTTCTCGGCCAAACGCTCAAGCCACAGGCGCTGCGCCTCGGAAACAAATCGCCAACGGCGACCGCCCCAGCAATTATCGTCGTCGGATTGCACAGGGAGGCGCATCTCAGGCGGGCAATTGCCCTTGAGCCAAATCCGTACCCTCTCGCGGAACGCATCAAGATCAGACAATCGGCGGCTCCCTGAAAGAGTTTCTCGCCGCGCAGACGCCTATGGCGCACAAAGCAGAGTGTATTGAGTACAAAACAAAACTAGCGCGAGTATGGCGGGTTGGCAACCCCAAATAGCAACTCATTTGCGCTCGCGCGCCTCTAGCGCGTAATGTGTCGTTTGTTTGTACTTCACCTCTCACGGACGTTTCCTACACAAATTTCGGACATTCCCGAAGGCCGTGTGCGGGTGCACAAGTATCTCGACGGCACCGTAAGCGTGTTTCTCGGTCCGCACCGGCTGCCGATGGACCGCAGTTTAGCCGGACGCGCCTCAGCCTGGCGGCGTGAGCCGTCAAGGACAAGCCCTATCGGGCGCGCAGGCGCGCGTCTTTGACCGCTCCTGCGCGCCCTGCCGTCGAGATCGCGCGAGTCTGGACGGAGAAACGGCCTTCAAGTCCAACAAAGAAACTGACAGGAAGGCTGACCCGGCCGCAATGTCGGTGGCATGAACCAAAAAACCGGAGGAGGCGTCCACGCGTTCTCTGCCTCCTTCGCGACAGATCACGAACTACAAAAATACGACAAACCTCACCCACTACCGACATTCATTTTCGCTCGCGTCGGCACACACGCGCCGCGCTGAGATCGACTTCCTTCACGACGGGCGCACCACTCGGTTCGGAATCGGATAGGACAATGCCGATCGACCTCAAGACCTGTAAGCAACATCTCCTGGGCAAGTATCCCACCGATCCTCTCGACCCACAGCCCGCTGCAACAGGGCCATGTCATCTACACGGTTTACGGCGCGATCTTCGCCACAGCACCGCCCTGTTATCATCCTCGATCGTCGGCTAGCGGTCGAAAAAAATGAAGGAACCGATGCGGCGGACGCGGTGATGGACTCATCATGCGCTTTGATATGGGGATCAATCCTTTTGCCCGGTAAACGGCGTATCGTCCGGATAGGGGAACCACTCGCTACTGCTATGGGCTTCCGGTGCAATCATCACCATTTTCGATTGGCGGAACTGCTCGATTCCCTCGGAGCCCAACTCGCGCCCGATGCCGGACAACTTGCGACCGCCGAATGGTACGGCATCGTTGTCGTTCAAAGGCGTGTTCACCCAAACGATGCCGGCATCGATCTCTTGGACGGCGCGCATCGCTTCTTTGAGATCGCAAGTGTAAATATTGGCCCCCAACCCAAAGCGAGATCTGTTGGCGAGCGTGATAGCTTCATCGAGGTTCTTGACGCGCACGACCGGCGCAACCGGTCCGAAGGGCTCGTTATTGACAATCTCCATGTCGGACGTCACGTCGGCGAGAACCGTCGGTTCCACAAACCAACCGCGATTGAGATGGGACGGTCGTCCGCCGCCGGCCACGACCCGAGCGCCCTGCTGGATAGCGCGCTCGATTAAAGGCTCATAGCGATCGCGCTCGCGTCTAGCGGCGAGCGGCCCCATGTCAACGGGATCGAGCCCCCGCCCGATGCGCAAGCGCTTGGCAATCTGCGAAAGGCCAGCGACGAAGGCATCATGTACACTATGGTGGACGTAGAATCGCTCCGCAGATGTGCAGACTTGCCCGCAATTCAGGAAGGCGGCGTAAGCGGCACCTCGGATGACCGTTTCTATCGGCGCAGACGGCATCACGATGAATGGATCGTTTCCTGACGCTTCGATTAGCGCAGGCTTGAACGTCTCGGCGCAGGAGCGCGCGACCGCTTGGCCGTTGGCGACAGTACCCGTGAAGGCTACGCCGTGCGTCCGGTGGTGGCCGACGAGATGACGCCCGACTGCGCTCCCACCGGTCAAGACTTGCACCAATCCGGACGGCAAATGATCAAAAGCGTTCATCGCGATCAAGGTCGTGAGCGATGTCAAGTCGGATGGCTTGATGATGACCGAGTTTCCGGCTGCCAAGGCAGCGGCAGCCTGCCAAGCCAAGAGGAGTATCGGGAAATTGTACGGAACAATGCAGATGACGACGCCCAAAGGTTCCTTGAGGACCATGTTTAGCTGTCCCGCGACCGCCGGTCCGGCGATGCGCCCACAGTCGTGTTTCGCGAGCTCTGCATAATAATCGAAGGCATTTGCAGCGGCGCCCGGCTCCCAGACCGCCTCACGGAATGGCTTGCCCATTTCCCGCGACATCGATTCACCGATCAGGGCGGCTAAGTCACGCAACTTGCGTCCTACTTGGTGTAGCTTTTCGGCGCGATCGGACGCTCCCATATGCCACCACCCGCGCTGAGCATCGTTGGCGAGGCGGACAGCCGCGTCGATCGTCCGCACGTCCGGTTCGGCGAGATGGCCCAGCACCGCTTCAGTCGCCGGGTCGACGACCACGGTGGATGGGACGCCCTTCGCGAAAGTGCCGCCGATATAATTGCACTCCGTGACAGCTCGGAATTTTTCAAGTGCGCTCAAGGGACTCTCCGGATATCGGTGAGTGATCGTTCAAGTTATGGCATCCGCCACAGCGTAACGGGCGTAAGCCAATCCGAGGCCTGCACGGCGCAAGAACATACTCGGCGGGACTTTGCCCGGAAGTCCACGATAGATGGCCGGGATGTCAATATCGCCCTTGCCGCGCGCGATCTGACAAGCGATCGCGCGCCCCATCCATGTGTGCGTGTTGATGCCCTCTCCGTGACAGCCGAATCCGTACCAAGCGGACCCTTCGCCTTCGAGCCGGCCCAATGACGGCGCTCGCTTTCGCGTCAACGCCACGAGGCCCCGCCAAAAGAACGCGGTATCGATAGTCGCCCATTCAGGGAAAACGCGCGCGAAATATTTTTGCATCTTCTGGCGCATCCGTTCCGCCGCAGTCCTACTGCCGACCAAGTCGCCTCGGGCGCCGAAGAGGATACGGTCATCTTGCAGTTTTCGATAGTAAAACAGCAAATGTCGGGTATTCACGACGGGGGTGTCCGTCTCGTATCGGTGAAAGGCCAATTCGGCTTTGCTGAGTGGCCTCGTCACCATGATGTTGGCGATGGCGGGCACGATGCGCGCGTCCATTTCGTCTTGCAGGCCGTCCGGATGGTATCCGTTCATTGCAAAGATGACATGCTTGGAGCGGACTGTCGCCCCGTCGGTACGAAGGATATGGCGCCCCGCGATGTGCTGATGGGCGACAATCTCGCTGCGCTCGAACAGTCTTGCGCCGTATTTCTCGGCTGCTCGGGCAAGACCGCGAGCGAAGCTCAGAGGGTGAATCGCGCAGCCTGGCCACACGCGAAGACCGCCATGTTGGTCTGGGCCGGTATGAACCACTTCCCGAAATTCCGAAGGCGTCAGGGTATGGCTGTGTATCCCGGCAATGGTCTTCAATTGCTCCGCATATTGCTGCAGTCGGGCGAAGGCGCCCCGACTATGCGCGACATTGATGAGCCCGTCGCCGCAAGCCGCGATATCGATATCCTCTGCTTGGGCGAGGCTAAGCACCAGTTTCTGACCGGCGAGTTGTGAAGCAAAAAAGCGTCGCGTCTCCTCTTGGCCATAGCGGCGCAACATCGATGGAAAGTTTTGTGGTCGCGAAGCTATTAATACCACCATTGCGCCCCGACGCGCCCCAACCAAAATGGCCTGCTTCCAGAACGGCGACAGACATTCCGTAGTCCCGGGCCAAGTGCAGGGCTGCGGACAGACCAAGGTACCCGCCCCCAACTATACCAACTTCGACATCCAAATCATTCACAAGACGCGAAGCGACGAACGGGCTGGCTGTCGCTTCCCAATAGGATGGGACGGCGCACGCAAATTTATACATATCCCGATCGTAGGTGCGGGAAAGCTGCCTCTTAGGCGCTGACAGATCAGCCGGTTTCACGACCAGACGGACATTGCGACCATATCCTGCAACGGGGTCGACCCAAGGGTACTATAGTCTTGAATTCTGACTCGCCTTCCTCGCGCCAACAAGAATCAGGTATTTCCGAGACAGCCTGCTAGATCAGGGTTTGCTCCTTACCTCCCGTGCGCACGCGGAGCTCAAGCGCTCAGTGCCGGCACGAGGCGGCTCTCCATGCATTGCCGCAGCGAATCATCCAGTGTGACCACCTTGCGTGCCGCAAGATCAAAGACGGCAATTACCGCAGCAACGGTGGCGACGGCTTCGCCGGTTTCACGGTCCATGACCCAGTGGACCCAGCGGGTGGTTTTGGTGCCGATCGCGACGAGGCCGCAGCGCAAGGTCAGCACATCGCCCAATCGCGGGTTTGCGTGATAGACAAGCCGAGATTCGAGCACGATCCAGCCGACGCTACCGTCGTTGTAAGCCGGCCAATTGAGGCGCGCGAACTGATGAGGCGTAGCTTCCGTGACCCTTTCCATCACGGCGCGCGCCGTGAAGAAGCCGCGACCGTCGCACTCCTCAGCGATGACGGTGCTCTGCTGCGCCGTCATCAGGCCGAGCCGGTCGGCTTCGTCCCAAACGGGCCGCGGCCGCGGGAGAACACTGTCGATACCTCGAGGCGCACCGTAATCGGGGAGATCTACAATTAGGGAAGCGGTCCGCGCTAACAGATTCAGCGGCAGCGGACGACGTGCCCGACTCGCGGAATCGACCGCCGCCGCCATAGTGATGATAGTCGCCGCGACGTCGCCCGAAGCAATATTGCGGATCTCCTGGTAGAGCCGAAGCTGCTCGTTCTCGATGCCCAGGATCCCGCCGCCAATACTGTAGCCGGCCTCAGGACCCAGTTCGTTGTGGAAACGAAGGTGATGCTCGGTGGCGGCAAGTTCAATATTGAGTTCGCGGCAACGCCGCGGGCCTAGCCCAAGCTCGACACCAAGAACGGGCAGGCAATCGACCGCCCGAGCGACATAATACTGCACACTCATATGGCCGATCAGGTCGGATTCCGATGGTCGGACCTTGCCAAGCGCAAGTTCGATCATACACATCCCCGGATGCGCGATTATGATTCAACGTTAGCTACCGAGCGGCGACGCGTCAAGCTCGCCTGCGGCACGGTATCGATACTGCCGGTTACCGTATCGATGGATTTGAACGCGCACGTTCGCGGGACAACATTGCGATCTGAATGCCGATTTGGAAAAGCGGTGCGCAGCTCCGAAACGAGCGACCCTGCGCATGGATTCCCTGAGCATCCGCTTTG
>Ga0193717_1001657_pt1 | contig 13503 bp, 12 predicted proteins | sample U2c2metaG_FD_145900 | JGI IMG/M metagenome (GOLD analysis project Ga0193717, IMG submission 145900) | Soil microbial communities from a riparian zone of the East river system, Colorado, United States - U2c2 | ecosystem: Environmental > Terrestrial > Soil > Riparian zone | place: USA: East River... | reverse complement strand
AGCTCGAGGCGTGCAACCGGCTGTTCGCGCCTTCGGCGGAGGAGATCGAGCGGTCGCGTCGGATCATCGAGGCGTTCACCCAGGCTCAGGTGGAGGGCCGCGGAGTGGTCACTGTGGACGGTCGGATGATCGAGAATCTCCACGTCGACAATGCCAAGAGGATCCTGGCCCTTGCCGAGGCGATCGGCAAAGCCTCGGACTGATCGCCATCTGTCGACAGATGGCGACCCGCTGACCCTGGATTGCACTCGGGTGTGCACAGATCGCGCTCACGCGTGCACAGACTGCGATCAGGGGCGGGTGCTTAGGCGGACTAGGGCGTTTCGGGCGGCGGTGGCGACGACTTGGTCTTCGTGGCCGGTGGCGATGGATTCGAGGACTTTGGCGGCGCGGGGGTGGCCGGCCGAGGGGATTTCCTCGAGGAGTTCGAGTTGGGCTTCGCGGGATTGGAGGGCGAACTCGGCGACGGTTTCGTCCGGGACGGCGGCGAGGGCGTCGAGCATGCCGAAGACGACTTCGCGGCGGCTGAGTTCGTCGCCCCCGAGGACGCCCGCGCTGACCAGCCACCCAGCAGCCGACGGGCCTGCCATGGAGTGGTTTCGCAGGGCGAGCATCGCGGCGATGCCTTCCTCGCCGCAGGTGCTCAGCAGGCGGAGCGCGACCATGCGGTGGCCGGAGTCGTCGGTGCGGGCGGCGAGCGCGCGCAGTTCGGCGCAGGCCTGGGTGACGCTGCGGGCGGCGAGCCAGCCCGCGACGCCCTTGTCGAAGGTCTCCTGCGCCATCTCGGCGAGCCGCGCGACGAGGACTTCGGCGGTCTCTTCGACCAGCTGCTCGACGGTCGTGACGGAGGCGCCGCTTTCGGCGAACAGGTCCCGCACCGCGCGCTGGCCCAGCGGCAGGAGCGCGAAGATCTGCCGGGTGAAGTTGTTGACGCTGAGGCTCTCCTCCAGCATGAACTCTTCGAGGTCGAGCAGCTCTTCACCGGTCGCCTCACGCAGTTCCAGCAGGCCGAAGTCGGCCAGCAGCTGTGCTTCCCGATCGAGGCTCGAATCGGTGACCGGATTGAGCGAGGTCTCCTGCAGCATGGTGAGCAGGATCGGCGCGGGCAGCGGAATCGGGGACGTGAACAGGCCCGCGAGAATCGGGAACACCATGTCGTCGTCGACCGGGTACAAGCTGTAGAGCGGCGCTTCAAGCAGGTCCATCCGGTCGAACGCGGCTTCCCACAGTTTCAGCGGGTCGGCCAGCAGTTTGGCCGCGCTCTTCACCTTCAGCAGCCGTCCTTTCGCGACCCGTGCGATCCGGATCGTCTTGGCCAGCTCGAAAATCCCAGAGACGCCCATCAGCCGTTCGCTCGTCCGGGTGTGGTTGCGGTTGAACACATCGCGCGTACCCAGCAAGGTGATGAGCTCGCGGGCGTCAGCGAGCTTGAGGTTGCCCTTGGTCGTGAGCGCCCGGCCTTCGCCGATCCAGTCCACGAAATCACGCAGCTGGGTACTGATTTTGGTGTCGGCGGCCAGCTCGCGCTGTTCTTCCTCGGGCGGCAGGTCGAACACCGCCGACGGCGCCTGGGGCGGAAGGTCCGGATCGCCCTCTTGGTGCCGCTCGGCGATCACCGCGAGGACGGCGTCGTCGACCGGGATGCGCCCGCCGCGGACCTCGTCGATGAATGCGCTCGCGGCGTCCTGATCCTCCGGGTCGACGCCGCTTTCCAGCATCTTGGTGGCCCAGAACTTGGCCATGCCGTAGTTCTCGGGCTGCCGCATCGCGGCGAAGAAATCAGGGCCGATCTCGCGCAGGTGTTCCCGGAGCGTGCCGATCGGCTCGCTGCGGTCGTCGAGCAGGTCGCTGTCGTCGAGGAAGTCGAGGAACGCCTCGACGGTCTCCATCACGGTGGCGTGCTCGGCCTCGGCCAGCGTCACGCGTCGCGGGAACCAGGTCAGCAGCAGGCTGCGCAGCGCGGGCGCGGTCCAGCGCCCCAGCAGCCCGTCGGTTTCGAAGCGCTGGTTGAGCACCGCGTCCACGACGAACAGGTGCACGGTCCGTTCGCGCGTCTCCGACCACGCTTCGAACTCCGCCAGCACCCGCTGGGCGACTTCGGCGAACTCCTCGGGGTCCGCGCCCGTGAACACCATCCGCATGGGCCCACCCTTCCACGGGTCCGGGTCTCAACACGCTCAAGGCCAGGGAAGTTGGGCCGGTCGTACCCGTTCGAATGCCGCCGCAAGGCGGAGTACACCAAGATCATCAAAGCGTCGACCAGCTATTTGTAGCCCGACCGGCTGATTTTCACCCGTATAGCCGCAGTTCACCGACACCGCCGGCTGGCCGGACATGTTGTAGGGCACGGTGAACGCGATGTGCTCGAACGGGCGTTGCGGGTCGTTTGTCGGCGATGGGTGTTCCGCTGGGGGCGCGGACACCGGACACACGGGTGAGAGCACGAAATCGAACGGTCCGGTGGCCTTCAACGCGGCCACGCTGATGGCGTCGATCTGCGCGAAACCGGTGTACGTGTCGAGGCCCGAGATCTCGGCGCCGCTGGTGGCCCACTCGGCGATGTACGGGAGGACCTGTCGACGTCGCTCTTCCGGCACCTGCGACAGGTCCGACCACGCGCGGACACGCCAGAACCGGTCGAGACCATCGAGCATTTCCCTGCTCAGGAACGGTTCGACTGGCTCAATCACCGCACCGGCGGCTTCGAGCAGCCGAGCCGCTTCGACGACGGCCGCGCGGATCTCCGGCTCGACGTCCAGGCCCACGCCCGGATCGAGCTGCAGTCCAATTCGGAGCCCGGCCAGGTCGACGTCGAGCGCGTCCCACGTGATGTCCGCGGGCGGCAGGCTCAGCTGGTCGCGCGAGTCGGGGCGCGAAAGCACGCTCATGAACAGCGCGGCGTCGGCGACCGTGCGGGTCATCGGCCCGGCGGCGCGGCCGAGGAACGGCGGGTCGACCGGTACGCGGCCGAAACTGGGCTTGAGGCCGACCAGTCCACACCACCCGGCCGGCAGCCGGATCGAGCCGCCGATATCGGTGCCGACGTGCAGCGGGCCGTATCCGACGGCGGCGGCAACCGCGGCGCCCGCGCTGGAACCGCCGGGCGTGCGCGCGGTGTCCCACGGGTTGCGGGCGGCGGTGTGGAAGCTCGACAGGCCGGAGGTGAGCATGCCGTAGTCGGGCATCGTCGTCTTGGCCAGCAGAACGCCGCCGGACTCGTGGACGCGAGCCGCGGCGGGAGCATCGGCGTCGGCCGGGATCAGTTCGGTGCCCGCGGTGCCGAGCGGGACGGGCGTGCCGCGGGTGGCGATGTTCTCCTTCAGCGTCAACGGGATTCCGTCGATCGGGCCCAGCGGTTCGTCGCTCCGCCAGCGTGCTTCGGACGCCTTCGCTTCCGCGCGCGCAGTTGCCGGGTCGAACGCGTACAGCGCGTGCAGCGTCGGTTCGAGCGCTTCGATGCGCGTGATCGCGTCCTCGGTCGCCTCGACCGGCGAGAGCGTGCCCGCCCGGTATGCGGCGATCAGTTCGACGGCGCTCAAATCCGGCATCTCGACTTCCCTCACTTTCGCCACTTCGTTCACATCAGCCTCAAAACGGGCCCAAAAACTTCAGAACATGTCGACATATTCGGAAGTTTGGGCTCACGGGGGTGGGGTGAAGCGGCCGTCGACGGCGGTCCAGCCGCCGTCGACGGGGAGGACGGCGCCGGTCACGAAACTCGCGGCCTCGGAGGCGAGGAACACGACCGCCCCGGCCAGTTCGTCGGCGCGCGCCCAGCGGCCGAGCGCGCCCTTGGTGGCGTAGGCCTGGTACCACTCGGGATTCGCCTTGATCTGCGCTGTCAACGGCGTCTCGACGACTCCGGGCGCGATGGCGTTGACCCGCACACCGGCCGGGCCGAACTCGGCGGCCGCGGTGCGGAACAGCTGGACCAGGCCCGCTTTTGTGGCCGCGTAAGGGCCCTGACCTGGCTCCACAGTGGTCCCGCGGATCGAGGAGAAGCCGATGATGCTGCCGCGACGGCGTTCGACCATGCCCGCGCCGAACGCGCGCACGACCTCGAAGGTGGCGCCGAGGTTCAGCGCGATCACGCGGTCGAATTCCTCGCGCGTGTAGTCGAGCAAACGCTTGCGGACGTTGGTCGCGGCGGTGAGCACGACGACGTCGATCTCACCGAGTTCGGCCGCCGCGCGCTGGGCGGCGCCGGTTTCGAGGAGGTCGATCTCGTAGACCTCGCCGCCGATCTGCGCGGCTGTTTCCTTGGCGGACTCGAGGTTCCGGTCCGCGCAGACCACCGAAGCGCCGTGCGCGGCCAAAGCGAGCGCCGACTCACGACCGATGCCGCTGCCAGCTCCGAGCACTACCGCTCGTTTGCCGTCGAGCCGGAAGAGGTTCTCGTAGTTCATGGACACGCTTTTCATGGACGCAGCACCGCCATCCTGGTCACCGTGAGTTCTTCGACCGCGAACCGCGGCCCTTCCCGCCCGACCCCGGAGTCCTTCACACCGCCGTAAGGCATGGTGTCGGACCGGAACCCGGGCACCTCGTTGACCACCACGCCACCGACGTCGAGCCGGTCGAGCGCGCGGAACGCGGTCTTGAGCGACTTGCTGAACACGCTGGCGTGCAAGCCGTAGCGAGAGGCGTTGACCTGGTCGAACGCCGTGTCCACATCGGACACCGTGCGTACGCAGACGACCGGTCCGAAGATCTCCTCGTCCCAGCAGTCGACGCCGTCGGGCACGTCGAGGAGCACGGTCGGGCGGATGACCGGACCGTCCACACCCCCGCCGACCAGGCGAGCACCGGCGGATATCGCTTTGTCGACCCAGTCGAGCACGCGCTTAGTGGACCGTTCGTCGATCAACGCCGACACACGAGTGGTCTCCTCGCGCGGGTCGCCAACGGCCACCTCGTCGAGCCTGGCCAGCAACCGCTCGGTGAACTCCACCGCCACCGACTCGACGACGAGCACGCGCTGCACCGAAATACAGGCCTGCCCGGACGCGTAGAACCCGCCGCGCAGCACGGCGTCGGCGGCGGCATCCAGATCGGCGTCTTCGGCGACGACGAGCGCCGCGTTCGACCCCAGCTCCAGCAACGTCTTGGTGGGCGCGGCATCGCGGGCGATCCGGTGCCCGACCGCGGCCGAGCCGGTGAACGACACCGCGCCGATCCGGCGATCGGTGACCAAAGTGGACCCGACCTCGGCGTCCCCGGTGACGAGCTGGACCATCGCGGCCGGCGCGCCGAGTTCCGTAGCGGCCTCCCGCACGAGGTGCACCAGCCACAAGGTCGCGAGCGGGGTCTGTGGTGCGGGTTTGCACACCACCGGGCAGCCCGCGGCGATCGCGGGCGCGATCTTGTGCGACGCGAGCAGCAGCGGGTAGTTGAACCCGGCGATGCCGACGACCACGCCGATCGGCTTGCGCGTCCAGAACCCGACGAGCCCGTCGCCGGACGGCAGCAAGTCGAGCGGGACGGTTTCGCCGTGCAGCCGCGAGACCTCTTCGGCCGCGGCTTCCCAGGTGACGATCGTGCGCGCGACCTCGACGCGGCAGTCGACCAGCGGCTTACCAGTCTCCGCGACCAACAGCTTTTCGAGCTCGTCTTGGTGCTTCCGGATCGCGAGGCTCACGTTGTTAAGCAACGTCCGGCGCGTGCGGGACGGCAGGTCCGCGGCCTCGCGGGCAACAGCGACAGCTTCGTCGAGTGCTCGACGCGCGAGCTCTGGTGTCCCGACGGGCGCGTCCGCGACGAGCGTGCCGTCGAAGGGAAAGGTGACCGGCTGGGTGTCCTCAGTGGCCATCCAACCCGGACCGATCGGCAATCCAGCGGGGTACATCAGGTGCCTTCCGTCAGCTTGGCGAGCGCGGCGCGAAGGCTCGGCGCGGCCGCGATCAGCTCTCGGGTGTACTCGTGCGCGGGCTGGTCGTAGACCTGATCGACGGCACCGAGCTCGACGATCTCGCCCCGCCGCATCACGGCGACGGTGTCGCAGACATGCCGCACCACACCGAGGTCATGCGACACGAACACCATCGTCAGCTCGAACCGGTCGACCAGATCCGCCAACAGGTCCAGGATCTGCGCACGCACGGAGACGTCCAGCGCGCTGACCGGCTCGTCCGCCACCAGCACACTCGGCCGCGGCGCCAGCGCACGCGCGATCGAAATGCGTTGCCGCTGGCCGCCGGAGAACTGGTGCGGGTACCGGTCCGCCGCGTCCGCCGGCAGTCCGACGGCGTCGAGCAGCTCGGCGACGCGCCCGCGATCGACGCGGCCGAGCGGCTCACCAATGATGTCGCGAACCCGCATCCGTGGGTCGAGCGAGCCCATCGGATCCTGGAACACGATCTGCAGTTCCGAGCGCAGGAACTTCAGTTTCCGCTCGGGCACGCCGTCGACCCGCTGGCCGCGGAAGGTGATCGAGCCCGAAGTCGGCTGGTCCAGCCCGGCCAGCAATCTGACCAAAGTGGACTTACCGGACCCCGATTCGCCGACGATCCCGAAGCGCTGCCCCGGCTCGACGTCGAACGAGACACCGCGCAACGCGTGCACGTCCCGCCGGGAGTAGCGGCGCTCCAGGTCTCGGACCTCGATCAACGAGCTCATGACGCCTCCAGGTCCGAAGCCTTGAGAAGCCGTTGCGTGTACTCGTGTTTCGGCGCTGTCAGCACGTCAAGGGTGCTCCCGGCCTCGACGATCTCGCCGTCGAGCATCACCAAAACCCGCTCGCACACCGACGCCACCACGGCGAGGTCGTGCGTGATGAACAGCAACGACGTCTCGCGTTGCCGGGTGCTGCTGAGAATGAGATCAAGGATCCGCGCCTGCACGGTGACGTCCAACGCCGTGGTCGGCTCGTCGCAGATCAGCAGCGCGGGATCGTTGGCCAGCGCCATCGCGAGCACCACCCGCTGCCGCTGCCCGCCGGACAGCTGATGCGGATACGCGCGGACGGCGTCGCTCGGCAGGCCCACCGAGTCGAGCAGCTCGGCGGCGGCCGCCTTGTGATCGCGCCGCGTGCCATGGATGGACATCGGCTCGGCGACTTGGCGGCCAACGCGCATCGCCGGATTGAGCGCGGTCATCGGCTCCTGGAAGACCATCGACATTTCGTTGCCACGCAAGCGGGACAGCTCTCGCTCGGACTCGCCGAGCAGCTCGCGGCCGTTGAGCTTCACCGAGCCGGACGCACGCAGTTCGTCGGGCAGCAAGCCCATGATCGACAACGCCGTCAACGACTTGCCCGACCCGGACTCACCGATCAGCCCGACACGCTCGCCCTTGCCGACCTCGAACAACACGTCTCGCACCAGGTCGGAAACCCCAAGATCTTCAACGACCAAAGTCATGAGCGCACCGCCAGTCGGGGGTCGAAGCGGTCGCGTAGGCCGTCGCCGAGGAGGTTGAAACCGAGCACGGCGAGCGCGATGGCGATACCGGGGATCAGCGCAAGCCTCGGCTCCAAGGTCAGGAGTTCTTGGGATTCCTGCAGCATCCGCCCCCAAGACGGTGTCGGCGGAGCAGTCCCGAACCCGAGGAACGACAGCGCGGCTTCGGCGAGCACGGCGATCGCGAACGACACCGACGCCTGCACGATCAGCAATCCCGAGATGTTCGGCAGCACGTGCCGCAGCGCGATGTTCAGCCGCGACCGTCCACCGGATCGCGCGGCGAGCACGTATTCGCTGCTCATCACCTGCAACGTGCCGGAGCGGGCGATGCGGGCGAAGGACGGCACGGTCGCGATACCGATCGCGATCATCGCCGTCAGCGTGCTGGCGCCGTAGACCGCGCCGAACATGATCGCCAGCAGCAGCGCGGGAAACGCGAGCACGAGGTCGTTGCCACGCATGACGAACTCGCCGAGCCAGCGCTTCGACGTACCGGCGAAGATGCCGAGCGGAGTCCCGATCACCGCGGCGATCCCGACCGCGACCACGCCGACGTACAACGTCGTGCGCGCGCCGACCATGATCTGGCTGGCCACATCGCGGCCGAACCTGTCGGTGCCGAAGACGTAGTCACCGGTCGGGCCGAGCAGCCGAACAGCCGCGTTGACCTTCTCCGGATCATGCGGTGTCCAGAAGAACGACACGAGTGCCGCGAGCACCACCAAACCGATCAGCACCGAGCCGATGAGCACGCTCTTGTTCCGGGTGCGTGTCTGCATCAGGACCCCCGCAGTCTCGGGTCGAGCACGGTGTAGAGGACGTCCACCACGAAGTTCACCAGCAGCACCCCCACCACCAGGACGAGCACGATCCCTTGCACGCTCAGCAGATCGCGCGCCGCGACCGAGTCGAGCAGCATGCTGCCCAGCCCCGGCAACACGAACACACGCTCGACGACGACAGCGCCGATCAGCAGCGTCGCCAGCTGGAGCCCGAGCACGGTCACCACCGGGACGGCCGCGTTGCGCAGGCCGTGCCGGAACAAGGCCTGATACGGCCGCAAACCCTTGGATCTCGCGGTGCGCAAGTAGTCCTGGCCGAGCGTGTCGAGCACCGAAGACCGGACATACCGCGTGAGCACCGCGCCCTGCACCAAACCGAGCGACAGCGCCGGGAGGATGAGCCCGCGGATCCACGCTCCCGCGTCCTGGTTCGGCGGGGTCCAGCCACCGGACGGCAGCCAGCGCCACTGCACCGCGAACACCTGCACCAGCAGGATCGCCGCGATGAACGCCGGGATCGCGACGCCGATCTGCGAAAGCCCGGAAATCGCCGTACCGCTGGCTTTTTTGTGCCGGACAGCGGCGAGCGTGCCCAGCGGGAGCGCGATCACCAGCGCCACCACCATGCCCGCGCCGACGAGCCACAGCGTCACGCCGAGCCTGTCGATGAGCTGCGGGCCGATGGCTTCGCGTGTCACGTACGAGCGGCCGAAGTCGCCGTGCAGGACCCCGCCCATCCAGTCGAAGTACTGGGTGACCAGCGGCCTGTCGATGCCGAAGTCCGCGCGGGTCTTCGCGACGAGCTCGGGCGTCGCGTTGACGCCGAGCGCGACCTGCGCCGGATCGCCGGGCAGCACGGCCATGAACACGAACACCACGATCGACGCGACGAACACACTCGCGATGAGGATCGCCAGTCGCCTAACCACTCTCAACGTCATGAGCGCCCCAGCCCCGTGAGATCAAACGACTCGCTGACCTGGTTCTGAGCCAGCCCGGTGACCTTGGTCTTCGCGACGATCACGTTGGGGAACAGGAACAACCAGTCCGCGGCGGCGTCGGCGCTGAGCGTCTTCGCCACCTCGCGCATCTTGACGATCTGCTCGTCGGTCGACCCGCTGTCGGCTTGTGAGAGCAGCTCCTTCACCTTCGGATTGTCGTAGCCCCAGTAGTACTTCGGGTTGCCGAACGTCGTGATGTCCCGCGCTTCGACGTGCTGGATGATCGACAGGTCGAAGTCGTGGTCGGTGAAAACCTGTTTGAGCCACACCGCCGGGAAGTCGAGCGGCTCGATCGTCACCTTCACGCCGACATCCGCCAGCTGCGAGCCGACGACCTGCGCGGCCGACACCGAGTACGGCAGGTTCGGGATGCGCAGCCGCAGCGAGAGATTCGTCTGCCCGGCCTCGGCGAGCAACGCCTTCGCGCGTGTCGGGTCGAACGGGTAGGCGTTGGAAAGGTCCTCGTACCAGGGATCCGTCGGCGGGACCATGCTGCCGATCAACGTCCCGCGGCCGGCCCAAGCCGTGTCCAGCAACGCCTTCCGGTCGATCGCGTAGGTCAACGCCTGGCGCACGCGGACGTCGTTGAGGGGCGCCTTCGCGTCGTTGAACGCCAGCGTCACCTCACTGTTCGTGGTGCCTTGAACGACGTTGAAGCGGTTGTCGTTCTCGAACTGCGGGATCGAATCCGGGGCGGTGATCGTGGAGATGACGTCGATGCCGTTGCTCAGCAGCGCGTTGTTCAACGCCGTCGGATCCTTGATGTACTTGAGGTACACCGTGGTGTAGACGGGCTTTTTGCCCCAATAGCCCGGGTTTTCGCGTAGCACGATCGAATCGCCGCGGCGACGCTGCGCCACGACGTACGGGCCGGTGCCGATCGGCGTGTTCGCCAGATCCGCGACGCCGGTCGGGCTGAACATCGCGCCGAGGCGGGTGGTCATGTCGAACAACCAGTTGTTGCTCGGCTTGCTCAGTGTCACCCGCGCGTGGGTCGGATCGACGACGTCCACACGCTCGACGACGTCCATTTTGGACTTGATCGAGATCTTCCAGTCGGTTTTCACCCGCAGCAGCGAGAACTTGACGTCGGCGGCGGTGAAGGGCGCGCCGTTGCTGAACTTGGCGCCGGGCTGGAGTTGGAAGTCGTAGGTCTTGCGGTCCGCGCTGACCGTCCACGAGCTCGCGAGCAGCGGCACGATCTTGCCGTTCTCGTCGAGCTTGACCAGGCCTTCGTAGACGTTGTAAAGCAGGGCCTGCGGGATGGCCGTGCCGTCCGTGCTGGTGAAGTCGAAGTTCGCGGGCTCGGCGGTGAAGCCGACGGAAAGCGAGTTCGGATCGCTGCTGACGGTGGCGCTGGAGCCGGCCGAGCAGCCCGAGACCACGAGCAGCAGCGCTAGCGCCGTGACGTGAAGCCTTCGCATCTCGCCTCCAGGACGGTATGCTGGTCGGACCAGTAACCCAGAGGTTCGCACTACTGGACGTCGTGGTCAAGGGGGTCCGCTCAGGTGAGATTCGAGCCGGTCGCCACGGTCCGTGCGTACGAGAGGGTCGTCCAGCAGATCGAAGAAGCCGTGTTCAGCGGCACTTTGAAGGCCGGAGAACGGCTGCCGAGCGAGCGCGAACTGATGATCCAGTTCGCGGTCAGCCGGTCGACGATCCGTGAGGCACTCCGGGTTCTGCAGGCGGCCGACCTGATCCGTTCGAAGCCCGGCGACCCACGCGGGCCCGAGGTGCTCGCGGCGTCGCCCGCGGCGCTGCACAAATCGATGCACCGCCTCACGCGCGCGGATCACCTGAGTCTCGCGGAGTTGCTGCAGTTCCGGATGGCGCTCGACGGCTCGGCGCATCTGCTCGCCGCGAAGCTGCGCACCGACGAACATCTCGCCGAGCTCGAAGCCGCGCTCGCCGCGATGAACGCGGGCGCCTCACTCGGGTACGCCGAGTTCAGCCGTGCGGACGTCGCGTTCCACGAGGCGATCGCCCGTGCGGCGGGGAATCCGTTGCTCGTGGTGTGCCTCGAAGTCGTCCGCGGTGTTGTCCTGGAACAGATCGAGGACAGGCTCTCGCACGCCGGCGACCAGGACGCGCTCATGCGGAGCTGGCTCGCCCACCACGGCGAAGTGCTGCAAGCGATCCGCGACGCCGACGGCGAACTCGCGGCGCGACTGGCCAGGCGCGCGCTCTACGACAACTACGCCGAGTACGTCCCCGAGTGTGAGCGCGCGCTGCTCCAGCCACTGCTCGACATCTAGGGCCCTGCACGAAAAGGCAGACCTTCGGTAACTCTACGCAAGCAATACCCTTGCACGAATACACTCTGTGGCATGAACGGGCTGGACGACGTCGTGCACAAACCTTCGGTGAAGCGCAAGGGAGTCGGGCTCTGCCTGTCCGGCGGCGGCTACCGCGCGATGCTGTTCCACACCGGCGCGTTGTGGCGGCTCAACGAAATCGGCTGGCTGCGGAAGCTCGACTACGTCTCCAGCGTCTCAGGTGGTTCGATCGCCGCCGGGGTGCTCGCGAAGGCGTGGCCGAAGCTGAGGTTTTCCGGCGGGGTGGCCGAAAACTTCACCGAAGAGGTCGTCGCGCCGATCCGGAAGCTGGCCGGCACCCGCGTCGACGTCCCGACGATGTTGCGCGGCATGGTGAAGCCGTGGCGCAGTGTCGGCGAGGAACTCGCGGACGCGTACGCGAAACACCTCTACGGCGACATCACCCTGGGACAACTCGATCCGACCGGCCCGAATTTCGTGTTCACCGCGACGAACCTCCAGGACGGCACCCTGTGGTGGTTCCAATCCGGGTCGAACGGGCAGATCCCGCTCGCCACCGCCGTCGCCGCGTCCTCGGCGTTCCCGCCGATCATGTCGCCGGTGGTCATCCCCGACCCGCTGGCACCGGGCACTGACAAGAAGATCGTGCTCAGCGACGCGGGCGTCTACGACAACCTCGGTCTCGACCCCGTCGAGGGCCGGTGCGCGACCGTGTTGGTCAGCGACGCCGGGAAACACATGCAGCCGAAGCAAAACATCAAACGCAGCTGGCCGAGTCAGCTCATGCGCGTGCTCGACATCATCGACAACCAGGTACGTGAACTCAGGACCGGCGCACTACTGCAGTCCTACGGGAACAAGGAGTTCGCCGGGACCTACTGGGGCAGCTACAGCGACATCTCACATTTCGAACTGCCCGACACGCTGCCCGCGCCGGTCGGAAAGACCAAGCTGCTGGCCGAAAAGTCCACCCGCCTGACGAAGACCCGCGCCGACGTCCAGGAGCACCTGATCAACTGGGGCTACGCCGTCTGCGACGCGGGCATGCGCAGGTGGGTCGACAACGACGCCGGCGCCCCGGTCGGTTTCCCGTACCAGAGCGCCGGCGTTGGTTAGCTACGCGAGGTTCGCGTAGATGACGATGTTGTCCTTGTAGCTGTGCTCGGCGTGGTCGAACGCGCCACCGCAGGTGATCAGCCGGAGTTCCGGCTTGTCGGTGTTGCCGTAGACCGCGTCCGTCGGGAACTGCTCCTTCGGAACCTGGTCCTTGCGATCCACGACGAACTTCAGCGTGGTGCCGTCGCTCCGGCCGACCAAGATCTCGTCGCCCTTCGCGAGCTCGTGCAGCTTGAAGAAGATGCCCGGCTGTTTGTTGCCGTCGACGTGACCCAGCAGGATCGCCGGACCGACCTCACCCGGCACCGGCGACAACCGGTACCAGCCGGCCTGCATCGGCGTTTTGACCGTCGGCACCGAAATGCCGCCGTCCTTGTTCACGGTGAGCGCGATCAAGGACGACTCCGCGCCGATCTTCGGGATCTTGACCTCGGTGGGCCGCAATCCCGCGAACGGCTTGGTGACCGGCACGGCCGAGGCGGGCGGGGGCGTGGTCTGGACAGCGGTGTTCCCCGCGTCCGAACCACAACCCGCCAACGCCAACGACACCAGAAGGGCGGCCGCGACCGCCCGGAACGACTTGGTCATGACTCAGCCCTGCGCGGTGCCGCCGAAGCCGGTGGCGACTCCGCCCTTGGGCGCGTACTTGACCTGCGTCTTCTCGGTCTTCTCGGGCACGACCCCGCCGCCGCCGGCGCCACCCGCAGGCGGAACCGGAACGTCGCCGAACTGCTTGCCACCGCAGGAGAAGCTCACGCGGACGTCTTCACCGTTGACCACGGCACCGGCGTGCAGCTTGAGGCCGTAACCCCAGAAGCGACCGTCGACCTCGTCCTGGAACGGGCCCGCGGTGATGTCGAAGTCAGGCGAGGTGACGTTCTCCGGCGCGCCGGACGCGCACGAAATGACCAGGACGGCTTCACCGTCA
>Ga0193717_1001655_pt1 | contig 13519 bp, 11 predicted proteins | sample U2c2metaG_FD_145900 | JGI IMG/M metagenome (GOLD analysis project Ga0193717, IMG submission 145900) | Soil microbial communities from a riparian zone of the East river system, Colorado, United States - U2c2 | ecosystem: Environmental > Terrestrial > Soil > Riparian zone | place: USA: East River... | reverse complement strand
GAGACTTCGGCGTTATCCCCTTCACCTTCGCCGCCCGCTCCGGATCGCCCTCCAGCAGCTTCGGCGTAATCTTGTTGTCCATATCCGTAAACCGCATCGATCGGTGCAGTCCCTCCCCGCAGAACTGTACCGGCCTTTTATGTGGCTTGCCCCAGAAACGTTCATCGCGCAGCACATCCTCGCACTCCCGCGCCAGCCACCGCTCGCCGTGCCCTGCTGCCACATGCCTCCAGAAATCGAACACCGTGGCACAGCCATGCTCCGCAAGAAACCACGCCGGAAAGCTGAAGCAGCAATCCACGCTCACCACCATCCGCGGGGTCTCTCGCCCCATCTCGATCAGCCAGGCGATCAGCTCATCCCGGGTCCGTCCACCCTCCAGAGTGAACTCACCTTTATGGCCTGCACGGTCGGCTGTCCAGACACCGGCCCAGATATGACGCCGCTGCCCCGCGGCATCCACCCGGCCGCTCCAGTCCACCGCCACCACACGCTGCAACCCGGCCTCTCGCATCCCTTCCATCATCCCACTAGCCGGAACTTTTCATTCACCCCCGACGTAGTCTCAGAAGGAGGGATCTGATGCTCAAGCTCCTGCTGTTCTGCCTTCTTCTCGTCGTCTGTTGGCCCCTGGCCCTGGCCGCTCTGATCCTCTACCCATTTATCTGGCTGATCCTATTGCCGTTCCGTGTTGTAGGCATAGTCGTAGGCGGCGCATTCGATTTTATCGCCGCTCTGTTCTTCCTGCCCGGGCGACTACTCCGAACTATCTAGGGCAACTGGGTCGGAAGGCGGCTAGACGAAGCCTTCCGGCTCTCTGTCTTCCGGCGAATCTTCCAGCTCCACCTCATCGACATCCACATGCCACTCGCGCAGCACCTTGAAGATCGCGTTTGAAGAAAACCCCGCACGCATCAGGCGGTTCATCGCCCTCACTGTCTCCTTCTGGGCATTCGGGCCGCTGGGCTGCTTCATCCGCTTCCGCGCAATGTACTGACGGGCCAACGCCACCTCATCGACATCTTCATAAGCCGTCGCCAACGTCGTGGCCACCAGATCTTTCTGCACGCCCTTCTGCATCAGGTCCTGCTGCACGCGCCTTCGGCCAAACTTCTCGTGTTCCTTCCGCACCCGCGTGTAGTCCTCGGCAAACCGCGTGTCGGAGAGATAGTTCAGCTCCTTCAGCCGAGCCACCACCGCATCCATGGCCTGCTCTCCGGCATCGCCCTCCTCGGCGCGAGGCTTCATCAACCGGCGCAGATCGCGGACAGTCCGCATCCTCCGCGCAAGCGTCGCCACGGCATACTCGAACAGCCCCGCCTCGCCCACCGGCTCCCGTTTCTTGGGCCTTGCAAAGGCCATCAGTTCCGCACCCCAGCGTACTTGTTTGTGTGCGTCCAGCGGTCGCACCAGTCCCCAACCTCTTCATACCAGAGCTTCGAGTTCTGCGGCTTCAAGACCCAATGCCCCTCGTCCGGGAAGTAGAGCATCCGCGAGGGCACATTCAGCCGCTGCAGCGCCGTGAAAAGCTGGAACCCCTCACTAACGTCGAGCCGGTAGTCCCGCTGCGAATGCACTACCAGCGTAGGCGTCTTCGCATTCTGAATCGAGAGCATCGGCGACCACTTCCTGAATGGATCGTTCGCAATCGGCCCCAAAGCATACTTCCACGGCTGCCCCGGCCCATCGACATCCTGGACCTTAGTCCCCTGCCCCTTCACTGCAGGACGCCGGAACTCCCATTCGTTGAACCACAGCTCTTCGGTCGTCCCATATGCACTCTGTGGATTGAACATCCCATCATGCGTGACGATGCAAGCAAACCGATCTGTATGGGTCAGAATCCAGTTCGCCATAAACCCGCCATAGCTCGCCCCTAGCGCACACTCCCGCGTCTTGTCGATGAATGAATACTTCGCCTCCGCCGCATCCAGCCCCTTCATCAAATCGACGTAGGCCTTTCCGCCCCAATCGCCGTTCACACCATCGATGAACGCCTGCCCATACCCCGTCGATCCACGCGGATTCACCATCACCACCACATATCCGCTCGCCGCCATCAACTCGGGATTCCACCGATAGCTCCACGCATCTCCCCAGGCTCCCTGCGGCCCCCCATGAATTAAAAACTTCACCGGATACTTCCTGTCCGGGTCGAAGTTCGGCGGCCGCACGATGAATCCCTGCACCGTCGTGTTCTCCGCACCGGGAAACATGAAGCTCTCCATCCTAGACAGATCGAGCTGTCCCAGCAAAGCATCGTTCAGATGCGTCAGTCGAACGACAGCCGCGCCCCCATGGCCCTCCGCATCCAGGCCAATCAAAGAAATCGCAGCCGGGCTCCTAACCGTCATCACTGAGGTGACGATCTTTCGTCCATCGCGAGAGATCTGCAACTCGCCATACTCCGCCTTGTTCGCAACGGCTGTCGCCTCAGGAAGATCGACCTGTGTGGAGAGAATGTTCTCCTCTCCCATCTCGCCGCTTGTAAAGTAAATTGTCTTCGAGTCCGGAGCCCAGACGAACTCATCTACCCAACGATCAAACTTGGGTAGCAACTCCTTCGTTGTCTTCTTTCCCCGGTCGAACACCATCAGCCGAAACCGATCCGACTCATACCCCGCCCGCGCCTGCGACCTGTAAGCGAAATAACGGCCATCCGCCGAATACGCCGGCGCGTCGTCGCTCCCCAGGGACGTAGAAATCCGCATCGCCCGCGCACCCGGCTCATCGAGTCGCAGCGTAAACAGGTCGTTGTTCGTCGAAGCCGCCGGAACCAGATCGACGTTCGTTACGAACGCAATCTCCTTCGAGTCCGGAGCCCACGCATAGCCCATCGGCCCACCGAGGGAAAAGACGGGAGCCTCAGCATCCCCGATCTGACGCCGCGGGGTGAGGTCCCGCACTGCATTCCCATCCGTAGCCGAGACTACCAGCACATGGCTGCGCTTCGGCCCCACATAGCTGTTCCAGTGCCGATACAACAGTTTGTCGAAGACCATCGCCTTTACCGGATTCCTCGCCGCTGCCTCATCCTTCCTCTTGTTGCAGCTATCCTCATGCAGCCACGAATCCTCGTCGCTGCACTCCGGATATACGCGCGACACAAACAGAATCCGCTGCGAGTCCGGCGACCACACCGCCCCCTCTGCCTCCGTGCTCACATTTGTCAACTGCTTCGGAGTTCCCAGCTTCCCGGTCGCCTCATCCCAACTCGCGAGATAGATTTGCGACGATGTCCCACCATTCGCCGAAACAAACAACACCTGCTTCCCATCCGGCGAGAACCGCCCCCCCGACTCGCCCTCCTTCCAGAATGTCACCTGCCGTTCTGCAATCTGCGACCCTGCGCCCTTCTCTTCCAGAGGCGCCACCCATAGATGGCTCACCTTCGAGTTCTTCTCCAGATCCACATCCACCGCCGAGAACATCACCCACTTGCCGCCGGGCGATATCTGCGGATCGCTCACCCGCTTCATCCGCTGCAGATCCGCAAACGTCATCGGCCTCTTGCCCGAAGCTGATCCCACACTCTGCCCAGATGCGACCCCACACAGCAACAGCCCAACAAGGAACCCTGTAATCAATCTCATCGCGCCAGTCTACCCCTCGCGATTGTCTATTCTCAATCACCGTTTACTCAAGCTACCTCCCGCACCACCCCCTCAAAATCTCTAGCAACACACTCTCTCACCGGTAGCTCCACCGCTACCGCCGCTCCATGCGGATGCAGGTTGAACACGCTGATCTCCCCACCATGCTCCCGCACAATCCCATAGCAGATGCTCAGCCCCAGCCCTGCCCCCTCCCCCGGTCCCCCAGCGGTATAGAACGGATCGAATACCCGCTCTGGACTTCGGAACCCCGGCCCGGTATCACTCACAATCACCTGTACTCTACGGTCGTCATGGCTCACTGCAACCCGGATCGCAGGCTCCGCCCCCTTGTCTCTTCCGCCTGCAGACGCAATCGCCTGAGCCGCGTTATTCAGCAGATGTTCCATGACCTCCCGCAAGCGGTCCCTGTTCCCTCGCACCGACGGTATGTTCTCTCCGGCCTGTACTGCCAGCTGGACTCCTCTGTCGACAAGCTTCTCCTCACACGCTCGCGCCAGCTCCTGTACGAGTGAGGTCACATCCACCTGCTCTACATCCACCGCTACCGGCCGCCAGAAGGTCAGCAGCCGCTCCATCGTCTCTCGCATCCGCAGGGCCTCCCGGACGATCGTCCCGGCATCCTCCTGCACTCTCGGCTCCTTCGCCGTCTCCGCAATCAGCTCCGCAAATCCAAGTACCACCGTCAGCGGGTTATTCAGGGCGTGAGCCACTCCACCAGCCAACAAGCCAAGGCCCGCCAGCTTCTCCGCCCGTAGCAGGCGCTCCGCCAGCGAGGCGTTCTCCACCGTCCGGCCCATCTTGACGGCCAGGATCTCCAATGGCCGAATCGCCTCCTCCACCGCGCGCCGGGGCACCCTCATCATCTGGTCCGCGCCAACAGCCAGCGCTCCTACCATCCGCCCGTCCGTGGTCCACAACGGCACCACAATCGCCCGCCCACACCCCGGACTCTCCGCCTCCGCACCCAGCACCACGCCAAAACTCTGCACCGCCACCCGTATCCCTTCGCCGCCGTCGCCCCGCAGTGGCTCTGGACCACCTTTGCGCTCCTCCTCCACTACACGCTCGCCCCATGTATGTAACGCCTTTACCGTCATAGCATCCATGCCTACGCTACCCGCGACATACAGGCGTCTTTCGGCATCCCGTACCAGCATCGCCACTCTGTAGAAGACGCTCTTCTTCGCCACGACCTGGCATATCCTCGCGGCCAGCTCGCCCATATCGCCATCCGGCGACAGACGAGCGTCCAGCCGCGCATACACCTCAATCTCCTCCTGAATCCTTTTGTTCCGTTGTCGTTCCTCCGCATGAAACCTTCCCCGAACGCGCAACAACCACATCGATACGGCCGCCGTCACCGTCATCGCCAGACATATCCAATGCATCGCCGGCAAATCCCACACCCCGCTCAATCCGACCGACATCACCAAACCTCCGCCTTTCGCGTCTATCCTTCAGGTAGGTACTGGGAGCAGGGACCAGCAGGCGCACGCCACCCGCTCCGTTTCACCCTGGAGTTCTCACAGATGAAGCCGTTTTCAGCTATCTGCGCTGGCCTTCTCGCCCTATCTCTCTTCGGAATATCGACGGGATCGGTTCATGCCCTCTCCGCTGTCGCAATTTCAGACGCAGCCGAGCAGGACCCCGCAGGCTTCGGCCCCCTCGACCCCACTCCCCCCACTGGCATCACTCCCCAGCAGATCATCGAGAAGTTCGGTGCCCGCGAATCCCTCTTCAGCCAGGCTCGCCAGAACTACACCTTCCGCCAGAGCGTCAAGGTCGACACCATCTCCGAGGACACGGGCCGCGTCGACGGCGAGTACCAGCAGGTCACCGATGTCACCTTCAACCGCGAAGGCAAGCGTGAGGAGCGTGTCGTCTTCGCCCCCCAGAACACGCTCGAACGCGTCATGATGTCCCCCGCCGACATGCAGGACATCGAACACCGCCTCCCCTTCGTTCTCACCACTGAGGAGATGCCCCAGTACGACATCACCTACCTCGGTAGACAGAAGGTCGACGAGCTCGACACCTACGTCTTCAGCACCGCCCCCAAGGTCCTCGAAAAAAACAAGCGCTACTTTCAGGGCAAGGTCTGGGTCGACCAGCAGGACTTCCAGATCGTCCTCATCAACGGCAAAAGCGTCCCCGACGACAAGCGTAAGGGCCATGAGGATCTATCCCCGCCCTTCACCACCTACTACGAGCAGGTCGACGGCAAGTACTGGTTCCCCACCTACACCAAGGCCGAGGGTAACCTGCACTTCTCCGGCGGCAGCGGCTACATGTCGCAGGACGTCCACCTTCGCACCGTAGTCAAATACACCGACTACAAGCAGTTCCGCGCCACGTCACGCATCATCTACAACGGCGAAGACATCACCAACAACAAAGCTCCCGAAGAGAAGGACAAACAGCCTCAACCGACGGCTCCGCCGAAGTAGACCGAAGCGGAGCTATCTATCCTTATCGGGTGATGCTAGGTCGTCTCGCAGTGCGCATCCGGATCGGCATGCTGCTCGGACATCCAGCGATCCATCAAGGTACCCGTGCAACGGGCTCCGCATAGATGTTTCACTCCGGCCGAATGCGCATGGTGCGCCTGCCACCGCGTGAGCTTGATCAGCGGCTGGTCCTCCTCCGGCTTCTGCCCCTGGAAACAGTCCACCCAGGCCAACCACCAATCCCCGCCTTCACCCTTTTTATCGCCACACACATCGCACTGGTAACTTTCGCTATAAGACATTCAATCTCTCCTGCCGCTGAAAATATCACATCCCTACTTCAACGACATCGGGTCCACCCGGCCTGAGTCCGCATGCATCTGCCAATCTGATTCATCGACGGCCTCAAAGTCCGTTCCCTTGATACCCGCCAGCTTGTGCAGATCCTCATCGTTCCACCGCTTGTCCGGAGCGCCGATGAGGTACCACGGGCTCCCGTTATCCGACACGATCATTCCATACTTCTTTAACCCCTTGAGAATGATCTGGTTTGCTTTGGAGTAGCCGGAGATGTCCACAGCGGCCTTCAGCCTGAATCTCTGCCCCATCGGCGGATACGTGGGATCTTCAATCTTCGAGGCAAAGTGCCGTGCCGGCCAGACATACGCGTGCTGCGACCTCGGAACTGTGAAACGCAGCGCATGTTTCACCTCGCCCGCTTCAATGTCCTCATAACGCAGCAGTCCGGGAAGAATAGCCAGTCCCGCCGCATCCGTGGACGTCTTGCCGTCTGTGCGCAAAGCATTGCTCGTCAGGTCCATCTTGATTCCCGCACCCGCGGACCAACTCCCATTCGGCTGCTTCAGTACGTTACCCAGTTCGAACAACATGCAGCGGCCCTCATCCACCATGATGACGTGACGATCGCTGTCCGCGGAGGAGTTCGGCCCGCCCTCAATCAGGATATTGTCGGGCATCGGATAATTGCCCTGATCGCTCTCGTCCGAGTACAAGAACTTGACCTTCACGTATTTGACCGTAGGCTTGATGATCGTAATCGGTATCCCATTTCCCGGGTCCGATCCAAAGTTCGGATGCAAGGGCTTGTCTCCGCCAATCTTCTGCACATAGGCCTCGGAGTGCTCGTCTCTCTTCGCCCCCGCGATCGGCGTATTCCAGACGTTATCGGCGGGAAAGATCGGGCAGCCCGCGATCTGCGGCCCCCCCGTAAGGGCGTTCTTTGGCGCTTCGGAGGCGGTCACAACGGAGCTGGACCTTTTCGAGTGCCAGACAAACGTAAGCGCGGCGGCGATAAATGCAACCACCACAGTATTCAGCAAGTTATGGCCTTTAAGGCGCATAGCAGTCCTCCACTGTCATCCGCCAGCTGCTCAAACCCGCAAGCTCCTCGGACGTCATCGACTGCACTATACTATCCCTAACGTATAGAAAACCTACACGCCAAGCTTCGCATCTGAACGTTTCAAATGGACATCGATGCCCTCTGACTCGTCCGGTCTGTTCCTGCTCTTAATCGCCACACCGGTCCCCTTTTGAACTTTTTATGGCACGAGTTCTAGTCATTGGCGCGGGAGTTATGGGTTTGGCGGCAGCCTATCAGGCTGTCGCCGACGGGCATCAGGTCGACGTCATCGAAGCCGCCCCTGAACCCGGCGGCATGGCCGGACACTTCGACTTCGACGGCGACTCCATCGAACGCTTCTACCACTTCGTCTGCCACACCGACTACCCCACCTTCGATCTCCTGCGAGAGCTTGGCATCTCTCATCTCCTGCACTGGGTTCCAACGTCCATGGGCTTCTATACCGAGGGGAGACTCAACCTCTGGGGAAATCCCATCGCGCTCCTCAAGCTTCCCGGCGTCAGTCTCATGTCAAAGTTTCGCTACGGCTTGTTGGCCTTCATCAGCGTCCGGCGCGACACATGGCCTGCGCTCGAAGACCAATCCGCGAAAGACTGGATCCTCCGCTGGTGCGGCGAGGATGTCTACCGACGCTTCTGGAAGACCCTCTTTGAATTCAAGTTCTATGAATACACTGACAACATCTCCGCCGCCTGGATCTGGACGCGCATCCGTCGGATCGGCCGCTCCCGTAAAAGCCTCATGCAGGAAGAGCTCGGCTACATCGAAGGTGGGTCGAAGACCCTCGTAGACGCCCTCATCCACAACATCGAATCCGGCGGCGGACGCGTGCATCTCGGCTGTCCAGTCCACTGTGTCACGACCGACGACAACCAAGTCACCGGAGCCACTACATCCGCCCGGCACTTCGAGGCGGACTTCGTTATCTCCACCACCCCCACGCCTTATATCTCTGCAATGGTTCCCGATCTTCCCGAGGACTGGAAGGCAAAGTATCGCTCCATCCACAACATCGGAGTCATCTGCGTCATCTTCAAGCTGAAGCGTCAGGTTACCCCTCACTTCTGGGTCAACGTCTCCGTACCGGAGATCGGCATTCCCGGCATCGTCGAACTGTCCAACCTTCGCAAGGGCATCACGAACACCATCGTCTATGTCCCTTACTACATGCCCATCACAAATGAAAAATTCTCGTGGGAAGATAAGCGCCTTCTGGACGAAGCCTTCGACTGCCTGCGCCTCCTCAATCCGCAGCTCATCGCAGACGACATCATCGCCGGAAAGGTCGCTCGTCTCAAACATGGTCAACCGATCTGCGAACCCGGCTTCGCAGCCAAGATTCCTCCTGTCCAGACACCGATCCGCGGCTTGCAGATAGCCGATACCTGCTTCTATTACCCGGAAGATCGAGGCATCGCGGAGAGTGTTCGACTAGGTCGCTCCATGGCCAGAACCGTGTCTGCCCAGGCCGATTCGGTCCAGGCGGATTCGGTCCAGGCGGAGCAGGTGAATTGATCTTCTTGCAGCCCGCCGCGAAAAAGTCCTTCCTGCACAAACAACGCCGGGCGGAGCTCTGGCTGCTCGCTGTCCTGTTTCTCGTGGCCTTGTGCGTTCAGCTCATTGCCGTAAGGCGCACCCTCAACGTCTACGACGAATCTCTTTCTCTTTACGGCGCCGATCGCGTTCTGCATGGCGAGGTTCCCTACCGCGACTTCTGGACGATGTATGGCCCTGCACAGTTCTATCTGCTCGCCAGCTTCTTCAAGCTCTTCGGCGTGAGCGCCCTTGTGGGCCGGATCTACGATGCGCTCATCAGGTCAGGTATCGCCTGTGTCTGCTTTGTTCTGGTCGGCCGTCTGTCCAATCGGCGATATGCCGCCCTCGCCTTCGCCGCCGCTCTCCTTTGGCTCACTTGCATCGACATCCCCGCGTACAACTTCCCCGCCTTCCCTGCGCTTCTCGTCTCTCTCATCAGTTGCCTCTTCCTCTCTCGCTACCTGCGCGACCCCTCCAGATCATGGCCGCTCTTCGTCTCGGGAGTGCTCGTCGGCGTTACCGTCTCGTTCCGTCACGACTCCGGCTTCTATCTCTGCGTCGCGCAGGCCATCACGCTTGCGTGGAGCACCATCGCCAGCCGCGCACCCAATGCCTCCCCGCTCAGGGCTCTCCTGGACCTTCGCCGGCCGGCAATCCTCTATCTCGCCGGCATTCTCACCATCGCCGTTCCCCTCCTGCTTTTTTTATTGTGGAAGGTCCCGGTCCACGATCTCTTCTACGACCTCTTCTATGTTCCCGGAAAGATCTATCCCAAGGTGCGCCGCCTTCCCTTCGAGGGCTTCCAAGCGCTGCGCCACCTGCGCAATCCCTTCAGATGGGAAGGCCGCTCCGTGCTCGAAGAGTCCATCGTCTTCTTCCCCGTGCTGGTCTGCCTCGCCGCTCTGGCGGCCCTCTCAATCTCTCGCGAACCGAGGCGCCGTCTCTTCGACCATCCCTGGCAGAGATATACCTTCGCGCTTCTCACCCTTCTCGGCTCGCTCTTTTTCATCAAAGGCCTGATCCGGGTAAGTCCCCTCCAGATGATGCAGAGCATCCTGGTCGGCACGATCCTCATCGCAGTCCTGCTGAGCCGGATCTCTCGGCTCAACACGGTCACATCTATCTTCGTGGGTGCCTGCGCCTTCTACTTCATAGCCTGCACCTCGCCGCTGCTTGTGGACTATGTGATGTTCACCCGCACAAATCTTTCGGACCTTCGTCATCCTGAAGCTCCCCGCTCGCTGTACAGGATGTGCCACCCACCCGCGGGCCTCGAGCGGATTCGCTGTCTGATCGTCGATCCAGACGCTGCTACTGCAATTCAGGAGATAGAACGCCGCACTTCACCCGCCGACAGGATCTTCGTCGGCAATGGCAGGCACGATAAACTCTTCTGGAACGACGTTCGTCTCTACTTTGCGTCAGGGCGCGCCTCCGTCACGAAGTGGCACGATCTGCATCCCGGCGTTCAGACGACACTCCCCATCCAGAACGAGATCATCGATTCCATCCGCCATAACTCACCGAAGCTGATCGTCCTCAACTCCACCTGGGACGATACTTCGGAGCCGAATGACAGCCGCTACTCCAGTGGAGTTACCGCCCTCGACGACTACATCCGAGATAACTACACTCCCCAGAGCCGTCTCGGAAACATGACCATCCTCGTTCCAAACGAACCTGCGCCAAACGTCGTCAAGTCAAAATAATCTTCGACGTCTCTAAGCTAGCGTGTTCAAGCCGCAGGTTCAGCCTCGAAGTACAGGTACTTCCTCCACGCCGCATCCGCGCTGCCGATCATCCGCATGATATGGCGCGACGTGTGCAGCGAGAACGGTCTCGGCTCGCGGAGCAGCCGCATCTCCGTCATCTCATGGAGCATCTGATTGCCCTTCCGCCGATTGCAGTCATGGCAGCAGGCCACAAGATTCTCCCAGGTCGAAAGTCCACCCCTCGACCGGGGAATCACATGGTCCAGCGTCAGCTCTCCCGCCGTCAGTATCACGCTGCAGTATTGGCAGCAGTTGCGGTCGCGAAGCAGGATGTTCTTGCGAGAAAGGGCACGGGTCTGGTGCGGAATCCTGCGGTACTCCAGCAGCCGGATCACGCTCGGCATCGCCACGCGCATCCGCTGTGCGTGCAGTACCGCGCCCTGCTCCTCCTCCGTGCGCGCCACTCCCTTCAGCACCAGCACCAGGGCTCGCCGCGCGCCGCAGATATTGATCGGCTCATACGACGCATTCAGCACCAACACCGGTGTCTGCATCGCCGGCTGACGAAACACGCCAACCCGTACATCCACCTCGGTCATCGCGCGTCCGGCCGTATGTCCGCTCGCGTGCCCGATGTGCCGCTTTCCACTCAGCCCCTGCTTTCGCATCTTCCCCGACTGCATCTCAAAGCCCTCCGGTTCCAAGTACTGTTCGCACTCCGCCAAGCTGCTCTACCAATCTCTAACCCGCATCCCAGGCGGCGGTTTCGGAGCCCGCCTCCCACAACGCAACCATCTCCCTCTGGGCCCGCGACACCGTGGCCACCCAGACCTTGCTCGCTCCGCCTCGCCGCAGTATCCGAGCACAGGCACGTGCCGTAGCTCCGGTCGTATAGATGTCATCCACCAGCAAAATTTCGCGACCAATCAAATGCGCCGTCTCGCTCAGCGCGAACGCGCCCTGCAGATTTCTCCTTCGCCCGCTGGGAGTCAACTCAAACTGGCTCTGTGTATCCTTCACCCGCCGGATCACACTATGCGCGCCCTGCAGCCTCCACTTCGGCCTGCTCCTCTTCAATTCAGCGAGAGCAGCATTCGCCAGCAGCACCGCCTGGTTGTAGCCACGTTGCCGCTCCTTAACCGGAAACAGCGGCACAGCCACGACCATCAACTCCGCGCCAGCCTTGTCCTCCAGAGTCTCGATCACCCGGGCAAGCATCCTGCCCAAAGGCCGAGCCACAGCCCGCATCCCTTCATACTTCAGCAGATGCACCATCTCCCGCAGCTCATCCTCATAGACCCCATAAGCCACGGCCTGCTCAAACTCCGGCGGAGCCATCCGGCAGGCCGAGCAAAGCAGCCCCTCCACAGGAAACTGCCCCGCAAACCGAACCCCTTCCATGTCGAGCGTCTCACCGCACCGCCCACACAGCGTCGCCGACTGCTCTGATACCCCGTCAATACAGTTGTCGCAAACAGGAGCGAATCCAGCTCGGAGCAACGGCCCACCACAAGCTCTGCAATTGGCTGGAAAGAAAGTAGTTACTAGATCATCGACAGCAGCCCGAACCACCCAGCCCGGACTTCGCAGCACGCGCGAAACAGCGCGCCATTCCACCACCCCACCAGGGGGACCACCGGGTGGAGCCCCAGCGGCATCTCCGAGCGCATTGTCATTCAAGCATTCGCTGAAGACGCACCTCACTCGCAGCACAGGCAAATCCCGCGCCAATGCCAGTAGTATAAGCCTTTCGCTCTACCTCCCGTCAACAAGGTTGCACCACGCAAGATGCATCGAACCCCGTAAGGATATCCCGCTGATACACTCCCATCGAAGCGGAACACAGCTTGCGTAACCGGGAGACACACACATGGCAGCGCCCACATCCATCAAACCCACCTTTCAACCATTCGTCCCCGCCAACGCCTCGCGTCCCGAATTCACCCCCCGGGCGCTCATCCTGGGAGCTCTCTTCGGTGTCCTCTTCGGAGCGGTTACGGTCTATGTCGGCCTTCGCGCAGGTCTTACCGTAGCGGCCAGCATCCCCATCTCCGTTCTGTCCATCTCCATACTCCGCGCCTTCGGCAAAGCCAGCATCTTCGAGAACAATATCGTCCAGACGACCGGCAACGCTGGACAATCGATCGCCTCGGGAGTCATCTTCACCCTCCCTGCGCTCATCTTCCTCGGCTTCGACCTCGAATCGACGCGCATCTTCGCCCTGGCCCTCTTCGGTGGGTGGCTCGGCGTCCTCTTCATGATCCCGCTCCGCCGCCAGCTCATCGTCGAAGAGCACGGAACCCTCACCTATCCCGAGGGCACCGCCTGCGCCGACGTCCTGATGGCCGGCGAACGTGGAGGCTCCTTCGCATCGCGCGTATTCCTGGGCCTCGGCCTTGGCGGTCTGTACACGCTCTTCCAGAACGACAACCTCTTCGGACTCTTCCCCAATCAGCCCGACTATCAACCCGACCTGACGCCCCAACACATCCTCAAAGGCTCCGCCATACGGGCCGACGTCACCTCCGAGTATCTCGGTGTCGGCTACATCATCGGCCTCCGCGTCGCAGCCGTCATGTTCGCTGGCGGCGTCTTCTCCTGGCTCGTCCTGATGCCCGCCATCTACTTCTTCGGCTCCCACCTCTCTACGCCGCTCTACCCCGGCACCGTACCCATCCATGACATGTCTCCCTCCGACCTCTGGAAGACCTATGTCCGTCCCATGGGCGCGGGAGCAGTAGCAGCCTCAGGGCTCATCACCCTGCTCCGCACAGCGCCCACCATCATCAGCGCCCTGACCGCAGGCCTCAAAACCATGGGCAA